>OFQY01000113.1_pt1 | contig 37259 bp, 57 predicted proteins | sample 1542991 | NCBI WGS metagenome assembly OFQY01 (sample SAMN07774224, study PRJEB24372) | wastewater metagenome | isolation source: Exp Tend VB 10WW | collected 2016-02 | reverse complement strand
GTCGCGTGCCTGCAGGCGGTAGCCCAAATGAATGTCGCGGCCGATCACCACGGTAAACGAGTTGATGTCAAAATAACCCTGGTGCACACGGTTCTCGTTGCCAGCCCGGAACACCCCGGCAATATCGTGCGGCCGTTCCACCTGGCGGGTGTCGCGTAGGTACAACGGCTCGGGCTCTTGGTCGGTAGCCAGCAATCCGTCGTAGTAATCCTTAAAATTCGATTTCAACCGCATTGTCCGCCCAGCCCCGAAAAATGGTAGGTGGCCTGGACCTTGCCGTCCTTGTCTTGGACCACCAGCTTGCCGCCATCAGCAAACGCCGCCGCCACCAAACCCAGGTAGCGGGCATCATCGTCGCTGTTCGGTTTGAAAATCAGCATGCGGGCGCGGTCGCTGAAATTGCGGCCTTTGACGGCGCGGGCTTCGAGTTCCATTACCATTGCCCCCGTTCCTTGCGCCGGTGCAGTTTGTCCACGCGGCGGTTGGTGGTTTGATGTTTTTCGTCGCGGGCTTTGTACTGGTCGTCATGGTGGCCGAGCCGGCGCTTAATAAGAGCGGCTTCGTCGCGATAGTGTTCCGCGGTGCCCGGCGCGTTGTGTTCCTCCAGCCAATCCGCAAACACCAGGCGCAGCTGCCAATCGTCTGGGTTGGCATTGGCCTGGGCAACAAACGCATTGATCTCGTCACGTTCAGTCATGGCTGTAGATAAAAAGGGCTCCCCTGGGCATAGCCGGCCCAGGGGAGCTGAGATGGGTTGGCATGACGCTGTCCGGTCTGCTGGTTTCCGTTTAAGCCCAGGGTCCATCGTTACGCAGGACGCTCTGCTGTTAAGCTACGCCGTCGTGGAGTTGGGCGGAGGCGACGGCGGTTGGAATCGCACCAACATCTTCCCGATTCTAGCCCTGGGCGGTTGATCAGACCGGCAACCCGCTTTTTCGTCTCAAGTAGAGCCTGCAACTGCCTGCCAGTGGACTGCCTCTGCCGCTGGGCTACCCCGCCGCGTTCGGGCAATGGCGGGGGTAGGATTCGAACCTACGCTGTCATCCACAAATGGCGTTCAACTACCGCTGCGCCTGAGACTGTACTTGCTTTCACTTCAGAAGGAAGTCAAACAACGCGTCGCCGATGGCGACCGGCTTGGCTTCCGTCTTGTTGGCTTCTTCGCGTGCGTCGGTAACGGCCTCCCGCAGCCGCCGCGCCCGTTCAAGTAGTTCGTTGCGGCGCTTGGCGGGAATGGCCCCGCTGAATTTCACCGTGCGCCAGTAGCCGACCAGGATGTCCTCGTGAAACGTCTCAACCTGCGCGGGGTGTTCCTTGGTCGCCTCGTACTTGACAAATGCCTTGGGCACCTTCTTGGTGCGGGTCGTTTCCGAGGGCGGCGTGGCGTACTGGTCCGCCGCCTCGTTGTACTGCCAGTTCTCGGCCGGGTCCAGCGTGGGCAACTTGCTCAGGAACGTCGAAATGTCGGTCAGCTGTTTTTCCAGGAACATGAGGTAGGTCACCGGCACCTTGCTGGCAATGACCTTGCCGTCCAGAACGATGTCGGCCTTGGCGGCGCAGTTGGCCGTTTCCTGGACCAGGATGGTGTCGAACATCTGCACGCTGGCTGCGCGGAACTGCCCGAGCAGATCGCCGACCTTGGCCTGAATGGCCTTGGCCTCGGGTGGCAGTTTTTCGCCCTCCTCGTCCTTGGGCTGGTACTGGCGGCTGATGCCGTCAAACAGCACCGGCTTTTGGATGGTATGGTAGCACTCGGTCTTCACTTTTTCGGCGTTGGCTTTTTTGGGCGCAACCAACGCCACCACCTGATGCAGCAAACCCATGTGCGAACCTCCCTTGCGTCTGAAACTACGTTGGGCGTTACTACCTATTATCGGGTGCCGCTTACAAGAAACTTACCCCGGGTGGGATTCGAACCCACGACCCTCGAATTAAAAGTTCGATGCTCCACCAACTGAGCTACCGGGGCCGGGTTGTTAACCCCGCGCGAAGTCGGCCATGGCGGCCGGCGCGTTGGTGTCAAAACCTACCACGTCCATACTGCCGCCGTCGGCCGGGTCGGCGATGCTGAACTGTGTGGAAGTCATGCCAACCACGATCAGCTTGGCCCCAATGCCCATCTTTTGCCGGTACTCGCGCAGCGCCTGCATTGGGTGGACGTTGCCGGCCCAGGTTTCGTTGTCGGTGAAAATCGCGAACACGTCGACCGGGACCTTGTTGGCCGTTGCATAGAGCATGGGCAGCGCGCAGTCGGTGCCGCCCATGGGCAACGCGGCCATCGTGCGGCAAACATCGTCCAACCGCTGCCGCGCCGAAATGGCTAGTGGGCTGATGCCGCTGGCGATCTGAACTTGCATCATGCCACGCATGGCCGACCCCGTCGACCCCGCAGTCCATTCGCCGGCGTGACCGCTGGTAAAGGCCACACACTGGTACTGCTTTTCAACAGCGGCCGTGACCAGTGCCATGGCCCCCACGCCCACGCGCGGGGTCAGCCCCGGCACGCCGGCCACGGTGCCCATGTCCATAGAACCCGAAACGTCCAGGCCCAGCAGCCAGCGCTTGCCCGTCGGTTCCACGTTAGCAAAGCAGGTGTAGAACGCCGCGTCCAGGGCGTCGATGATCTGCGGGACCGGTGTCCAGTTGTTCTCGCCGCGAACCGATTGACCGCTGCGGTAGGTCAGCAGCGCCGCCAGCACCTGCACCGGGTGAACGCGGGCCTTTTTCAGCGCGTCGCCATTGGCCAGTTTCGCCAGCGCCAGGGCGACGCCATTGCTCATGGGGGCCAGCAAACCCACGCGGGTCATGGTTGCCAGGTTGCGGATCAGAGCCGTCATTGGCATCGTTTCCAGCAGCGCCTCCCAGACGGCGGCTTCTTTGAGCCACTGCGTCGGCACGCACTCGCGCGGCATGTTGTACGTGCGGATCAGGCCGCAGAGCTCTTCCTTGTTCTTGGCGAGCTTGGCCGCTTCGAACGCCAGGATCGGACCGTGGGCTTCCTCCTCCAGCGGGGTGACGTTGGCGTCCAACTTGCCCACCGCCCAGCGGAAGATCTGGCTGTGCTGCTCGGTGCGCGGCTTCGGCTTGGCCAGGCGCAGCAGGTCCGCCTGGGACCAGCCGTCGCGCTGCTGGTACTTGGTCAACTGATAGGCCAGGTCGCGCGGCTCCTTGTCCAGGAACCAATGGGCCAGCGCGTTCTTGACGGCCCGGCCCCGGCCGCGCAGCTGCTTGATGCATTCGCTGAACTGGAACAGGTGGGTGCCGATGCGGCAGACCTTGCTCACCTGGGCCAGGGCGTACTGGCGAACGGCAATGTTGTCCGGGCTGCGGCTCGCCACGTAGTAGCTGGCCGCCAGCGCCAGCGCGAAAATGGCCGGGTCGTTTTTGGGAGCCCGCCCGGCAACGCTGATCTCCGCAATGCGGTCAATGGCGCGCCGGTAGTCCAGCTTGAGACATTCGCGCACGCAGGCCGCGTTTTCCTGCGTCAGTTTCTGCTCGCTGGCGTAGTAGGTGCCGCCGTCGTTGCCGAGGATGAGGAAACGGTCGAGCCGCGTCCAAGGAGTTACCTCAAACACAAAGCCGCCGGCCGAGTTGGGCACCTGGGTGACGCCGGGGATCGGCTGGGTCTGCGGGGTAACCTTGGTCGATACGTGGGACGCGTACTTGGCCATTGCTGGCTCCTTTGCAAAGCGGAACACGGAACTAGGCAAGACGTTTGCAGCCCGCCGTGGGCAGCCAAAGTGTGGGCGTATAATCGGTGCGGATGGTACTGAAGATTTGAGCCAGCAGCGCCGCCAGGTGCGGGCGAACGGCGTGCGGGTCAGACATAGCAAGTGCAACCAACATCAAACCCTTCCCTCGCTGTTAGAGGAAGGAAAACAAATGCGAGCAAGGAAACGTTTGTCGGCGTTTGGCCAAGTGCTCTGCCGTTGAGCTACAGCTGATCGTCCGGGGTACGTTCAACCAGCTGGCAGGATTCGAACCCGCAACCTCCAGGTGATAACCGCCAAACATCAGCTCGCAAATTGCTGGGGCAGGAATCGAACCTACCGCGCCCAGGCCAGCAAATGAGTGTGCAAGGCTCGTTGGCGGCAAGCCGCCGTGCAATGCCCTCCTTTGGTGCAGTCCACAACCAAACAGGTGTCATTGGTAACGTTTGCCCATCAGCTCGCGGTGCACTGTGCGGTCCGGGAGCAAGGTTGCAGACAAACGAGTCCGGGTCCCTAGTGTCGATCTAGGCGTCCTTGGCTTATGAGGCCATGGTGAGCGCCGGCCCGACCCGGGTGGCGAGCAAGGATTTGCAGCTTGGGTTTTGCTGTGCTACCGTCACACTCCATGCTGCTTTCACCGCATGCCGGGAGTCGAACCCGGTCTAGCCCTTGTCAAGAGGGTAACCAAACCACTTTCAGCTCGCAGAGCGGCAACTTGGAGTCGAACCAAGATAACCCATCGCCAGCAGCCCGTCGCCGGGCAAGGTACGGCTCTGGAGTCGCCCACCATGAGGGCAGTTGCCGCAAAAAGGCGAACAAGAATTGCTGAACGGCGTTTTGCCAGGGTTGTAGCCCCAGCCTCGTTGGTGGTGAGGAGAACCGTTCAACGTCAGCTCGCCAGTGCGGGGAACAGGAATTGAACCTGCATCCAAGATTACCGTAACCTATCAGCCCGGGGGTATCAGCAACAGTTCGGGCAAGGTCGCCGGTCGCGGATGTTATGGGCCGCCAATGTTACTTGGCGGCGCTGCCTGCCAGTAGCAGCCATCCCCGCAAAACAAACAAATGCGAGCAAGTTGGTAGCCCAGGGGTATTAACAGCGATAACCCTGATCAATCAGCTCGCAAGGTCAAACCCGGCCTACGCCGGGGTCGTTTCTAAAAGGGTGAGCAAGTTTTGTGCTGCAAAGGACTCAGCCGGTAACTTTGCAACGGCAGCTCACGCTAAGTAACTGTACGCACCGAGAAAAAACCTGTAAAGGGGAACTACCCAACTTTTTGTGATTCAACAAACATCCCAACCAACCGGGCATAGGCGTCGGGTAGATCCGGTGCCGGGAACCCAGCGCCCAGCAGCCAGGCAGCGGCGCGCTCGGGGATTACCCGGTCGGTTGTCTCGGGGGTCAGCTGGTGGTAAAGACCCACCAACAAATGCGCCAGCGCTGGTTGGTTCTCCAAATAGTCAACCGACGCAGCGCTGGCAGCCAGCAAAGCGGCCGCCAGCCGCTGGCGCAACAGCGTGGGCAACGCGGCGGCAAAACCAGGCGCAGCCGCCAGCAGGTCTTCCAGGACAACGGTGTCAGCCAGGGTCATACGGTCCTCCTACCCTTGACGGAACAAACCCCATTGAATTCGTTGCGGGCGAAAAGTCCTTTTCCACTCGGCGTAACCTAACAAACGGTAAACAGTAAACGCCCCGTGCATGCCAAAACAACAGGCAAGCAAACCGCCAGGGCCGACCTCGGACAGATCTGGCCACATGCTAATTCCTCCTGGCGGCTGGTTGCCCGGCAGCACTTTGCATTGTGGACACTCGTGAATTAAAGTGAGGCTAGCTCCGTAGGGATTGCATACGCAACCCCACCCGTTGCGCGTCAGCCCCCACCCGTCTCCACGTTGAAAAATGTCCACGTACGGCAGGTCAATCACGCGCCCCAGTAACCGAGCCACGATGCCGTAGGTCATACGTCTTCCTTCTCGTAATGGGCCACTGCCTCATATGGCCCGGGCATTCGGAACAACGCCCGCACCCACGGCGCGGGCGCGTTGCGAGCGAACGCCACCAAGCCGGTAATGGGCCGGCCCGGGGCTGTTGCCAATCCTTCAATGAACTTGCGCATGGACCCGCCGGTGGTCCAGACGTCGTCGACCACCAGCAACGTATCGCAGTCGGGCGTGCGGTATTGCTGCAACGCCGCCGACAGCGCCCAGCCGCCCCGGGGCACGCCAGCCGCGTCGCCAAACGGTGGCAGGTACTGCACCGCAATGTGGGCCAGCCCCTCCCAATCGGCTGGGGTCAGCGCGTCGCATTCAATTTTCCAGGTCCCCGGCTTGCCCGAGGCCATAACGAAATTGACCTTTTGGAACAGGCTGGCCCGCTGGGTCAATTGTTCCCGTTCCATGCGCTCCTTGGCCCGGTATAATCCTTCCATGTACTTGCCTTCGTTGGATTCGGGCAGCACCATGAACTGCTCTTTGGCCCACGCTTCCATGCGGTCAATCTCGGCAAGCACTTTTTCTAGCGTTGGAATTGCGCCTTTCATGCTACCCTCCCGTGAAATTGTTGCGGAAATCGGCAGCGGCCTCGGCGTGGCCCCGCTGCTCCAGCCAGTCAGATAGTTCGACGGCCGGCGGCAGGTCCAGCAGCCGGGCAATAATGCACGCCCCGCAAATGTAGACCGGGCGGTGCTTGCGCTGGTCGAAAAGGCTAATCATCATGCCCCAGCGGTCGTTCGGAATGCTTCTGGCAGCCCCGACAATGGTGAACGATGCCCGAAAATCATCATGTTGGGCCAAACGTATTGTCGCTTCACTATCGAGGCCAACCGTCAAAAACGCGCCGCTGCGCGACGTCGACTCGGTCGACGTCACCTGGGGGAGCTCCCAGCCGCACCGCTCACATTTTTTGGTCATCGTCGCTTACTCTTTTTGGGTTTTTGGGCCAGCATGCCCCGCACCGATTCGACAACGGCGTCAATGCCCATTTGCACCAGGACGGTCATGGGCGCGTCAATCTGTTTGGTCAGCCGTTGCAGCTTTTTGTGGTAGGCTGCCGGCAACCGGACCATGTGCCTGCTTCGATGGCGGTCCATTATTTACCCTCGTATTTGGCTTTGAGCCGTTCGTACTCAGCCCGCTCCAACGTTTCGTCAATTTGCTGCCCCACGCGTTCCAGGCTGACGTGCAAATCTTCAGTGTTTACAAACAATGGTTGTGCATGAGTGTAGTAACAATCGCGGCACAGCTCGCATACTTTGTTCGACCGATGTTCTAAATGACAGCGGTACACCCCCAAAATATTCAAAATCGAACGGATACGCAGCAAACCATCACTGGTGGCGTACTCCCGAAAAGCAGCCGCCGCCGGGTCTGCGCGCTCCTCCAAATAATCGGCGACCACCGCCGCCTGAGCTAATATCAACTCCACACGCCTTTTTGCGTGGGCGTTCTCGTTTCCAAACCGGTCGGGGTCCCGATCAGCGGCAACGGCCAGCAAGATCATGTCGGCAATTGGGCCGGCGTTAAACGGCAAATGCGGGTTCATATTTATTTCCGAATATGGACTACGTGGCCGATCTTGAGCCAGTTGTCGTCTGTAATGATAATGAACTGAACTTTCATTTCTTTGGCCAGGGCCAGCAGCAGCGCCCCCACCCGGTTCTGGTATTCTTCGCCGTGCAGGTTGCGGATCGGCTCGTCCAAAATCAGCACGCGCCGCCGCCGGGGCAGCGCCAGCAGCAAACAGGTCAGCCGCAACGCAAAGGCGGCAATGTCGACCACGCCGCCGCCGGCCTCATTTTTGGGATCGTCCAGTTCAATGCCGTCGCGTGCCAAAATCAAAGTGGCGCTGGTCTTACCGCGTTTTTTGTCGAAACGGATCGAAAACGTGTACGCGTCCTCGGCAAAGATGGTTTCCAGGCAGCGGCAAACAATGGCGGCAATGCGCAAATGGGCCTGGGTTTGCAGCTGGGCCGCCACCTCTTGCACCAGCAGCTGCGCCTGCTGTAAATCGTCTATTTGCTCAGCAACAGCAGCCAGCGCCCGCCGCTCGGCTTTCACGTTGCTGCGGGCCAGAGCGTATTCAACCGCCAGCCGGTCCAGCCGCCGGGCAATTTGATCGTCGGTCATGGTTCCAAAATCCAGCGCAGCGCCCAGCAAAGGTCCTCGTCGTGAGGACCGAACCGCAGTTCGCTGCCGGGCACAAAATGGGCCGCCAGCTCGGGCAGCGCTGCCTCCTCCAACGCGTCGTGCAGCGGGGCCAGCGCCCCGCCGTCGCCGCCGCGCAGGGCATGGGCCAGATTGATAATCAACTGGCTCGGGTATTGCACCCGTTTGGGTGCCCAGGGATTCAGCGCATGGCGCAGCAACTTGGATGTTTCTAGCGGCACATGCATCGCGCCGACGCCCAGCACGTACCAATCGGCTAAACTGGGGACATCCCTGGCGACCGGTTGGAACTGCAACCATTTCCACAAACGCATGGCCAGGGCATGCGCCACTGTCAATGGAATGTCTTTGCCCACCACTTGCAGCAGCATGTGCGGGTCCACGCACTCGGTCCATTCCAGGTAATTGCGCGGCGGACCAAGCGCCAGCCAGGAGGGGATGCCCAAACCGCCAATGATGTGATCTCGCATCTGGTCCAGCATACGCTGAAACTCAAACTCGTTACGCTGGCCCAGGCCGCCCAGGATAGATGGCCCCCAGATCTCGTCCATCACCACCCCAATGTGTAAAGGTATTCGCCGGCCAGTTGCGCCAGGGCCGCCGCCGATGGCAAATACCCGGCGCTGGCGAAGCGCGCCGGCTGCGACCCCAGGTAGATGTACTCGTCGTCGCGCAACGTGTAGTAATACAGCATCCTTTGATTACTCCTTTTTCTTTTTGCTGACTTCTTTGGGTTCGAACCTGGCTTTGAGCTTTTCGTAGAGGGCACGCTGCTCGTCCTCTTCCACGCGTTGTCGCTCGCCATGCACCAGCGCTTGCCAAGCGGTCAGGCTGCCGACCAATTGGAACGTCAGCACCTTGGACACACCGTTGCACCGCACGCAGGTAACCGATTCGCGACGCTTGTTGTAACAATCCCCACAATTGGCGATGCCCAAATGGTTCATCACCGCCCAGCTATCGCCGGGGTTTTTCCGAATTTCCTGGGCCACCTCCTGGTAGCCGTTTTCCTCCAACGCATCGGCCAGGATCAATACCGCGTCCTTGGGCCAATCGCGCACAAAACACTGACGCAGTACGGCCAGCGTATTGGCGTTGAACCCCTGAAAATTCTCAAGTGTGAACATGGCCTACTCCGACAGCTGCTGGCCGTACTGCTGGTCAAATGCCGCCCTGGTATTATCGGCCGATTTTTCGAGGTCCGCTAATTCCGCCAACATTTTCTTGCGCAGTTTGCGGGCTGCCTTGGGGCCAGCCGCGCCAAACTCCTCTTTGAGCTGGGCGCGGATTTGCTGCAACACCCCATCCTGGCGACCCACCTGGCGGCGCAGTTCCTCCTCACGGCGCACCAGCTCTTGGTAATCTCGCAGGTTCATGGGCCGACCCGCCCATGGTCGTTAAACGCCGCGTAGGTCAACGGCCAGCCCTGTTTGAAAATCTCCTCGCAGGCGCGGGCGGCCACCTCGATCTCGTAAAGCGGGTAACTGGGGAACGTCGCCGTGGGTTCGTGGGTGCGCAACGACAAAAAGGCCATCATACTGCGCGGGTTGCAAGTCACCCAGCACCCCGAATAGATGCCCACCGGCAGGCAGTCGCGGGCCAGCCCGGGGTCAATGCCCAACGACAAATTGCGCAGGTAGGCGTCGTAGCTGTGCTTGTAGACGCCGGTCAGGTTATCACACAGCTCGTTGTAGACGTCGTCGTTGTCGCAAACCAGGAATTTAGGTCGGCCCGGTTTCCAGCCGTCGACTTTCATCATAGGCCGGTCACGCGGCGGTAGGTAGAACAGCGGCTCCAGGATTTTATAGCGCCCACTTTCTTCGTTGTATCCGAAACCAATTCGATGGCGGTGCCATTCACGCCAGACGCATATAGGCGCGTGCACATAGAACGTCAGGGCGCTGTGCTCAAATGGGGTGCCATGCCGGTGTTTCATCAGATAACGGATCAGCCCGGCATTGTCCTCGGCAGGCGCATCGACAAACTGCAGCGCCTCCTCGCCGCTGGTACTGACCTTGGCGGCGGCCACGACCATATGGTCGCCGCCCATGCTTTGCACGAGTTTGACGGCAATGTCACTGGTGGTACGAATGGCTGTCGTCATTGAATCTCCTCGCGGCGTTGCAAGTCAATGGCGCGGTTCAACGCGGCCCGCGCCCCAACGAGATCGTCCAGCTGACTGCCTTTGCCGCGTTGCCCGGCCGCCAGCAGTTTGTTCAGTGCTTGCTGCCGCCCCGGGCAGTTGACCGCCCAAGCAACAATCACCTCGTAGATGTCCACCCAAACCGATTGGGTGGGGTCTTCGGCCGAGAAAATCTGCCGCAGGTATTTGCGCCCCTCGTGGGTATGGATGTTCTCGGCAGCCGGGGCGGCGGCGGGGGCAGCCGCCGGGCCGACCGCAATAGTCAGGTCGGGATCCGAATGGATCTGGGCGCGGGCCGGGGCAATGGGCTCGCCAGGCACCAAGGACGCTGGGGCCGTGTCCTTCCAGAGGTGGCGCATACGCTCGCCGCAGCCCACGGTTGGGCAGTATTTTGGCCCCTCGATTTGGTCGGGGTTGGACGCAAAACTGGTTTGGCACTTGGGGCATTCCCAGACAGATTTCTGCGGTACGGGAGCCGGGCAGGTTGGGCATTTGCCGCTGTCCGGATACTGCACGTTGCATTTACCACATACGGCCACGAGCGGTCTCCTAGGTGAGGGACGGCATGTCCAGTTCGGTCATGAGTTTGTTCCAGGCACGCTGATCCGGTTGATCGTCTTGCAAACGGCATTCCGGGCAATCCGGGTAGGGCAAACGCACCAGCACGCGGTTCTGCATGGTTTGCCGCTCGCTGGCAACAATGGCCTGGAACGCTTTGGTCGCTTTGTTCAGCGTGCCGTTGAGATAGGCAATGGCATACTTTTCACCAACCCCGCGCACACCGGCCACGTTATCCGTGCTGCACCCAGTGATCGCTTTGACCTTGGCCCAGGTACGCGGCCGGATGCCGTATTCCTTTTTGAACGACCGGTCGGTAACGTGCTGGCCGGGGCTATGCGGCCCCTGTGGCGGTCGCCAAATGCGCACCGTTGGGCTGAGCAACTGGTAAAGGTCCTTGTCGGTACTGACCAGCACAAAACCGCCCTGGTTGTGCTGCACCACGCTGGCCATGAGATCATCAGCCTCATAGCCTTTATGGTGGAACACATTGGCGTAGCCCAACCGGGGCAGGTACTCGCGCCGGATCGTTTTGAACATACGGTGGCGGCTGCCGGCATCTTCCTCCGAAACCCGGTTGGCTTTGTAATCGTGGTAGATCTGCCGGCGCAGGCTATGCCGCGAATCAAAACAGAACGCCAGTTTGTTGGTGCCGAACTGGCGTTCCAGCGCGCGCACGTCGCGGAAAAACCCGTACAGCATCCCCTCGGCCCGGTCCGCGCCGACGTTGCGCATGGCGTACCAGGCGCGACAGCCGAGGTTATTGGCGTCCACTACCAGCCAGGGCGCGTCCTCGCCAAACAGGGTGCGCTGGATCATAGCAGTTCCTTGATCTCGTCCAGCAGATCGCTGTCAATTTCGACACCACAGTCGTCGTCGCGACTGCATGCTTTGAGCAACTCGTAGGCGCGGGCCAGCGCCACGCGTTGTTTGACCGCTAGCACCTCCGAGGCGGTGCGCATCATTTGCGCCAGCACCTCGGCCGGCGCGCCATCCTCATAACGGTCGCGCATGTGGCCCGCATACACATCCACCCACGGGCGTTGGTCAACTGCCATGTGAACCTCCAGCATCCAGCGCTTGCAAAACCGTTCGCCGCACGCCCGGCCGCACCCCGCGCTGTTTGAGGGCCGCCCGCAGCGCTTCCACAAAATCCAAAGCAGCATCGCCGAGACTGTTCATTTCCCGCACAAATTCTGTTACGTCCAGCACGCCGGCTGCCAGCGCCTGCGCCGTATCGTCGGCGTCGGCAAATACGTCGGCGGTGCAGTCCAAATAATGCGCCTGTACGGTGCCGTCGGAAAACAGCAATGCCGCCCGGGGCCGGTGGCCAAGCTCGTCGCGGCGGCGGCGTTGAAAACCGCCGCAGTTCCAGATTAGCGGCTCGCCGCGCCCCACGGGCAGCCGTTTGAACGGTACGTGGTTGTCACCGAAAAACGCCACGTCGTAGCCGCGCAGCCGCCGCGCCAGGTTGCTAGCCTTGTCTTCTTCTGCTGCCCCGGGGTAACTGCGCCCGGTTCGCCAGCAGTAATGGTGCACCAGTGCTACTTCCAGGAACAGCCCGTGTGGTTGGACCCGCGCCGGCTCGGCCCCCCAGGGAAACCCCATCACCCGCATGGGCGACGCACCCGTTATCTCAACAGGCTCGCCTGGCTCCAAATTGGTCAATGCCTTGGCCGCAACCAACGTCCAATAGGCGCTGTGCCGAATGTCCGCATACCGATGGTAGGGCAGGTCGTGCTGGCCAGGAACCCCATAAGCGTTGCGGATCCATTTAAGTGCAAAATTAATCAACTGCGGCGGGCATTTGAACGGCCGCCAGCCGTCATCAAAAATGTCGCCGGCAATGAGCAACGGGACCCGGTACTCCGCTTGCAACTCGTACAGCTGGGCCAGCGGCCGCGCTTGGGCCACGTACCAATCTTCTTCGGTGCAACGGGCCGTCGGCGGCCGGTGGGACAAATGCAGATCGCTTACGGCGATAGCGTTGACGAAACTTTTGTAGTCTTCCCGCACAGCGGACAGCCGCTGGCCAGCGCTTTTTTCCGCCGGGCTGTTAGTTGATCCAGTTCGGCGGTCAGCCGGCATTGGTCGTCCTCGGCGGCACGGTATTGCCGCAGCAATTCGGTCAGGCGGTCCAAACGGTCGTGGGCGGTCTGGGCCGCGTCGGCGGCTTGGCGGGCGGCCGTGGCCAAGGGCAGCAGCGTGGCGGCCCGCTGGGCACCCCTGTGGCCATTCTCGTAGGTCGCCAATAACGTGTCCAGTCGGGCAATTTTGGCCCGCTGGCCCACGACGGCCGCCCTAGTTTGCTGGACCTCAGCCCAGGCAGCCTGCGCCGCCGGCACCCATCCAAACCGGCGCTCGCCAGCCAAGGCCGTCGCCAACCTATTCTCGGTAACGGCCGACGTGGAACGGGCCAGGCGCAACTGCGCCGCCAGCGTCGTCAGGGTTGCATCAATACCACCCAGGTTCACAATGTCGTTGAGCTCGTGACTAACCTGGCCGGCGGTTTTGTCAAACCACCAGGGTCCATCCAGCTGGCGTTGAATGTTTATGGCATCGACGTTGAGCAGCGCGGCCACAGCCGGTGGCACTTCCTGGTTGACCGCATTGCACGGGTCGCCCCCATCCACCACATACTGATTGCCTTTTTTGCCCTTGCGCCTGGTGATGGTATGGCCGTCAACTTTGAGAGTTACTGCAACAAACTTGGCGCCGCGCCGCATGAAACGGTCGCCGGCTGGCCGGTTGAACATGAGCCAGCACAGCGCCCGGATAATTGTCGATTTGCCGGCATCGCTCATGCCCGTCAGCACGGTCATGGCCGGATCAAAGCGCAGCACGTAGCGCTGGTGCCGCTGAAAATTCCGAAGCAGCAATTCCTCAAGCACGTTGGGGCACCTTGGGCATGGGCAACGGCGTGATCAACCCCAGACGCACCTTGTAGTCAAAATGGCATTGGCCGCCGGCGCAGACTGTTACGGTGCCGTTGGCCGGCTGGCAGCCGCATTCCTGGCAAACGAACTGCCGGCATTCGGGACAGGTGACGGTGCCGGGGCGGTCGCGGTGGCAACGGTTGCACATCTTAGAACCTCTTCCAGATTTGCTTGATGTGGGCGGGCGTAACGGACGCCAGCCAGTATTTCCATGTCACACAAGCAAGTTTAGCCAGGATCTCACGGCACGTGCCGTCCTCATTTTTCAGGCGCATTGCAGCGCTGACCGCCAGGAACGGCATCGGGCTTTTGAAACTGCCCACAGACCGCAGTTCCTCGACCAGCCCCCAGGGCATGGTGACGGTGTGCTTGCGCTTGTCGCGCCGATGGATAATCATCCAAGAATACGACTTGGCCCGGGCCATGGCTTCCGTTGCTTGCTGATACCATTTCTCGTAGATTTGCTGCGCGGTGGGGTGCGGCGGTTTGTCCATAAGGTCGGCCAGGGTGGCGCTATTATAGCCGCGTTTCATTTCGACGGTCAGCACTTCGATGAACAAATTGCCGCTGGGGTGGGTGGCAGCAATGTCGCCACAATGGCCGCTGGTGCGTTTGCCCTTGCGCCCCCGGGTAGTGGCCCGACCGCCGGACTGCGACGAGCGCCAGAAGATGTCGTCTTCATCGTCTTTGCCGGACCACCATTTGCTCAACTCGTAACAAATCTCGCGTTCAAACTCGCCGCCTTTGGCCATGGTACGGTCTCCGTTGACCGGGCGTTGTTACTGGTAGCGGGGCTTGCGGGGCACCACGCACGCCGCTTCAATCTCGTCCCACACCGCTTGCACCAGCTGCCGCAGCTCGTCCTCGCGATTGTCTGCCTCAATGGTGGCGATCAACTTTTCGCGGGTGCCCTCAAACTGCCAGTCGGGCGCTTTGATCCTTTGTGAATCTTTGGGTTTTTGCCAATGCCCTTCGTCAATGAGGTAATCGACCATACTGCCCAGGTCGTCGATCCCCACGCTATGGTAAATGGGCACGTAGCAGTCGCGTTTCTTGCCGCTGATACGGTTCTTGCGCACCTGGATCAGTACGCGGATCCCCAGCTCCCGTTCCTTGCCCTTGACGGTCTTTTTGAGTTTACCGCGCGGGTTGGTCCAAAGCTGGACCTGAGCGTAAAATTTCGGTGCCCGGCCGCCGCTGGCCCGCTGTTCCTCAAAGCTATCGCCCATGTTGTCTCGCACCTGGCTAATGCCAATCAACATGGACCCGGTACGCCGCAAATCGGCGCAGGCTTGGCGCAGGCCGCTGCTGTTGCGCTTGGCCTTGCCATCAGTCATTTCGCCCTTGGCTTCCACGCCCTTGACCATCGCGGCAATCCGTTCCTGGTGTTTCTTTTGCTCCTGCTTGCTGGACAACGCGTCGAAACTATCGAGGATGTAGATGTACGGCCGCCCGGCCTTGGCTGCCAGGTGCAAGTGCATGTACAGCTCGTCGATGTCCTCGCTGTTGTGCGGCTGGCCGTTTTTCATAGCTGGCGGTTCCAACCGCCGGGCCACCCGTTTGCCAAAAAATTTCTCAATGTCCATTAAAGCGCCGTTCTCGGCGTTGTCGAAAATGAATCGGTAGTCGTCAAACGCCGGGTTCCGGGCAGCCTCGGCTAAACAAGTCATGACCAAAAACGTCTTGCCCGTATCGCTGTCGCCAACGAGCCAATGGAAACCGCCTTTGATGAAACCGCCGTCGACGCGGTCGCTGATGCCCAGATTGAGCATGGTGGAACCGGTAGACAAATAGGCCCGCTTTTGCTTGAGCTTCTTTTTGGCGAGCAGGTTTTTTTTCATTGCCGCAATGTCAGCGTCTTCGTCTTTGGCCATCTGCAAACCCCTTGCGCAACGACCAGCGCCGGCTGGGAACCGGCGCTGGTCTGGCGGCTACTTGCTGCTGATGTACTTGGTGATCGTTTCGGCGAACCCCTTGCGCCAGCCCCATTGGTCCATGACCCAGCACTGGTATTCCTCAGTGTTGAGTTCGACCTCGGTCTCAATGCTCATTTCCAACATCCCGATCACCACCTCGTAGGAGTTGGCGTGGGATTCGGGCTTGTCGACGTCGCCGAAATACAGGGCGGCCGTCTCGCCGCCCTGCAGCTCGCGGACCTTGGCCCGCAACGCGATGATCGCCTTGGCGCGGTAGCCGGCGCAGGCAGTCTCATAGTCCGCCTTATGTTTCTCCAGGTTGGCCCGGAGCTTGGTCAACAGATCGTCCTTCTTGACCTTGATCGTGCGCATGCGCATTCCCCTCAGAACCTCTTGCATGTGTTAGGATCTCCTCACAACATCGTGCCGGCCGCCAACTACCAATGTTTCCGCAGCACCACCGACCCTTCGGCGTGCAGTCGAATGGAGCTGGTTTGGTTGCAACCGGTGCCGTCGGTGGAATGAACCAGGGCGGTGCTGCCGACAAATTTGGCTTCGATGCCACGGTACTGTTTGCCGTCGGGTCCTTGAACGTACACAGCCGGGACGCCATGTGACAAATTGACCCGGTCAATGTGGATTTTGTAATGGGCGGCGGGCAGGTGTTCCCAACGCGGCCCCAGCTCGGCGGCCAGCGCTTTGGCCTTCTCGTCTTGCAGCTGCGCCGTGGTTTTGGGCGGCAGCGTCACCCGACATTCGCCGCGTTCGGTTGCCAGCGCCGGCGCATAGTCCCGGCTGGCGACCGGGGCCATTTGCGGCTGAATCTCCGGCTGTCCCAGGCGCATTTGCGTCTTGCGCGCCTGCACGCGGGCCATGAGGTCGGCGACGTTCTTTTTGGTTTCGTCGGTTGCCATGGATCGAAACTCCCTTGTTAAAGAGGACCAGGCGAATGAGACAACTGCGGCAATGGCCGCCGCAGGTGCAGCTGAGCATGGGCATCGCCACAATACAAGAACTGCCGTTGCTGGTGCACTGCCGGAATAAACCGGCCGCATTGAAGACATTTGGGCTTGGCTGGACCGGGCAGCAGCCGCCGCACTTCCGGCCGCCGCTCGATCCGTTCCACCCCGTCGGGGATGGGATCCTGATCGCGCTCGGCCGCTTCAATGACTAGCCAGTTGACAAACAACTCGACCGGCAGTTGCAGCACCTGGTGCTGTTTGATGCCCAGCGTGCGCAGGTAGTCGACGAACTTGGCGAGCAAATCGCTGGCGTTGAGATGCGGGGAAAACTCGCGGACGCGGTTGGCTTTGTACTGGACCTTGGCGTCTTTGTCTTCAATGCGGTAGTTGCCGAGATCGTCAATGCACAGTTTGGCCCCATCCGGCAACTCGAGCTCGCGCTTGCCCGGGCCAATTTTTTTCATGGCCTCGGCAAACCCCTGCCGCGCCAGCGTGTACGAGGGCGACATACGAACAAAATTACCGCTGCCCCCGCTGCCGCCAGTACCGGTGATCGTCCCGGTGCTGTAATCGTCCAAAACGTAATAGTACGTGTTGACGTTGGCGAACGAGGACGTTGACGTTACATTCCATTTCACATTGTTGGTATAGCAGTCCGTGTCGTAAGCGACCATTTTAACCTCCCAGCCCGCTAGCGCTGCGGTTGAGCCAACGCTCGCGAATGTGCCACGCAACCGTCGACGTGGTTGCCTTGATCACGTTGGACTTCCAAACGCTGCGCCCGCTGACGCGCGTGCTTTTGTCACTGCTGCCCCAGCGACCCTCGCTGATCTTGCCGTCCTTGATGACGCGTAAATGCTCGTGGCCGCAATGGGCACATTCGATGGTGTAGTTGCCGCTGATGTCCAGGTCCAGCTCGGCCACAAATTCCTTGTGACAGTTGTGGCAGTCAATGAACGACCGCTGGACCCCGCCGCCTTCCACGGGGCTGTTGCCCGGCCGCACCGGGTCGTCCGGCGGCTTGATCATGGTCTTGCGACCTTTGCTTTTGGCCACCGCTACTCCTCCATGAAGGCGTCCAGCGCTTTCTGGAGCCGGTCAATGATACGCTTGCCGCTGCCGCCGACCTTGGGAGCTTCTTGCTCGATGTTGGGGGCGACTTGTTCCTTGACCAGCCGCTGCGCTTTGAGCCGCAGCGATTCGGCGACCCGGGCGGCCGCTGTCAGCGTATCGTGGACGTCGGCCGGCATGGGCACCGGGCGGTCGAACGTTTTCATGACCCGGCTCCAGGGGAACGGGGTCTTGTCGTGCCAGGTCCACTTTTCCTTGGACTGGCCAACGGGCGGGAAACTGAACGCGTCTTTGAACGCCTGGGCGCGCATGGCGTCCTGGTAGTAGACCGGCGGGTCCTGCGCAACATCGTAAAGCTCGTACACAACCTGGTCGTTTTCGGTGCCCTTGACATAGAGCAACGATTTGTCTTCGTGCTCAGCCCACGCGCCCGCTGCCAACTCATCAATATTGGCTTTGTTTGCGCCAGGTACATCGGACGTAGCCATTTAACTCCCTCTACAAAAGACCCATGCTTGCGTTTGTGCAAGCATATTCACCCCATGCCGCCAGTGCCGCTTCATCATAAGCAGCCGCCGCCTGCTGCGCAGTAGCAAACGCGCCGAAACGTCGTCGCTTCCCATTTACTGTAATGTCGACTCGGTAGGATCCTCGTGGAGGTTTGTCAACCCCTTTGTATCCGTATTTACCGACCGCTCGTCTGTTAGCCGCATTTTGGGACCCAGTTGCTTTTCGTAAATTATGACGGCGGTTGTTCAGTGGGTTTCCGTCTATGTGGTCAACCATCATGTCATTGGGTACAGGGCACAACAAATGCGCAAGTAGTTGACTGTTTGGGTGGCAACCACGACAAATGCTAATCCTCCCGTCATCGGACTCAGCGCCATACCAACGGCCGCCGCCATGCAACACTAACGGAACGTCGGCCGCATCAATTGCAGTGATTAGATTGGGGTGGCGCTTTGTGGATACGTCCACAAATGCAACCTCGCCAACCACTTCGTAAATATTGCGTCCAAAAGGTCTACCGCGAGGCATTGTGCCATCCTCACTAGGCCCAGCAGCCCGCCGCTAGCACATCTTTGTTGACCGGGTTTGCGCCCGGTACGTCTTCCGTTGCCATGATCGAAGCTCCCTTGCCAGGGTTGGTTGGATTGCCAGATGGCCCGGTGGGGATCGAACCCACGCTTGCCGGTTTTAGAGACCGACTGCTCTACCAATTGAGCTACGGGCCAATGAGCCCCGGCCTACTCGGGGGAGTAGGCCGGGGCAGCGCCTGCAATGGCGCTACGCCGCGCCGCTGCCTGCTTGCCTATTTCTTGCCGGGCTTCTTGGCCGGCTTGCTGGGCTTGGCCGGTTCCTCATCCCAATCGTCGTCGTCGTCCTTGGGCGCGGGTTTCTTGCCGGGCTTGGCCGGCTTGGCCGGCGGGTCGTCGTCCTCGTCGTCCTCGTTGTCCTCGTTGTCCTCCTCGTCGTCGTCCTCCTCGTCGTCATCGCCCGCGTCGTCGTCATCCTCTTCCTTGGGCGCGGGCTTCTTGCCGCCCTTGCTCGGCTTGGCCTGCGCCGCCGGCTTGTCGTCGTCGTCGTCATCGTCGCCGCTGTCGTCGGCCAGGGTCAGCTCGCTCAAATCGACAATGTGCGGCTTGTCGCGGTCGTCGCATTGCACCGAGGCCAGATCGTCCTCGGTGATCTTGACCACCGTGCCGGTCAGGGTTTTGCCCTTGTAGTCGAACGTGACCGTGTCGCCCTTGCTGATCTCACCATCGTCGCCGGCGCTGCCGCCCGTGCTGGCGCTGGCCTTGGCCGCGCCCTTGCTGGCGCCCTTGCCGCTGCCCGTGTCGCCGTCGCCGTCCTCGTCGTCCTTCTGGGTCAGCAGCTTGCGCATTTCTTTGGCCGGCGTTTGGATGATGCAGTCGTCCAGGCTGGGGAACTTGTCCAGGATCTTCTCGGGGTACTCGTAATTACGCGGCAGGAAGTCAACGCGCACCAGGCCAATGTACTTGCCGCCGGGGTAGGTCTGCTCGGTCGCCACCATTTTGACCCGCATGCCGCCAGTCAGCTTCCAGAAGCCGGGGTTGTCGGCGATCACCACCGCCATCTGCTCGCCGAAACCCATGCCCTTGTTGTAATGGCCAGTTTCGAAGATCTTGGGCTTGTTCTTGGCGTCGCCCGGCTTGTCGTTGATCAGCCAGAGGCGGCGGCTGCTGGGCCGCAGCTTCTTGGAGAGCTCGGGGTCCGTCATGCCACTGGCGTTGCGGAACATGCAAACCTCGCAGCGCGGCTTGCCCCGGATGCTGGCGTAAGGGCAGACGTAGGGCCGCTCCTTGCCATCCAGGCCGGCCACCCAATGGACCTCGAACTCGCGAACGAAATGCTTCAGGCCGGCGTCCGCCTTGGGGTTGATGTCGCCGGCGATGTACGGCATAAAGTCAACGATGTGCGTGCCCGCCTCGAGCTTGTATTGCTCGAACCCGTGCGGGATGCGAACGGACGTTGGCTCCCATTGACCCTTCTGCTGCTGCTTGGCCCATTCGCCTGCATCCACCTCACCACTGCCCCGGCTGCTCCGATCGTCGTTGTCGCGTGCCATAACAGAGAAACTCCTACAGGGTTTGAGAAACGTTACTGACCTTCGTCGCGGGCTGCCGCCCGGCGGCTCCGCTCTTTGATGTGCTTGATGGTTGTCGGTTCGACCTCGCGTGGCATCAGCGGGTCGGCAAAGTAGGCGCGGCCGTGCAGGACCACCATGTTCTCCAGCGCCTTCTTCTTATGGTCCATGGCGTCCACCGCCGCCTTGGTCAACTCAACCCGGTGCTTGGCTTTGTTGACCGCCCGCACTGCTTCCTGATACTCGGGCTGAACCCGCACCGTTTCGCTGATGGCGTCGTTGTTGACCTTGGGCACCTGGTAGCGGGCCGGGTCGTTGCGGATAGCCAACCCCAGCTCGGCCTCACAAACGTCCAGCGCTGCTTCGGCCTCGTTCAAACGGTCGCGGCGGTTGGCTAGCAGCACCGCGTAGCTGTGGAACGTCTCAGCCTGCTTCTCCCACTCGACGTCCAGGCGGTCGCGGTCAATATGGAAATCGTTGGCGTCCGTTTCCAACGCTTCCGGCTCTTTGCTTTTCTTGGCCATTAGGCAAGCCCCCGTTTTTGGCGCTGTTCGGCAAAATAGTCACAAGCCTTGCGGCGGGTCAGCGGCCCGTCGTGTGCGGCTTTTTTCTTGAGCCATTTGGTGCAGTCGCGCCAGAGCTGATAGCTGTCGTCGTCCAGGCAGCATAACAAGTTCAGTTTGCCGAAGCGAACTGAGTAGGTCCGGACCCGGCCGTAGTAAATGTCGTCAACAGCCATCGTCTCGTCGGCCAAGGCAATCAGGCGCTCGTAATCAGCCTGGGTCAGGCGCACCACCAGGTCGATGTCCGACTTGCCCGTTGGCTGGCCGTACACCCGGCTCCCGGTTACAAATGCGGCCAGCCCTGGGAGAGTTGCCATGGGTTAATCCTCGAGGTCGCGCGGTTTGGGCTTGCGGCGCTTGGGCTTGCGGCGCTCGACCGGGGTTCCGTCTTCTACATCATCGTCAGCCGATCTATCGTCCCAATCGTCGCCGCCGTCCGCCGCCATACAAATTTTCAAGATGCCCCGCTTGTCCAAAATGGCTAGCCCCTGCTGCGGGCTAATATCGCGGTCGGCCACCAGGCGCAGCAGGTTCAGGGCAGTGGTTTCGTCGGTGCTGCCCAAACGCGGCCCGGCGTTAATGGCGACTATCAGCAGCTGCCAAAGGGCAACGGCATCGTCGGTTGGGTCGCCGCTCGACAAATAGGTTGGTTTATCCTTGGCCATGGCGTCCTCAGTTGGTTGGGGCGTTGGCTTATTATCGGGCGGTGGTTATTTCGATATTTTGGCAACCGCCTCAAAACAAGCGGCAATCAACCCAGCGCGCTTGGTGTAGAACCAATCCTTCTCGAACGCACAGAGCACATAATAGGCTTGCTGGTAGCGGCCGTTGGGCTTGAGCAGTTCTTTGCTGGCCACGGTTAGCACGGCCTGCCGAATTCCCTCCCAGTTCTCGTCGGCAATGCCCTCAATAGCGGACCGCAGCACGTCCCAGCGCGGCGGCTTTTTGTAGACCAGCTCCAGGAAAATGTCGGCGGCGGTTTTGCGCGTGCCCTCGGGTTGCAGCGCCGCCAGCCGCTCGGTATCGGTTTTGAGATCGCGGACCGCGTTCAGCTCAGAGAGGATGTTGCGTGCCGAGCCGTTGGCCATGGCGGCGGCCTGCCGCAGCACGTCGTCTGAAAACTTGAGCCCCTCTTGTTTAAGCACCGACCGGGCCAGGTCAATGAGCTCGTCCTCTTTGAGGGACCGCACCGCGAGCTTGGCGCAGCGGCCGCGCAACTCCTTGATGATCTTTTCGAACTCCGTGGTGGCCAAAACGAAATACGCGCCCGGGGCCGGCTCCTCAAACATTTTCAGGGCGGCAAACTGGGCGTCCTTGGTCAGCTGGTGGGCCTCGTCCATAAACCAAAACTTGATGCCGCTCTTGACCAGCGTGTGCCGGCCCAGGTCGCGGCGGATCTCGCGAACCGTGTCAATGCCGCGAAACTGGGCGCTGTCCAGCTCGCGGAAATCGTGGCGCTGGCAGCCCAGCATGCGGGCAATGATCTTGGCAGCGGAGGTTTTGCCGCAGCCTGAGTAACCATGAATGATCATCGACTGCGGGACGGTATTGGGCTCCTTGGCAAACCAGCTGCTGATCTTGGCCACCAGTTCGGGTTGGCCGACAAGGTCCTCTAACCGGCGCGGGCGATACTTGCGGTGCAGTTCTTTGGGCGGCAGCGGTTCGTTAGCTGGCATCCGTAGGTCCTTGTGCATAGGGTAGGGTAAGGTTCAACGCGCCGGCGTGCTTGACGGCAACGGCCAGCGCGTCGGCATCCCTGAGAATCAAATACAACTCACGCCAGATCAACGGCACATGCGGCTGCCGCAGCACCGCCGCCAGTTCAGCACCTTGCGTGCCGTATTTTTCTTCGAGCCAGTCGGTAAACACCCCCAGCTCGGTCGCGTTAAACACCGGATGCAAAAACTGCTGCACTCCGGTGGCCAGATCGTTGGTGGTCATCCGCACACCTTGACAATGCGAGTTTTGATACCGGCCGCTTTGGCTTGTTGAATCATATCGTGGGTGCCGCAGCCGTCCACCCGGCCGTCCCAAAACGCCACGCAGCGTGCCCCCGCCGCCCCGTCGTCATTGTTGTAGGTTAGCGCATCGGCGACCATCTCAGCGTTGCGGCGCGGGCCGGCGCTGCGGCCATGTTCGGACCATTCGGCTTTGTAAATGCGGCGCGTAATCCAAAAACGATCCGCCCAAAGAATAGCCAGCTGGTCGGCCCCCTTTGTGGTGGCCGTACCTTTGTTGTCGCCGACCAACAGGGTCAGCTTGGTCCAATCCCAATTGATACTTGCTTTAATCAACGTATGCCGTACCAGTTTGATGTCGTTGAGATGCCGGCTGCCGCTCACAATCAGGTTCATGTCTTCCCCGCAAAGAAACCCCGCAGCCGCTTCGGTTTGGTTGGTTGTTCGGTGCGGCCGCCCACGCGGCCGTACTGCCCCCGGGTGGTAATGCGCTTGTCTGCCATGGCCAAATACTTTTCGCTGAGGTCTATGGCGATAAAATTGCGGCCTAAACGTTGGGCCGCCACAGCGCTGGTTCCTGTCCCACCGAATGGGTCAATTACGGTGCAGGGTATGGGGTTATTATCGGGGCAGTTACACCCTGGAACCCAACCAATGGTACGAACTTCGACTCCAGCCATGTCGTTCGGCACCACGTTGCCCGTGCCTTTCTTGCCCCGACGCTTGGTGAATTTGTTGGGCCGCGCGCGGGTTAGCTGAACTTCTTCGACCTGGCGGACCCAGTTGGCCCCGCAATGCGGGCAGCAGCCTTTGGCGCTGGTGCAGGCTTTGACAAATGGTTCAACGAGCTTCGTTGGGTACGCGGCGAAGTGTTTGATGCGCAACGGCTCCGTACTAACGTCCAACCCAACCAGTTCGTCGTCAATGCCCACCAGCCCGTGGGGCTTGGCCAGCGACGCGAACCAGAGGTCGCCCTGACGGAAATTGCGGCCGTCGGGGTGCACCGCACTAACTTGCTTGCCGTGCTTGCGCTTACCAGCCTTGGGGTCGGCATCGGCCGTGACCCTCGGATACCAATCGGTGGCATTGCGCGAGGCCAGCAGCGCCGCCTCGTATTCCTCATGGGTCATTTTGGTGACGCTGCCCTGGCGCACCGCCGCCACGTCCCAATAGTAGCGCGGGTTCTTGGTCAGCACAAACACATATTCCAAACTCTTGGCCGGGCGGTCAGTAACACTTTCGGGCATGGGCGTTCGCCGCAGCCAGGGGACGTCGCTGCGCAGCACCCAGCCGTCGGCTTGCAAAGCAAACGCACAGCGCCAAGGAATGCCAACCAAACTTTTCGGTCGGAGACCTGTGCTGATTTGGTTACTTTGCCGTTCGCCCTCTATCTTGACACGGTCGCGGCCGCTTTTCTGTGCAACCCCCGCACAGACCCCAGCCGCTTGTTTGTCATCGTGGCGGCCAATTTCGCCGCTGGCATAGCTATCGCCCAGGTTCAGCACCGCCGCCCCATCGTCGCGCAGCACATGGCGGACGGCCCGGAACACCTTGACGATGTGGCAGACAAAACATTGGCCGCAGGGTTGCAGCTCGGGGTGGCGCTCTTGCAACCCGCGTGGGATCTGATGGCGGCAGCAGTCGGGCACCTCCTCCATACCAATCTGTTCGTCGACGCGCTGGGCACCACATTTGCCGCAGAGCTGTTTGTACTGAATGTTCGTCGGCACTGATTTGCCGCCGCCTTTGGCGTGCTGGGCCGACCACTCGGCCAGGTTCTGGCGGGTGCGCTGCTGGGCCTGTTCTATATGGTCGCAGTTGGCGTCGCCGCCCACCCAGGTGGCCGTTTGGTAATCGCGCAATTGCCAATAGGGCGGGCTGGTCATCATCAGGTGGACGCTGCCGGCCGGGAGTTTTTTCATCACCCGGTAGCAATGGCCCAGGTACAGCTTGCCCTGCGGGTAGGTTTTCCAGGGTTTCATTTAAGTGCAATCCAGGTGACCATGGCAGCGATCCAAACGGTCAGCAACAATGACAGACAACCGCACGGGAGTGTACAACACACGCAACTGACTGCATCGTCTTCGGTCGCCATGTTATAATCCACAGCTGGTGAACATGCCCAGGTGGCGCATGATAGGAACTGGTTTGTTTACCAATTGCACATAGGGTTTGGCCAACTCCATTTCTTGCAATTTATCGACCACCATTTGGATTGGCGCGGTTCGTTTCAGGCCAGCCAATTTTGCCAAATAACTGCGGCAACGCGCACACGTTACGTCGACAATGTTAGCCGTCGCGGGTTCTTGTTCCCACGCGCCGTACGCGCCGCAGTAGGTGCCGCCGTGGGCGTTGGCCAAATGTTTTTTCGGTTCTTTGACCATTATTTCGGCCCCCAAACGCCAGCGGCGTTTTTGATCCAGGCTTTTTTATCGAACCAATTCTTGGTGCACACCTCAGCCTCCATAGCCAGCGGCACGCAGATCCAGTCCCACGCTTTGGGCAGGTCGACCGTCATGACCCGCTGGACCAGTTCGATGTAATCCTGAACCTCCTCGTGGGGCACATCGCCCAGGATGCTGTCGTGGATCTCGGTCACGATCAGCGCTTTCATTTTGCGCCGCCGCAGCTCGCGGTGCACCTTGGTCAGCGCCCAAAGCAAGCAGTGAAACGCCGGCCCTTGCACCGGGGCGTTCATGCAAAAATTCTTGCTGAACAGCCCCTCGACCCAGAACCCCGTAACCAATGGGAAGCCGCCGGTTTCGCGGTAGCGCCGATACCAATCCTCAGACTTCTTGGCAAAGTCGGGGAACGTAGCCAGGAACTCGTCCTCGACGTTTTTGACATGGTGGGCAAACGTGCCCGGCTTGGTCGGAGCACGCGGGTCCAGATCGCCCAGGGTCTTGATGCCGGCCGCCCGCAGCATCTTTTTGACCGGCACGTTGTCCTTGGTGATGAGTTTGTTTTCTTCTATGGCCTCCCACATGGCCTGGGCGATGCTAATGTAATAGCTGCCGTACAGCCGGGGGAACACAAACCCGTTCTTGCCCACGCCGCGCATGCCCTTCGACACCTGGGATGGGTCCGTACAGTAGACCCGTCCAGCCATTTCCTCATGAATGTCTTTTTTGGCATCCTTGGTGTATGCGATCATGTTCTTGTCGCGCCAAATGCACGCGGCAATCCGCCACTCGTGGGCGGCGCAGTCTGTTTCCACCAACACGCGGCCCGGGCGGGGGATATAACATTTGCGCAGGATCTCGGCCATTTCCGGGATCCGGTTCATTTGATTCTGGATGTTTGGGTCTGCTGCGGAATTGTGCACACAAAGTTCGTTGGCAATGAAATTGTGGCACTCGTCAACTTCCAGGTCGTACACGTCGACCTTGCCATCGAGCCATTCCAGCTTCGTTATCTTGTGATTGTGGATCAGCTGGCGGCGTCCAGATTTGGCCCGCACCCTGGCAATACCACGCTGGTCGAGCATGCGGCGCAGTTTGGCCGCGCCCATGCCCAAAGTTTCCTCAGCGTAGTTCATACTCACTTCCAACGTCGTTTTGACCAGGCCGCGTGACGCATACTCGCCTTTGTAGTTATAACGGTCTTTTACCTGCCGCCAGTCAATGCTGTGCTGCTGGCATTTAGACATCAGTGTGGCATAGTCCATGCGCACCGCAGTAGGTTTGCCGCCGGCCAGCGCGAGCAAACGCAACAGGCCAAACTTGCTGAGTTTGATATGATTTCCGTTGTCTTCGCCGTAGCGTGGCTGCCGCTCGCCATTGGCCCACATCTCGCGCTGGCGGCGGGCGCTGTTTGCCTTACCAACGTCGGACAGGATAGTCTGGGGCGCGTGCAAACTGGCGTGCGCCGCCGCCGACATTTTTTTCAGGTTGCCCGGCACGTTGTTCAAATGGTTACGGTCCTCGTGGTGGACCAGCTCGTGGTCCTCCAACGGCCCAACCATTTGCTGATAGACCACCCGATGGTCCAGCAACTCGCCTCGGCCCGTCACATATAAACGATCGCCAACGCGACCTAACGCCTTGACCCGAACTTTAGCGTTGTGTTGACTCTCGCCAAGCATTCGAAAGTCGCGGCCAGCCGTTAGATGCTGTGCCTGCACGTAATTGCCATTGGCCATCATCACCAGGTGCTCAGGAGTTAAGTCCAGATGTCCATGCTTGCCACGCGCGCCCCAATGCAACCGCACTACGCGCCGGTGGCCGGTCTTGCCAGCCCACAGCACCTTGCGGATCACCAGTTCGCCAGCCGCGTCGTAGCAATAAACGTGGTCGCCCACGCGCACCTGCTCAATGGGCATGCCTTTGGGGTCGGCGCGAACGTCCCGCACAACCTCAATCAAAGTTCCTTTGGCGATGCAGCTGCGGTAGGTATTGACGGTGTGCAGTTTGATGACCGGGTGGACCACGCCGTCAACCGTCTCGCGTTTGATGCCTTTGAGGTAGGTGCCCAGCAGTTTCTTGAGCAGCTCCATGCGCTCGTAGATTCGTAGGATGGGCAGGTCAATCTGGCTCAGGGCGGATTTGTCCATGGCCTCCTGGCCGCTTTTGGTTTCGCCCTCCCACTCGTAGCCCATTTTCTTGAGAACTTCTTTGAGCTGCGCCCGGCTGCCCAACGTCAGCTTGCGCTTGAACATGGGTTGCCAGTACTCGGTGCAGATTTCGTCCTTGAGGATCTGCGCCTCCATGCCGGCAATGTCGCCCTCTACCCTGGCAATGGTGGCGTCTAGGTAGGGCACGTCAATGCGAATGCCGTTGGTTTCAACGTCCGCCAGCGCCAGCGCCCCATCGTGCAGAAGTTGGTACGCGCCGGCGGTTGGGTACTGGTTGCGGCTCAAACGTGTGGCCCTCGCAGCTGTTGCATAACTTGCCGGATGCGACGGTTCTCGCGACGCCATTCCCAGAAGTTCACCAGGAACGTAACGGCGAACAGCGCCCAGAACCAGCCAAAAGGCACCGCGCTGTGCCACCAAAGCACGCCAATGCCGCACATGATAAAAATTGCGTCACCCAGTTTCACCATCAGTCTCCTGTTCGGCGATCGGTTTGGCAATTTGCATGAACACTTGGTCGGGCTCGGGCTGGCAGACCTCGCCTTCACAACAATGTGAGATCCCGGTGCCGCCGCAGTCCGGGCAAATGGGGACCTTGCCGCCGCAACGTTCGCATATCATGGGAGCCTCCGACAAACAAAGAACAAGGACAACAGCACGAAGGACATAACAAAATCCAGCGCCGCCAATACCAGCTTGGCCCAAACGCGCCAGACCGGCAGTGGGGCATCTGGGTAGACGGCCTCGGCAACCAACCACCACGCAACCCAATAACCGGCGGGCACCATTGCAACGACCGCCCACAACAACCAGCGCGGCGGCCGGCGGCGGTTGTCGTCAAAATTGTGGTAGTCCGGTTCTTTGCATATGCTAGGTCCCTGTGGAGCCAAACCCGCCAATCCGTGCAGTCGGCGGCAGTTCTTCCGCGCCACCCAGCAGTTGCGTCGCGCCCTGGTAACAGGGCACCACCACCAGCTGGGCGATGCGGTCGCCCTTGGCAATGTGGACCGTCCGTCGGTCTTCGGACGGTATCGCGGTGCCGCCCCAATTCATAAACTCGCCGGCGCTGTTAAACAGCACCGCAACCAGTTCGCCGCGATAGTCGCTGTCCAACACGCCGCCGAACACATGAATGCCCTTGCCGCCCATGGAACTACGATCTTTGATCAAACCCACATGGCCGGCAGGGATGGCAATGGCAAAGCCCAACGGCACCTTGGTGACCTTGCCCGGCAGCAGGCTAACATCTGCTGGGGCATACAGGTCGTAGCCGGCCGCTTCCTCAGTCGCCCGCGTCGGCACTTTTGCGCCGCTTGCGAGCAGTTTTACCATCAGCACTGTAGTTCTCCTTAATCCACGTTTGCACCGCGTCGGCCGCGTCCAGGTATTCTCGGGACGGGCGCATGTCCTTTTCTTGTCCAGGGCGGTAGGCGGCCCAAATGCGGTCGCGTAGTGCCTTGGGCAGCTTGAACCAGCAAGTGCGGCAGCCCCAAAGCGCCGGCGGCACCTGTTTGCCGCAGCCAGGCCAGTGGCAATGGTGCGCCCGGTCCTGCCCCTGGCTTTTGACGTAGGCCGCCTTGGCCGCTACACTCCGTCGTTCAACCATTGGGATACCCCACGCGCCAGCGCCGGTAGATCGCCATACACGACCTGCTCGGGGCGGGCACAAAACGTTTGATTGGTAATGTCTAACCGCCGGGAGTAGTTAGGGTGGGCACCAATGAACAATTTCTTGGGCGACCCCAGCCACGCGCCCAGTTCGAACAACGCAATGGGGCAAATGCTTTCGAACGGGAACCAGAACAGGATCGCTGTGGCCCGCCGCAGGTGCTCGTATTCCCAGCGGATTTGCAGCGGGGCCGCCAGGGGGTCGTTGATCGGGAAATCGTCGCGGCGCGGGTTGAGCAGCGTAATTTCCTCGTGGGCCAGCAGGTCGCGCAGTTCGGCCTGCCAGTTGGGACAGCCGGTAATGCCGCCCGCTAGGAACACGCTGGTACCCGCGCCATGGTAGGCATACGTCGCCGTATAGGTTTTCATTCGCCACCTCCACCGCTGTCGCAGCTGCCGCAGTCGGACGACCCGCTGTCGAAACTGCCGCCACCGCCGTCGTAACTGGTGTCGCTGGGGCCGCTGTCGTAGCCACTGGACGCGGGCGCGTCGTAGCTGCTGGCGGGCGGCGTGCTGTCGAAATTGTTGTTGGTAAAACCGCCCGTGTAGTCGCTGTCGCGCGGGGGGTCGGGCGCAGCCGGCGGCGGGTCGGGCTGCCGTTCCTCGGCCGTTGGTTCCTGGGCCATGGGTGCGTGGTAGCCGTTGCTGCTGGTGCCCGTAGTCAGATGATCCACAACCGTGCCGGCCACGTCGCCCAGCGCCTCGGCAAGGCGTGGATAGGTTTCGTCGTCGTCGTCGTCATGGTGGCGCACTGCCGCAGCGGGCCGCGCCCCGAGCGGACGGCTGGGCGGGTCCTTGGGATTTTCGCTGGGGCGCGTTGCCGCCCGGAACGTCGGGCTGGGCTCGGTGGGCCGGTACACCGCCAACGGCGGCTTTTTGGCGGCGTCCATGACCCCGCGATACCAACGGTAGCCCAGTGCTGCCGCAACGGCCAACCCCAAAGCAATCCACGCAATGCTCATTTGCCAAGCTCCGCAAGGATGTTTTGCCGCACCGGCGTCCACAGCCGGAGCATATCCTCATGATTCATGGGCACGTACAGCCCGGTCCGGTCGAGCTTTTTGTCGGGCAGCAGGCTATAGCACGCCGACACCACGTTGCGGGCCTTGGCCCCTTCTTCGACCACCCAGGCATCGCCCGGGGCGGCCACAATGGTGTGCAGCGCCCGCGCCGGCAGCCGCAGCCCCTTGCCCAGCGCCCGGCTCTGATGGCCGCTGATGCCCGCGCCGCCGTCCCGAACCAGCCCGAACTCGCCGCCGGCCAGGGCCGATTGGAAACGGTAACGGGTCGTGTTGATCAGGCGGTCGTCAAAGATCGGCGTAATGTTTTGCGGGTCGCCCGCCAACGCCGTCAGCGTCAAATCCTGCTGGTGGTTGTGGGGCATGACCGCATAATCGTCGTCGCGCACAATGGTGGCCAGCGGCGACGGCTGCAAGGGGTCCACCAGGAACACGCGGATCATGCCGTTGCAATCGTCGATCCGTTCGCGAAACACCAAACTGTACACGCCGGCGATGTGGCAGTTGGCCAGCCCGGCAATCGGCGCGTTGTTGATCAGCATCATGCAGGTAGAGGCTAGCATCCATGTTCTCCTACACTAAGGATACTCGGAGTTTTTTGGCCTGCCGCACGTCGGCTTGCCATTCGATCAAAGCGTCCGTCGCGTTGTACTCCAGCAGCTTGCGCAGGTCAACCCGCCGCAGCCGGTTGGGCAGGTTGGACCCTTTGCTGTCCATGTAGGGCTTGATCCATTTCTTATGGTCGGGCATGCCCAGCAGCACAAACTCCTGGAAGTCCAGACCGCAGATTTTGCCCCGGCGGCTGTCTAGCACATGCGCCGCCAGTATGCCGTCCAGCCGCCAGTTTTTGACACGCACCCCCAACTTGACCGCTGCCCAACGGCACTCGTAGCTAATGTTCCAACCGACCTTGGGGGTGCTGGACTTCAGAAACGCAATGCACGCCTTGACCGCGTTGCCATGCCAAGGGAAAGCAAACGACCGGCGGCCGTCGGACATGCCGCAGGTCAAGATGGCCAGGTTGGCGTTTTCTGGTTTGAGCCCCTCCGTTTCAAAGTCGAATGCAACCGGCCGGGCAATATCGGTCATTTGCTCAATCAGCGGCACGGCATCGTCGGGGTTGATAATGGCTTCGACCGGGCGCGGTTGTAACTGCTCCTCAGTCCAAGGCTTGCCATCTAGCTCGAACGCGCGCTGCAACGACCGCTCCCAAAGGACCGTCATAACCTCGTTTTGGCCGCCGCGTTCGTCCTCCTGGCGTTGCAAGTAGGAGGGGTGCCACGCCGGGCACAACCAGACGTTCGGCTTGCGGCAAGGGATGTGCCAATCGCGCCACCGTTCCATACCGCCCAGCGCATCGCTGCCGCGCCAGAACTGGCTGATGACGCTCACTAATGCCTTTTTGCCCAGCAGCAGCACCACGTTCGGGTCCAGCTCGCGGATGGCATTGAGGACATTGGGGCGGCAGTAGGCCACCTCTTTGTCGGTGGGGTTGCGCCATTTGCCGCCGGCCCCCTTGGGCATGCAAATGACGCTGTTGGTGATCCAGCAGTCCTCGCGGAGGTTGACCCCCAACCGACCCAGCGTCCCCTCCAGCAGTTCGCCGGCGCTGCCCACAAACGGCTGGCCCTGCCGGTCTTCGTTGGCGGCGGGTGCCTCGCCGACGATCAGCACCCGCCGCTTGCCGCGCCCGTCGACTTTCATCTTCGGGCTGCGGCAGCCGTTGCGGTACAACGCGCACTTCTCGCACTCGGCGATGGTGGCCGCTGGGGCCGAGGCGCGCAGCAGGGTCTCGTTAAAAAAGCCACGCAGCGCCATGTGTTATTCCTCGTCCTTGCCGGCGGCTTCGGCGGCGTCGGCCTCACGGTCCTTGGCCTTGAGCTCCTCCAGCTCGGCGTCGGTCAGTTCCTTGCTCAAGCAAACGACGTAGCGGAACCGGCCACTGCTAACGATCAGCCGTTCGTTGCCGTCCAGACGGTAGCCGCTGTGCTGGCGGATTAGCTCCGATAGCAACTGCGGGGCCACCAGGAACACGATCTTGGGGCCAGCGTAGGTGATCTTTTTGCGTTCCCAGTAGCCGCCCGACGCCCCCTCGCCGGTGATCTTGAGCTTGTTGTTGCGCAGCTCAATGCGGACATAGTTTTCGTCGTCGGGGTTGAGCCGCGAAAACTCCTCCGCGTTGGCAATGGCGTCCACCAGCCCCTTGGGGAATGCCATCTGGTCGCCGGTGACGGGCAGCACCTCGGACAGGTCCGGGTACTCGCTGGTCTCGTTGAAATGGCGGCAGCTCATGATTGCGCCGGCCGCGTTCTTGAAATGCGTCCAGTTCTCGGTGCGGGCAATCTCCGTTGCTCCAAACGGCGGCACATGTTTCAGCGCCTCGGCTTTGATCAGCGCCGGCGTCTCGAAGCCGGTTTTGATCTTGTAGCGGCCCACCTGGTAGTTGTCGAACGCCTCGACATGGGTGGCGGTAATGTGCACGCAGGTGTTCAGGAACTCGTCCGACTTGCGGCCGGCGCAGGGGCAGGTCAGCCGGGCCGCGTCCAGGAACCCCTCGGGCAGCGGCGCAAACTTGCCGGGCTTTTCGACCGTCTCGAACGGCAGGTGGATCTCGCCTTCCAGGTTGACGTGGAACCCACGGTTCTTGCCCTTGAGGCTGACGCGCGTTTCGCCCACCTCAACGTCCAGCGTTTCCTCGACCAGCTTGTCCATCATGGCCAGCAGCGGGCCGCTGGGCACTGCGCCTTTCAGCTCGCCATTGAACGGCGTGCTGGCGCGGCAGCAGATGTCTTCGTTGTAGGTCTGCACCCGGCCCGGCTTGAACACAAAGCAACTGGACTGCTCCAGTTCCTTTTCGCCCTTGGTGGACAGCCCCGGGCGGACATACTCCAGGATCTGCAAAAACTCGTCGCGGTTGATCTGCATGGTTTAGCTCCTCGGCTTGCGTTCGGGCCAGGGGTTGTCGACAGTGCGGACTGTTTCTTTGGACAAAGGGGCCGCTTTGGCGGCTCGCATGCGCTCCCGTTTGATGCGACCGACAATGGGGTGCAGGATGCGGTTCATTTCAAGCAACACCGCCTCAAGCTCAGCCTCAGCAGAGCTTGAGGCTGAGGCTGCGGCCGCTTCTGCCTTGGCTTTCGCCTTGAGCGCGACCGTCGGCGATTGCATGTGGACCTCATTGCGCCGTCGTATGGCGTCGTCCTTGATCATTTGCCGCAAGCGCTTTTTCAAATCTTTGACAGTGCGAGCGGTCCAACAGGCAACGTAACGGGTATTCGCGCCGTTTTGCTTGCCCGCTTCGCTGGAGGCGTAATAGACCGCCTCCAGATCGGCGTTGTTGAGTTCCGTACCAGTGCGGTCGGCCCGTTGCTGCGGGTAGTAAACTGCACCGGGGTAACGTGCTGGGATTTTCCAGATGCGCGCCCAAATAGACAGGTGGGACCGCTGCAAAATTCCCACCATCTCGTCGATGGTGGCTCCGGAAAAATGCAACTGGGCCAGGGTGTCGTCCTGAATGGGCGACCAGTTTTCGTCAGAATGGTCCAGCGGCCGCCCCTGCAGGCGTTCGTATTCCAACGAACGCTTTTTCCAATAATCGCGGTTGGTGTACCGCTTTTTGGGTTTGTGAACCGATACGCCATGGCGGCTTGCTTTGGCAGCGTCGCGGATTGCCGCTGGCAGGCCGGCCAGTTTTCGCCGCGCGCCCCCGGTCTCCTTTTTGGGCACGCCTTTCACTTTGTAGGACAGGTTCGGCGTCGGCATGTCGCACCTTGGTTGGGGTTGCGGGCTATTAGCTATTATCGGGGTCGGTGTCGGTCTTTTTGGGCGTGCAGGCGCGGGTGCCCTCTTTCCAATCGCCCTTGACAAACACCAGCACGTCCTGGTGGGTACGGCCCAGCTTGCGGCCGGACATAAACTGTTTGCGGGTGCGCAGCGGCAGACTGCCCACGGCAGTGACCAGCACCGCCTCGTTGTACAACCGCGCCCCAAACTCTTCGAATATGCTGATGGTATGCTTGGGCAAATGCGTGTAGAAATGATCTCTGCGCGAGTTGCCCACGACAAACACCGCGAACCGATTGTCCTTGAGCAGCGCCAATGACCGGCGGATGATCTTGCGGTAGATGTGCAAAAACCCTTCGGTGGTCATGGTCGAAATGTCGCGGGCATCGTTGCTGTAGACCTCCAGGTCCATGTAGGGCGGGCAGCTGAATATGAGGTCGTACTGGCGGTCGCCGGCCAGCTGTTTGATGTTCTGGCTGTCGCCGGCGAACCAGCGCGGCCGCACCATCTGCAATCCCTTGGGCATGGCCTTGGCTATGTCTTTGCCTTGCACTTTGTTTGCCTTGATCTGCCGCTCGCTCAGGTCAATGCCGGTGTACTGATAACCCAGCACCCCCGCCACCACGCCACGCACGCTGCCACCAGCAAACGGGTCCAGGATCTCGCCATTGGGCGGGCAGTACCAACGGTAGGACAGCTCGCACAGCACGGGGTCGAAAATGCTGGTGCCGGTGCCGCTGGAGTTTTCCTCTTCGACGATGCCGTTGTAGCCGCCGCTTGTCTTGGGCGGGTCGGCGTAGCCGTTTGCCAGATCGGCCGGGCCGCCCGTGCCGTAGGTGGTAGCTAACGGCCGCCCATAGCCGTCGCCGCGCACCGTGCGCCCGTTCTCGCCAACCTTCATAGCCGGCCGCGCCTGGCCGCCGGGGGTCGCGTTGGCTTTGCGCACGCGGGCACCCCGGTTGCCGGCCCAGGCAACGTCGCCACTGTACAGGTTGCCCTTGGCAATCAGATCGTCGCCGCGACCCAGTTCGCTTTGAATGCCAATGGACAGCCAATCCTGTTTCTTACTTTTCCAATAGCCCTGCCGTGCGTCCAGCACCGAAAACGGCGGCACGCCAAACGTCTTTTCCAAACTGCCCGACCCGCTGACCACCAAAGTGTGCAACGTCTTGGCCAGCTGGTTCAGTTTGGCGCGGGACCCCTTACGGACGACCTTGCGCGTAAAATCGTTGGCGGCGCGTACCATTAGGTCCCCTTGGCGATCAGTTGCCGCAGTTCCTTGGTGCCGTAGGCGTCGACCACCAAATGAATGCGCTCGTTGTCGCCCTTGTTGCAGCAAGCGTGCGGCTTGCGTTGGTCCAGGTAATACAGTCCGTCTCGGCTCATGCACAACGTTCGTAGCTGGCCCCGGGCATCCCAGCTTTGGAACTCGCAAAGGGCATTCGTCTTTAGCGGGATGTGCAGCCGTGTTACCTTATTATCGGACACGCCGGCGTCGCGGTCGGTAATATCCGCGTGCCGCGTTAGTTCGCCGCCGCCGGGTGCCAGCTTCATAAAACGCACGCGGTCGAACCGCTGCACCGGCAAGCTCTTGAGTAGCGCCATGGTCGCCGGGGCCAACGGCGCCGCCGTGGTCAACTCGGCCTTGGCCTTGAGCCGTTCGGGGTTCTCGGCCTTCCATTTTTTAGACATTTCGGCGGGTTTGATAATAAACGTGGGGTCGGCCGGGTCGTAGCCCCGTAGGGCCATGGCCGTCCAGGTGCCGCCCTTGTTGTAGCTGCTGTAATGGCTGGCCCAATGATCGGCCAGCGCCTTGGCCTCGGCCAAAACGCGCTTGCGTTCTCCCTCGGCAAGCCAATTGCCCTGCAGGCAGCAAATGCCCGGCAACTCGGCCGGCCCCAGCTGGTAGGGTTTGCCCATCCCACGGGCAGCGCGTTGGTCGCGCCGGTACAGCCCGGTAATGGTGCTGCCGGCGGACACCTTGGTGGTGACCCATTGAAACCCCAGCGCCAGCGCCATGTCCTTGGCCCGCTGATCTTCCTCGTGCAGCTCGTACCAAACATCGCGGTGCTTGCCCAGGTACGTTTGCAGCAGCTGGCGGGCGCGGCTGGCGTTGCCCTTGGTCCAGGCCAGGGCGCTGATGTACAGGGCACCCTTGGGGATTATCACCACGTGGCCCGTAAAGTCGGTATGCCGCCCGGGTGTTTTGAGCACCGACACCATGGCGGCCACCTCGCCGCCATCGTCCAAAATAGCGCAGCGCCCCTTGGCCAGCGCGTCGGCCACGTCACGTTCCTTGGGGATGCCGAACGCGCCGTAGACATATTTCTTAAACCGTTTCTTAAACGGCAGGGCGGCGGTCTTCAGGTAGTCCAGCTCGTAGCCGTGCTGCCAGGGCTTCATGGCGCAGTTCCCGTTCCACTTGCTTGGGGACGTCGTTAGTAAACGCCGCTTGATTCATAACCCGCAGCAGCTGCCGCCAGCAGTTCATACACCGCTGCTCGTCCGGGAGCCATTTGCAAAGGCATGTCTCATAAATCAAACGGCCCTGCGGCGGCAGCGGGAGGTTCATACCTACCCGACCTCGACATTGACCGTAGTGCTGATTTTGGCCGGGGTGATTGTAACCGCCTTGAACTTTTTGACACCGTCAGGATGGCGTAGAAACTGCCCTCAGGCAGGTCGGCAACCTTGGTCGGGTATTGGGTGGCCATGTTACTCCTCGCGCACCACGGCGTTGCCCCGGATCAGAACGTCCTTGCCGGTGTCCAAATCCGTAAAGGTTAGCTCGTCACGGCTGTTCCAGAATTTGTAGGTACGCCAACTGCCCGGCTGGCCCGGCACGCTGACCTGATAAATTTTGGCAGCCGACCCCTTGGCACCGCTGCTGCAACCAGCCCCCACCGGCACCATCAGTGCGATAGCCGTAAATATCAACAATGCCCAACGATCCGAACGGCTCATAGTTAGACCCCGCATTTATAAACAGCCAGGACGACTACGGACCAAACAACTGCCCACGTCACTGCGCCGGCCAAATGCATCCACCAATTGTCCCGATGGTAACGTGACCGCGATTGAACCCACACGGTGTAGCGATTGCCCAACACGGCCCCGGCCACGCAGCCAACCCAAGTGATCCAATCCATGTTAGTACATCCCCGGGAAGTCTACGCTGGCGCTGGCACCTTGGTCCATTTGATCGCAGAACGTCTCCAACTCGTCAATAGCGGCCTGCAACTGCTGCCCCTTGTCGCCGTCCTGGAAGTTCTGCGGCAGGTTGTCAAACCATTCTTGCAGTTCGTCCTTCAACTCCTCGCCAATGCCTTTGGCTTGCTCGGCAAAATCGACCGCCTCGGAGAACCGGTCGGCCCGGCTTGCGGGCGGCGTGTTGTCGCTAACGGTGACGTTGACCTCGTCGCCGTACTGCTTCTTGATGTCCGCAACCAGCTTATCAATGCTGGCCTTGCGGATGCCTTTGCCACTTACTTCAATTTTCCAGCGGGCCATGTCGGTCTCTCGTCTGTGTACTCTTCGGTGATGGAAATGTTGCCGTACAAACGAACGCGCTTGTCGGTCCCCAGCTCGTAGAACTGCACGCGGTTTTCGCTGTAGGTGTAGTGCT
>OFQY01000112.1_pt1 | contig 37280 bp, 53 predicted proteins | sample 1542991 | NCBI WGS metagenome assembly OFQY01 (sample SAMN07774224, study PRJEB24372) | wastewater metagenome | isolation source: Exp Tend VB 10WW | collected 2016-02 | reverse complement strand
GACGGGTACGGGTACGGGTCCGGGGACTATTGGAAGGCCACTGTAGCACACTTTTCGGCAAAATGGCCGAGAGACCAGCAAGCACGACTGACGGCCGCCGTCGATGAGGGCGCAAAGATTGCCTTCTGGCGATCAAACGAAAGAGGGCTTCCCGCGAACGGTGGCGAGAAAATAGAAGCGGCCGCTCCCGGTGTCATTCACACCTCACCGGGTCCGCTGCAAACCTGTCATCGCGGGACGCTGCACGCCACGCTTATCCCTCCGAAATGGTCAGGAGAGCGGTGCTGGATCGTTGCCCTATGGGGCGAGGTTGTCGGCGACGATGAAAAGTTCGGATGCCTCAAGCGCGAGATATTGGGCGAGGCGCTATGAGCGCCGCCTTCTTTCACGAGGAACAACGATGAGCGAGAGCCCCGACGACATTGTAGGCCACAAGACTTTCGCGACGGGCGAGCGTGACGAGTACGGGATGCCCGTCCACCGGCACGAGCCGTTGACGAGGGCCGAGGGCGAAGCCTTGTGGAGGCACGCACAGCGCTGCCATGAAGATCGAGTCGCTCGTATGCCGGACGAAAAGTCAGCGCTGCAAGCCCTGCACGATGCCTACACGCGGCTCAAGGACATGGGCTGGCGCGATGCCATCTATTGCCCGAAGGACGGCAGCACGTTTGAGATTATTGAAGTCGGCAGCACCGGCATATTTCGCGCCCACTATCATGGCGAGTGGCCTACTGGTGGCTGGTTGGCCGAGGACGGCGGCGACCTGTGGCCATCGCACCCCTGCCTGTTCCGGCTACTCCCCGAGGCGCAGGCCGAATACGACGCCAAGAAGAAAGCCGCAGCGGAGCGCTACAGAGCGGAACTCCTTTCAGAGGAGGGCAAAGGTTGATGGCCGGAAAATCGAACATCGAGTGGACGGGCCACACTTGGAATCCATTTGCTGGTTGCGCCGTCCTCAGTCCTGGCTGCACCAACTGTTATGCGATGAAGATGGCCGCGCGCCTCGACGCGATGGGCCAGCCGCTCTACAAGGGCCTGACGAAGCAGACCAATGCCGGGCCGGTTTGGCGCGGCACTGTGCGCGCATCGCCCGATGCGTTGCTTGCGCCATTACGTCGAAAGACGCCGACGACCTATTTCGTCAATTCGATGAGCGACCTGTTCTACGAGGTTTTTGACGATAGTCTGATCGATCAAGTATTCGCTGTTATGGCGCTCTGCCCCCAGCACACGTTCCAAGTGCTGACGAAGCGGGCGGAGCGGATGCGGGATTATATGACGGACCCGCGGCAGCACAACCGGATGGAACTTGCCGCGGAATCGATCAAGGCGAGCGAAGGAAAGCCGTGGTCACCCAAGCATGTCTTGGCGCGCGTGCTCCCCAACGTCTGGCTCGGCGTTTCTACCGAACGCCAGAAGGAATACGATGAGCGGTGGCCGCATCTGGCGAGCACGCCGGCAGCGGTGCGGTTCATTAGTTACGAGCCGGCACTCGGCCCGCTCAACCTGCAATCCATGGCGCTGACGCTTGACCGTCCGATCAAGATGTTTCCCGACTGGGTGATTTGCGGCGGCGAGTCAGGCCCGGACGCGAGACCGATGCACCCGGCATGGGCGCGAGCACTGCGAGATCAATGCGCGCTGCTCGGCGTGCCGTTTTTCTTCAAACAGTGGGGCGCATGGGCGCCATCGACGCCAGAGCAGGCCGCCGGCAATCCTCGCAGCGGATGGTGCGCTCTGCGAGAACACCCGCGCGTCGCAAAGGCAGAGGAGTTGTATCCCGAAACCGGCGCGGCGTTCATCGAACATTTCGGCAAGAAGGCCGCCGGACGGCTCCTTGACGGCGTCACCCACGACGACATGCCGCTCGTCTCACAAGAGCGTCACTCAAAGGACAACGCATGAGCACCGACCGCGGATTTACTCACCCAAATTTTGGCACCCAAGCGCGCGTTGAGCAGCACGGAAATGAAGTCCGGGTGATCTTTGTCGCCGGCACGCGAGCGCAAGCCACGAGCCTGTGCGACAGCATCTTGGAGCAGATGAAGGCCGGGGCATTGAACATCACCTTGATGGGCAAGCCGACGAGCGTGGAGGAGCTATGATGCCAGCCTGTTGCTGCAAGGACACGCCAGACCCAGGGCCATGGAAGGCCGGCGTCGATGACGGCGCTGAGCCGGCCATGGTCAAGAAGATGCACGCAGTGCGTGACCGACTGTCCAACCAGATGTCGAACGACGACCTGATCTGGATGTGCCGCGCCAGCGCCGGGCTCGATCAGAGGACGCGGCTCGGCTACCACATTCAATGCTGCGTGCTGCACAACGCGGCCAGCCGCCTTGAGTTGCTGGCGAAGGGCGTTGACCCTAATCCCTACGGCTATTTCCGAGACCGGATTCAGTCCGCGTGGGCCGTTCTGACGGGCCGGGCCGCCGCAATCTCTTTGCAAGAAAGCAGCAAGCCATGAGCGAGCGCCAGCACCACATCAAGTGCCCCGCCTGCGAGGCCGAGGGTGATATTACACTGCCGAACGAATTTGTCCGGTTCGGTTGCCCGGACGACTGTGGGGCAGTCTTTGTGAAACATGCCTATCCGGTTATCACCCATGATCACTAACCCTAGGGTGTTCCCACTCACCGCTGTAGAGTTCGTCATAGGTCGGGCTTTCGTTCCCGGAGCCGATGCCGAGCAGCGAGCGGAAGGCGTTGAACGGGTAGAACCGCCGGTTAAAGCGGAACGTGAACTCATTGAGGTAAGCCTGCAGATGCTGCGGGCTGACGCCGTGGTGACATCCCGCCAACCAGCTTTTCAGGTTCGAAAAGACCAGATGGACGATGGGCAGGTATTCTTCCGCCACTTCCGGGTTGCCAGCCTCGACAACCGGCAGATGTTCAAAGCCTTTTTTGGTCAGTCCGGCGTATCCCGGCGCGGCATCCGTCACCACCATCGCGCCGGGGGCTACCGCAGCCTCAACGAAGCTGATCATGGATTTCGCGGTGCGGTCGTCAATAACTTCCATCCGCAGGCGGCCAGCATAGCGGCCACCGCGCCGGGTTGGCTTGTCGCCTTTCTTGGGCGGCCGGGTCCGAACCTCTACAGCGGCAATCACGATGGACTTGTCCTCGACGTGAACGCCTCGACCTTCGCCCCTGACCGATCCGCCGATGTAGGTTTCGTCAACCTCAACATGGTCCTTGATGCCGATAGCGCCGCCGATCTGGTCGCGGTCGGGCCGAACCATCCCGGCGCGCAGCTTGTGCAGAATCTGGAACGCGGTTTCGTATCGCGAGAGACCAAGCTGCCGCTGAAATTGCATAGCCGAAAGGCCCGGCGTCAGGCTCGCGACCAGATAAGCACCCCAAAACCACGTCGTGAGCGGCGTTCTGGTGCGCTCCATGACCGTCCCGGCCGTCAATGCCGTGTCCTGACGGCAAGTGCGACAACGCAGAACGCCGGGCCGAGCGGTGAAGCGGTAGGGCTCACCCTGCGTTTGGCAGAGCGGGCAGACGAATTCTTTCGGCCAGCGCACGCGCTCCAGGTATCGCGCGCAAGCGGCATCGTCCGGGAACAGTTTTTGAAACTGCGGCAAGGACTTGGGAAACGGCAGGTGTTCCCACTTGAGCACGTCGGCATAGGGAGGCATGGGTCAGTATACCTTCCCGCCAGTGTTGCGCCCGTTGTCGGTGGCTTCGTCCGCATCCTCTTTGTTGTCAAACATCGCTGTGGGAGTGGGGCCGTGCTTCTCGCGCCCGTACTGCAGGGCCGTGCGCCACTGCATGCATTCAAGCCAAGCTGCGTTCAACGCGCCAAGCAGGGTATCGCCGCCGTATCTGCGATCCTCCCAGCCGGTCCAGTCGCCGCAGCATTCGACAACTCGCTCGGGCTGGCCGTTGAAATCTGGATTATCACAAAAGATGGTGACGCTATCGCCTTCGCCGCCGCGCAGGTAATTGATGCGGTCTACGATCTGCTCGTCCTCAGTCGGCTCTCGTTCTGGCAATGGCGCAGGCTTCGTGAGACCAATTCCAGCGCCTTGCTGGGGGAACGGTGCTTTGTAGCTGGGCACGGCTCAGCCCCCCGCGTTCAAAACGTTAAGGTATTCGGCGCGGACACCCTCTTGGGTGAAGTCATGGAGCCATCTGACCAACACGACCGGATTGGCTTCAAGGGGGTCTTTGATAGCGCGAGTGATGCCGATAGCCATTCGGCCAAGCTCAGGGTTCCACGTTTCTACGAAATTTCCCGGGGCAAATCGCTGTGCGGCGGTGGACCAAGTCGAAGTGTCGATCATCTGCGTTCTCCTTATTTCGATGGAAGGATACTAGCATGTGTAGCTGTGGGTGTCAACCGGATAGGCATGTTGTGAAATATAGGGGCGATGTGGGCTGGGCAATCCGCTGCGTCGTGCGGCCCGTGTTCTCTCGGCAAGACGGCCCGTCAGTCACAAAAGAACGCAACGATGCAACCTGAAGCCGCAGGCGGCTGATTACGCTGGAAACCCCTGACGAGATCGGAAAGATAAAGGCGTGAGCACTCCCGAAGCCGAAACCCGCGAACGCGAAAAGGACAAGCTCTGGCTGACCGATGCCGAGCTTATCCGTCGCATGGGCGTGCCCGAAAGGCAGGCTCGAGCGGCGCTTCGGGATCTGGACCGGCCCGGCAGCGGCTTCCCTAAAAAGCAGAAAGTTTGGGGGGGTAGGCGGTATTGGCCGGCCGTCCAGGCCTATTTTGACCGGCAGTACGGGGGTACGCTCACTCAACCTCAACGCATGGAGCGAGCATGAAGCCGATCTTTGAGGGCGCGCCTGGTCACATCGTCCGCCGCGCGGGTAATAAATGGGAACCGACTTGGGGCGATCAATAGCCTCTCGTCAGTCATAAACAGAGTGCGCAGCCGATGCAGACCCGATTCATAAATTGTGAAGTTTGCCAAACCGAGGGCCGCATCCTGCGAAACAGCGGCGGCCCCGATGACGTTGATTACGGCGTTTGCCCCGCATGCGACGGCAAGCGCGAAGTTGAGGTCGAGTGCGAGCCCATCACCATCTTCGATCTAGAAAACGCTGAGTGGTACTAATCATGCCTTACGATCCAACGACCCAGCCGTATGACGAACCCTCCCGGCATGTGGATTGCGCCGATGACGGAGAAAGCAGGCTGCCGCTTCAATATGAAGACGGCCCCGACTTCTGCACTGTGAGGGATGCGCAGGGTCGCGACTTCGCTTTGACTGTGCAGCCGGATCTTATGAAGGCCATGGAGAAGGCCCTTAGCGAAGAGATCGCCGACTTCATGCGCGATAGCCGAGTCAGCATGACCGAACTATGCGACGTAATCTATGAGGCTGGCACAAGGGGAACTGCCGGGGTCGCCGAAGCCGTCCTGAAAAAATTCCACGTCACATGCCGTCGCTCTTAAGCCACGAAAGCCGCGTGGCTTTCCCCCTGAGAGATCACGTCATGCTGCCAGGCATGAAGCAGCGGATCGTCACGCCTCCGATTCCCCACAGCGGCCACACCATGGTGCGTCCTGCCCGGTTCGGCTCGGTGATGACGGCATCGGCCTCGACGTCCACCCAGGTCATCTCAATAGCCGCTGGCGGGGCCGGCTGGGCCTTGCTTGGCGTCCACGACTGCACAGGGACGCGGACCCTGTAACGGCCTCCCTTGGTCTCCCAATCCACGTCAGACAGTGCCCAGCCGTCAGCGTCGGAGCAGCAGGGGCCTTTGCCGGACTTCAGGCTATCGAACCACGGCTTGAGGGGCGAGGCGGCGTAGCGGCCGTCCAGATCCCGCGCGACGGCCTGCGAGGCAAGCAGAAGGACAACCACAAGCGCACCGCCCAGCCACCATCGGAGCGCCCGCAGATTGCTTGCCCCATAGCGCGGGTAATACGGCTCGACCTGCCAGCGCGCTTGATCGTATCGGTCGCGCGCGCCTGCCCAAAAGCAGGCAAGGATGAACAGGGCCGCGAGGACCGCCAGCAGCATCACTTCCTCCGCTTGTCGATGGCGTTCTGGACCAGCGCCAGCGCCAGCAGGATTGCCAGTATCAGCAGGATGGACATCGCGCCCTTGCCGGGGTTGGAGTGCATCCAGGTGAAAACCTCGGTCATTCCACCCTCACCCTTGCCAGCCCGCCCATGCCGATCGCGATTGCGCCTGCCCGGCCGAGATCGACGCAGCGGCCTTTGATGAATGGGCCGCGGTCGGTCACAATCGCCGTGATGCTCTTGCCGTTAGAAAGGTTGGTTATTCGCACAGAGGAGCCGCAGGGGCGCGTCTTGTGCGCTACCGTGTAGGGTGACGTGGCCCAGGTATTAAAGCGCCCGTAGCCCCGGCAGGCCACGGGGCCACCATGGTAGCCGTCGCCGACGCCGTACTGAGACGCGGTGCAAATCTCGGCCGCACTGGCCTGCCCGATCATCAGCCCGGCGATGAGCCCGAAGAGGACGCCGAGCACCACCACCTTCAGAAAGGACCGATAGTCCACGCGAGGGCAAACAGGGCGAGCGTTGCGCCCGCAAAGAAAGGAGCTATCCACCATGTCGTCACGCGGCCCGCCCGTGCGGATTTACAATGACGTAGCCGGAGATCGAGCGCGCGTGTCGCCTCGTTTTTCTGCCGCCACTGTTCGCATCCCATACCTGCCAAGTGCCGTTGCCCAGATCATGCTCAAGCACGAACACATGCCCACGCCGCACCGCCACCATGCCGGGCCCCGGAGCCGAGCGCGGAAACCGCAGCCAGTTGGTCGCCAGCCACAGCGAGCGGATCGGCGAGCCGAACACGCGAACCGCCGCTCCGCAGCCGCAGAACGCGCGCGACGGGCAACCGGCGGGATGGGGCAGGATCTCGGCACGAGCTTCAACGGGCGATGACAGCGCGACAAGCGCCGCCACCGCCAAGGTGACGGTACGGATCATTCAGTGATGCTTTCGTTGTGGAAGGGCTAGTTCGCCGGCGGCTTCTGGAGGATGTGCCGGATGTCGTCCTTTAGTTCGGCAATCGCGAGCCGGAAGGTTTCGCCGATGCGGTCGATCGCCTTCTCGAAATCGGACTTCATGACGTAGTGGTCGCGCCCGTAAATCTCGATCTCGCGCATCTTCTTCTCAACGTCGGCGATGTACTGTCGCATGGCTGCGCCTACCTCTCCGAAATTATGATCCTGCCGTAGCTGCTCGGCATCGAAACGGGCCTCGATGGTCTCGATCTTCGCGATGATCTTCTCGCGTTCTTCCTCGATCTCCTCGCGGACTCCAGCGCGCATCTGCTCGACCGCGCGGCCGAGCTTGAAAGCGCCGAGCACCCACGTCGTGATGAACCCGAGCACGCCAAGCCCGAGAGGCATCCATTCCCGCATTTCCATTAACCTCCCAGCTACCGCCGTTCGCTAGGATCATTCCCAGCCGTGGTGAAGAACGCACTTCATCGCGGTCAGGGTCGTCGCGACGTTGCAAGCGCCGCGGCGGCCCGCCTCATTTTACTGCCGCACTCCTTTCGCGGCACGCGCGCACCTGATCGCGCAGGCGCTTGTAATCTCCGATGAACTGGCGCAATGCCGAGCCCTGCGGCAGGGCGTTGAACTCGGCCAGCGCCTTGTCCTGCGTTGCGCGGTCGTATTCGTTGACCCGAAGGCAGACGAACCTGACAACGGTCTCAGAACTTCCCGGATCGCAGGCTGTCAGCAACGTCAGAATCGGAAGGGCGAGGCACGCTTTCCACCGCATCCTGAATCTCCACAGTTTCGGCGTTGACCTTCGCCTTGGTGCTATCGACACCGGCCCGAAAGGCGTCTTCCACTTTCTTGTCGCGGAAGAACGCCTGCCAGAGCTTGAATCCGCCCGCGACCGCGCCCAGGAGGGCAACGATCAGCGAGACGATGGTGCCGGTTGCCATTTACTGGACCGGCGGCTGGGTCTTCACCATGCCGGACAGGCCGTCGCGCAGCGCGTTCATCACGAGCTTGGCGGCGGCGAGCACGGCAACGATTTTGCCGGCGGTCGAGGCCGAGACGATCGAGGAGAAGTCAAAGCCGGCAAGGCCCGCCACAATGGCAATAAGAAAGTTCAAAATATTGTGTATCATGTTTGAATTTATCATGTTATGTTGCCTTTCATGTTCGTGCAGCTCGTATGTGAATGGTGCGGAAGTCGTTACGAGCGGACGCCTTCCGTAGCGAAGAAATCGCGGTATTGTTCAGCAGATTGCCGGGTCTCCGGTGTATCGACCGACAACGCGAAGCCAATCGAAGTTCGATTCTGGAAAAAGGTTGATCGAAGCGGCGGCCCAAAATCTTGCTGGATTTGGACTGCGGGATGTTTTGCTGATGGGTACGGCGCTGTGAGTTTAGATGGGAGACCGCAGCGCGCCCCTCGGGTAGCCTACGAACTCAAGCACGGGAAAATTCCTAATGGACTCCATATCAGGCACTCCTGCGACAACCCGAAATGTGTCAACCCGCAACACCTTCTCGTCGGAACCGCCGCGCAGAATGCGAGCGATAAGGTTGCGCGAGGCAGGCAGAGCCGTTCAATCAAAGTGACGGATCAGCAGGTGCAGGAAATACGGGAGTCATGTGAAAGTCACCAAACTCTCGCCGACCGATATGGAGTAAGCATCGGCCTAGTTTCCTTGATAAGGGGAAAGACCGGGCACCGTGTAGCAAGGCCGGTCAAGATGTCGCGACGTCGAGAGTTATTCCAAAAGTAGCGCGGCGGATTTACTGACGCGGGAAAAGCAGAAAGCCGGCGCAAAGCAGAAGATAGCGGGCATCGCCGCCCCACAGGAACTTGCCAATTCCGAACGCAGCCGCGCCGACGATGACGGCGATCGCCAGCGGCACAAGCCAGGCTTCGCGGCGGCGGGCGCGGTGATAGCGCGCGTCCGGCGTGTCGTCGATCATGCGACCGTCACATAGGCCGCAGCGACATAGTCGCCGCCGTCTTCGCTGGCGACCCGATACCAGAGCGTGGGGCCGTTTCGGGCTTCGCCGAGGATCTCGACCTTCTCGCCGCGTTTGAGAATGCGCGTGACCGGCGACTTGGCGGACGGCTCGTCGCGGACGGAGAGATAGTCGGTCGCAGCGACATTGACCGTGCCGATCTTGGGGGGCACCGGCGCCGTCACGGGCGGCGGCTCGTCGTCGTCATGCGCGCCGCTATCGCCGAGCTTTGCCATGTGATGCTTGACCAGCGCGATCATGCGCGGCTTGTCGACGCCTTTTCCGGGGCATGTCTTGTTTGTCTTTGGATCGTCGCGGTGGAAGTGCAGCCCGCGCGTATTGAAGACAAACGGATCAGGCGAGATGCCGAGCGCCAGGTGCAGGCAGGCCAGCCCTTCCGCGTAGCGGTTGGCGATATCCGGCGTGAAGGTCTCGGAATCGAAGTCGCCAACGCACTCGACGCCCCAGCTGGTGGCGTTGAACGAGACCGCATGCACGCCGCGCTTTTCCGGCAGGCTCAGCACGCAGAAATTATCCGGGGTGAAAAAGAAATGCGGCCCCGCCGACCAGCCCAGTTCGTTGCCGTAGTAGCCGGCGAGGTTCGCCATCCAGCGCGCGTCCGTGATCGGAACCTTGCGCGTGCCGTGGGCATAGGTCTTCCACGTTGCGAGGCTTGGGCCTCCGGTGTGGTGCATGGTGATGAATTTCGGGGTCCACGAGCCAAACTTAATGGTCTCAAGATAGGCGAGGAAGTCAGTTGCTTTCGGAAAGCACTTGCCGACGAACGGGATGGTCATCGACTCCGTCTCCTTGATTGGACTCAGAAAAGCGCCCAGAGCACCGCAGCAGCGATGCAGGCGAAGGCAAAAGCAGCGGCAAAAAACAGCGTAAAAAGGCGCGTCATTGGGCGCATTTTCCCGTTGACATTGATTCAACCGTCGCGGTCATATTGGCCCCATGCTGGACTTCCTTTTGACCTCTGATCCTGGCGCTCCACTGCGCCTCGCCTTTGAAGTGCTTGGCGGCCTTCATGATGTTGCGGACCGGCACCCGCGCATCATCAAAGGCATCTCGCGGAAAAGCTGCATATTCAGCGCGAGGGCCAGCGCCCGGTTTCTCCAGCAGGTCGGCTTCGCTGCCCGCACGTCCTGCTGCGTTCTCTTTGTCATCGAGTTCGACGCCAGCAGGAAGCCGATAGGAACAGAGAAGATTGGCGAGTTCACGAACAGCGGCCACCTCCGGCATGATGGCGGATGGGAAGGCCATATGGTCGTGATGGTCGACGGATTTTTGTTCGACCCGACTGCAGGCCAGATCAAGACTGAACGTGTCCCCTCCATGATCGCGACGCCGGAACGGCACACCATGCTCAAGGGACAGTCGACACTTTCGGCCGTCGCCGTCACACGCAATCAGCGTCATCTTCAATTATACTGGCTGGAGGCACCGGGCAGCAGCCTTCGCGAAGAGATCGGCGTGGCGCAGCAGGCGATTGAGGATGTCGCCCACACGCTGGCCGCGATCTACAATTCCCGAAACTCGAACGCCGTCGTACCACGCTCCACCAGCAACTGCTGAATGGCCGGAGCCTTTTGCATCGTCGCCAGGAACGACAGCAATTGCATATGAAGCGTAGCGGCCGGGTCAATCACCACAAATACAGGCCGCGACGTTCGCGACTTCACAAGCATGCGCGTCAGCGAGCTAAACAGTTCGCTGGTGGCAAGGCTTGGGAAGCGTGCCTGCCACATCCGCTTCGATCCATATTCTGAATAGACGCGGGTGAGCCCTAGCGATTCAAAGACATCATTAACATCGGCGGCAGGCGTATAGCCGTTGTCCTCGCTGTAATTGATCGATGGCCGAAACGCGCGGCCGATGAACAGGTAGCCATATTCGAGATAGGTGTCGACGTTCGCCGTGTCGTCAAAACTGATCCGCACATATCGCCCCGTGATGTCGCTTTCCAGCACATGCACGAGGTTTAGCGGGAACTCCGGCAACAGCGTATTGCGCAGAACGCCGTCGCCGTAGTCCGGATCAGATGGGTCGAGCTCGCTTGGATCGACCGTGAAGCCAGGAAACTCCACCCAGCCGGAATCATACAGCAGCGACGAGAAGCCGGAGTCGTTAGAAATCTCGATGCGATAGGTCGAGTCCAGCGACCAGTTGCCGTTACAGACCGCAATGCCACCGATGATCTGCGCCGAGCCGAGATCGGCCTTGATAATCGTTGACGTGGTGAGCGCGTTCGTGGTGCGAGCGAGCGCGTTGGTGTCGCGGTCCTGCAGCAGCGTGATCGGTAGCGAGCCGGAATAGCTGCCGCCAGACAACGTCGTTGTCGCCGCTTCCGCATAGTTCTCGTTGAGGACGACGGTCCGAAAGCCTTCAGCCATGTTGCCTCGTCACATTCCGAGTGCGACCAAATGATGCGCACCGATGCCGTGATGGAAGACGGTCCAGCAGTTGAGGTCATCGGACCATCGGAGTTGACTCTGCCAGTATGGCTCCGTCCGCGCGAAATCGCCCTGCCATTCCACAACGACGACGGGATCGATCGGGAGGTGCGTGTCCCGACCTTCCATCAGGTCGATTTCGAGCACCACGCCGACAGCCCCATCGTCAGTATCCGTTATCGAGGTGCCGACCTCCAGCGTCATCTGACATCACCCGAATAGCAGCAGCGTCGTCTGGCGCTTTGCGAAGTCGTCGCGACGGCCGACAATGTAAAAGCTCTTGTTGCTGTAATCGAACACGCCATCGAGCGCGATCTCGTCTCCGAGGTCGAGAACCTGGACATCGTCGACGCGCTCCATCGAGAGCGTCAGCATCAGATAATCTCGGCGCTCCTTGTAGAGCACGAGCCAACGCGCCGCCTGTGCATTGACGCCGATCAACCGGGTCAGTTGGCTATCGAAGGTCAGGGTCTGCGCGAGTGGATGCGCGGTCTTGACAGCGGCGTCAAACTCGACCGTGGATCGGAACGGCTTGGCAAGGTCGAGCGCCTGCGCATCGTTGACCGAGCCCGCCAGATCGCCTCTCGTTTGCGTCGTCGGATAAGGCGAATAGTTCTGGTTGATCCACCAGACCGGCGTGCCGTCGCCCTCCTCGCTGCGGGTTGCGAATAGCTGGATCGAGGCGTCCTTGCCGATGTTGGCCGCCGTGAACGTATCGACGGGAGCGCCAGGCGGCAGCGTCAGAGCAAGTGCAGCCGACAGATTGACAGGCAGCGGCAGCGTCGAGAGCACCACACAGGCGAACTTGTCATCGGCGGTCGAGGTAATCGCGGCGCCAACAGAGCCAAGTATCTTGCTCACGACGTCCATGATCGTGGTCGAGGTGTCCGTCACCAGATAGCCGCAGCGATAGGAACCTGCGCCAGAGACGGTCATAAGATCATCGAAAGAGGAATCGATCTCTCCCGTCGAGAATCCCGCTGATGTGAGAACGCGCTTGGCGAGCGGCCCCGGCTCGTACAGGTCTTGATTGCCCGCCCAAGTGGAGGACTCCGCTTCCACGTCGGAAATAATCTGGAATGATGGCGCAGACGCCAATCGGAAGTAGCCTGCCGCAAGACAAGTCGCAAACTTGCCAGCCGTGATGGTCGCGGCCTGCAGCAATGCGAGGCTCGCATAGTTGCCGTCATTCGACAGTTGCACGCCCCCGTCATAGACGTTGATCAGCGACACAGCACCATCGGAGACCTGGTAGATCAGGTCAAACGTGTTGGCGCAAATCGGCGTGAACTTCAGGACGTTGCCGAACGCCTTGGGCTTTGCCACGTTAAGCAGCGTAGCATCGCCGTCAGCGGTCGCGCCCGATCCCGTCGTGGAACCGCCATAGAGCGTCGTCTGGATCTGCTTGTTCAACAGCTCCATCTTGTCGCGAACCCGCAACTGGAGCGACTTCCTGCGATCGACTGACGCAATACCCCTAAGCACGCCGATAAACACGGTCGTTGCCGAGGTCACATAGTCGTCATAGTCCTCCAGCCATTTCAGTGTGAACGAACGCCCGCCGATGCCGTAGTCGAGCAGATAGTTCAGCGCGCCATCGGCGTTGTTGAGTTCGAAGTAACCCGCGTTGATCGACGGCGCCCCAATGGTGCCGCCGTTGTCGAACATCTTACGATTGATCTCACCCGCATTGACCATACGGCCCCAGTAGATGACCTCGTCCGGCGTATCGTCCGGCCGCGTCGTCTTGGTTCGGGTGGCGTAATACTTGGTCTCGACTGTGAGCGTGTCAGGATTGTAGGCCTCGATCTCCAAAAGATAGATAGGTTCCTTGACGAGCCGCGGGTTGCGGACCGCCGGAAGGTTCGGCGCCAGAACGAGATTGAGGCTGGCCTTCTGCGTGCCGATCTTGCCGGGCCAGAACGATGGCTGGACGAACTCGAAGTGCCGCGTTGCCTTCGCCGTGAACGGCGGGATGGCTTGCGGAATCTGCGTGATGACGAACGGCATCGCGCCGCCGCCCTTGACCCAGTCGGGGGGCGCGATCGGACCTTGCCAGGGCCGGTTCTTGAATGGCAGTTCCAGCAGCGGCGATAGCGTAAAGAGCAGCGAGACAGGAACGGGCTCGCCCTGCCAGACCGGCTGCGGGACGTGGTTGAATTGTTGAGTCTGCCTGGCGCCGACAATCGTCAGCGCCGGCAGCTGGGACAGCACATTCGGAATCGGCTTCGGCGTGCCGAGCCAGACCGGCTGCGGGACGTGGTCGTAGCGGCGCGGATTGGAGAACGGCAGTTCCGGCAACACCGGCACCGGAACGGCGAACGGGACTTGCGTGAAGGCAGGCTCGATCCGCGCGTGGTCGAAGCGGCGCGGATTGGAGAACGGCAGAACCGTGGCCGGCTCCAGCACGATCGCCAGCGGCGCCGGACTGGCACGGCCGACCCAGACCGGCTCCGGCAGGTGGTCAAACTTTTGTGTCAGCCGGATCGTGAACGGCGGCAGCGCCGGCAGTTGCAGCAGCGCATTGGCCACCGGCGTCGGGCTGCCCTGCCATACCGGTGGCGGGACAAGGTCGAACTTCTGCGTCGGCCTTGCCGTGAAGGGCGGCAACGCGGGCAGTTGCAGCAGCACGTTCGGCACAGCCGCTGGCGCGCCCTGCCAGACCGGCTGCGGAACGTGGTTGAACGTCTGAGGATTGTGGAAGGGCTGGGCATCCGAGGGCGGAAGCCGCAGCGTCAGCGGCATCGGCTCCGATGCGCGCTGCCAGCCGATCCACTCGGCAGGCTGAAGTTCTCTGGTCCCGTTCAGGAAGAACGCCGGGACGAGCGCCGCCAGCAGCACAAGGGACGTGCCCTTGGGCCGGCCGACCCACGGATGATCGTGGGGCGGTTTCGGAACGTAGCGTGGCGCGCGGACGACCTGACCCATCTCAGCCCAGTTGCGCTAGTGCCAGGTTGGTCGCGGACGCATTGCTGGTGCCGACGTTGGTGGCCTGCCGGTTGAACGAGCCGACGATGGCCCCGAAGCATGCATCGCACAACATCGGATCAGGCTCGCAGTCGGGCAGCATCAGGATCGAGCGGCATTCGAACATCGCCCCGCGCGGCCATGGATGCGGCACGTACATATTGAAGCATTGCCGGCACAGGGGCTTGCCCTCCGCCAGCGCCGCCTCTATCGCCGCAACGTCGGGGGGCGCAGCCGGAGGCTGCGCGCCCTCGTGCCAGTGCCAATTGCCCGGCATGGCCGTTACAGGCTCTCGTAGATCATATGGGCGCCGATCGCCCCCGGCGTGCCGCCGGTAAACGCCGACAGCGACACCTCGCCAAGCGAGGCAGTGTTGCCGACGATCGTGACGCATTCGTCCATCTTGTTGGCGCGCCAGAAGAACGAGCCGCCGTAGGCGTTGAGCGAGCAGTTGAGCAGATGCAGCGACGAGGACCGCTGCGGCTTGGTGGTGTTGGTATTGCCGGTCACCGCCGCCGCCGACAGCGCCGCGGTGGCGTGATCGAGCGCCGCATCGGTCTGGCCGGTGCCGGCGGAGTTGGTCGCCGCTACCGTGGAATCGCGCGACAACAGCATGAAGGTCGGCGAGGACGACGACGCCGCCTGGCCGTTGATGGCGATCTCATGCACAAGGTTCTTTTGCGTGGACGAGCCGCCCTGCAGCAGGAACGGGTAGGTCGCGTCGACAAGGTTGGTCGCATCCGCGGTTGCGGTCGGGGTGATGGTGGTGATGGAGACTACACGACGTGCCATTGTGGTGATCCTTTCATGGCTGTTGACAACAGGATAACGGCCCCGCAACACACGCGAGGATTACGCAGAACCTTAAGACGACGGTGCCGGCGAGGGTCGGGCCTTAAACGCCCACGATGATCTTCCGCATGTTGTTGCGATAAACGCTCTGCAGATATTCCTCGATGACTTGGGCGTAAGGCTTCAACTCGACGCCCATCTTGCGCTTTGCGCCGCACCCGTCGCAGATGTAGCGGTCGAGCTTGCGGCAGTATTCGCGGTCGCGCGTTCGCAGCGGATTGACAACGACCTGCCGCTCGCAATATGGGCACTTGTAGGTCGATCCCTGAAATCGCATGCCCTTGCCGAGCAGCGGATGATCGAAGCCAGGCGACTCGCGATGGACGATCTCGACGTAGCCTTCGAGGTCGCGCTTTGAGAACAGCGGCATGTCAGTATCTCAGTTGCTGATTGAACAGGAGGCTGTAGGGCGGAGCGCCCGCCTGAACGGCGACGAGCGAAAGGAAGTTATTCGTATGGCTCCACTCGGCCACGACGGTTGGAGATCCCGGCGTCGCCGACAGCGCGGTCTCTGTCCGCATAGCGATGAAGCCGGCAATCAGCGTTCCGCCGAGGCCCGCCTGATCTGAAGTTGCATTGGTCCATCCATTGAAACTCACCGCCCCCGCCCGATAGGTTGATGTTCCGGCAAGAAGCACGCCATCGGTCGGGATCGTGACCGCAGCGGACGGGTCACCAAAGTTCATCCCGTCTGCATTGGCATCGGACACTGGTGTCGTGGTATCTGCACCCGTCACACTGTAGACGACAGCGATTATACCGTTGTCGGACGGCGTGCTGCTGAAACTGATACTCAGCGTCGCCGATATTCCAGATGGGAGCGCTGCCCACCACCAGCCGCTCTCGCCAACGCCATCGCCAGCGGTGAAATACGCATCATCAACCTTTGTTGCCGTCACCCCGCCGATAGTGACGCTGTTGATGAACTTGCCGGTATTGTTGCCATCGACGTTGAACAGATAGATAAACGCCAAACGATCGGACGCTGCAGTCCCGATGCTGACTGACGTTGACTGCGGAGACGACGAGATGTCGGCAAAATTTGCCGTGTCGGTGAAAACTGCAATCGCCGGCATCTTACATGAACCGCAGCTGTTGGGGTGCGAGCGTGTCCACCGCCTCTGCGATGGCTATCATGTAAAGGCCCTCGCCCTGGCCCGCACCGCCCGTCAGCGTTCTCGTAGCGGTCTCCGCCGACGTGCTTGACGCAAAGGTGTAACGGCGACCCGTCATCGCACCTGATGCGTCCGTATCCTCTGTCAGGTTCGTCCATGTAAACGCGCTTCCGGAATTAGATTTTCCGGCAGCAATACCACAACCGTTTGTCGGGATGGTCAGAGAGCCATTGATTGGCGACGTGCCGGTAGCAGTGACGGGTGAACCCGAAAGCGGGCTTGCTGTGTCCGCCCCCACTACTCGATACAAAGCCCAATCTATTTCTGCCGTAGAATCGCACAGCCCACTAAAGTTCACGACCACGCTCGCTGTCGTTCCGCTTGACACTAGCGCCCACCAGAATTGCATCCTTGCGGCGGTCAGCGAAGTCGGGTTGTACGCCGCGCCGGTCGATGCAGCGGAAATGCCACCTATGGTTACGCTGGTGACCGAAACAGCGGTTGACAGTCCATCGGTCGTAACCCCGAAAAAGATCAGTCGATCAGAAGCCGCGGTCCCAATTGACTTACTGGAAAGCGTTTTGGTTGTCTGGCTTGACGTATTGTCGGAGCCTGCGGCTGTTTGTGACAGCGATACGGCCATGTCAGGTCGGCCCCGCCAGCGCCAAATTGCCGTTCGACGAGTGGATCGCCTTCAGTTCGTCGGCGATTTCTTCGAGATTTTCGTTTTCCTCGGTGTGAGCGATGGCGATGGCCTTGGTGTTGTTGTCGACCGCATCCTTCAATGCTGCTTTCAGGATGACGACTTCCGCCTTCAGCGAATTAACCGCATCGATCACGCCGGCCCATGAATTGGTGTTGGCCGCACTCGTGGGGACCGACGAAATCGACGAGACGCCACCGATCGAACCAGCGCCACCCGTGATCGCAGATGTACTGGTCCCGCCCATCAGCGAGATCAGGCCCGCAAGTGACGATTGCACATAGGCAACGTCATTCTGGAACGCGACCGAGGAGGCGTTATAGGCGCGGCTGGCCTGCAGGAAATTGTCTGAATACTGCGTGATGCTGGACAGCGCGTTCTGATCACCGCCCTGCGCAAGCCCCAACTGTGTTGCAAACTGCGAACGCGCCGCATCCAGACGGCCTTGCGGCGAAAGCGTCGAATTCGATCCGCCCGTGAGATTGTCGAGATATTCCTGGATGCGCCGCATCTGGCCGAGACGTTCGTCGGCGATGCGCCTTTCCTCATCGATGGCCCTCTGACCGAAGTCGTTGACGATGTTCAGGCGCTCTGCGGCTAGTGCCTGGTCGAGCAGAGCAAGGTTCTCCATCGAAATGCCGGCGGCAAGCGCCGCATTTCGCTCCTGCGTCGCCTTGGCGTCGAACAGCGTCAGCGCCCCCCCCAACGTGGAGGTATCGGTCGTGGCGGTGAGAAGCCGCAGCTGCAGCGACAGTTTCTGGCTTGCCTCGGCCGCCGCATCGACGAATTGATGCACCAGGCCGGTAAGTTGCGGGAACTGGGCGATCATGTCGTTGAACGCATCGCCGGTCAGCTTGGCGCTGTTGACCGCGGTCTGCGCGGTCGAGATCAGCCACGCCTGCAGCACGTTCGGGTTGACGCCGGCGGCGCTGGCCTCCGACACCTTCCTGATCGCGTCCGCGATGGTGTTGAGGTAGCCGACCCCGGAATTGTTGCGGATATCGGCAACGAGGCCGCGCTCGAACGTATCGCGCAGTTCCTGCTGCTGCCGGGCAATCGAGGCCGAGATGCTGTCGATGTAGCCCTGGTTTGCCAGCCCGTATTGCTTGAGGAATTCGAGCAGTCCGGCGCCTTCGTCGGCGATCGCCTTCATCTGGTTGGCAAGGTCGCTTGAGACGGCGGAGGCGGTTTCGAACTGCAACACGGTCCGCACCACGCCGCGGTTGAAGGTCTCCTGAAGGTTGGAGATGGCGCTATAGTCCCGCGCCTCCAGCGCAGCGAGCGCGAGCTGCTTGTAGGTCGACTGCAGCTGCATCAGCTGACTGGTGAGCGGCCCGAGATCGACGCCGGCGGCAGCGCGGTTGAACGCCGTGACCTGGTCGGTCATTTCCTTCCAGCGGTTCTTGGCCTCTTCGAGCGACTTGTCCTGCTCGGTCGCACTGCCAAGAAGCGCAGCGCCAATGGCGGCAACACCCTTGATGCCGGCCGAGACGAAATTGCCGCTGAACAGATCCTTGATCGCGGAATCGGCGAGCGAAGTCGCCAGCTGCTTGGCCGATGCGGACAGCGAATCCATCAGCGACTTGCCGGACATGAGGCCCTGCACCAGCGTCGTGGCAAACTGCTGCGCGCTGTCCTTGGCAGACTGCACGGCCTCGGCATAACGATCGGCTTCGACCTTGACGGCAGCATAGGCCGCCGCCTGCCGGGAGAGATCGGCTATCTCTGTCTCCGTCAGCGGGGCGCCCCGAAGGCGGGCTTCGTTGATCTTGGTCTGCACGATCTCATAGGCAAGCGCGGCTTCCTTACCCATCAGAAGCGTCGCGGCGCGAACGCGCTCCTGATCGGCCGCCGCTTTGATCTGCGTGATGCCGAGTGCCGATTCCCGAGTGTACTGCAGTTGGAACGCGATCTGCTCCTGCGTCAGCGCCGCGCCCTGGCGAATGGCGTCGTTAAGCTGCAGCCGCTTGGCCTTGACCTGCTCCTCGACCGTGACGGCCTGGCCGAGCGCGCCGACATAGGCCGAGAACTGCGAGGACTCGAACTGCGCCTTCAGCACGCCGGTTGCCTGCGCGGCCTGTTCGGCGGAAATCTTGTTCTCCAGCTGCGCCAGACGAATCTTGTCGAGCGACAGTTTCAATTGCTGCGCCGGCGTCACCGATGCGCCCATGGCCGCGGCCCAGCGCTCCTGCTCCGCGATCAAGGCCGACAGCGAGCGCTTCTGGTTCTCTAGGCGGGCGGTATCGATCCCGACAGCCGGCCCCGTGGAGGAATCGCCCCAGCGATCGGCAAAGGACGCGCCAGCCGGGGCGGACGGCCCGGTCGCACCCGAAGACCGCCCAAGCCATCCGGTCACGGCGCCGATGCCGGACCCGACCGCGCCGGCCGTCGATGCCGCCGCCGAAATCAGCTTGAACATCAGCTTCAGTTCATCGGACATGGTGAAGCTGCGCGCCACGCGCGACAGTTCCAGAAAGCCGCCGGAGAATGTCAGCAGCGCGTTGAGCACAGGCTCGGTGAAGATCGCCGCAACGTTCTGCTTGGCCGCCTTCATGTTCTCGGCGATCTTGTCGCCGAGCTCGTCCCAGCGCTCGGCCTGCGCCGCAGTGATGCGGTCGACTTCCTTCAACTGGTTGGTGAGACCGCCGATCCCGCCGGCGTCGGCATTGGACCGCGCAAGCCGCGTGATCTCGACGCCCGAGCGCCCGAACACCGAGCGCGCCAGCTTGTTCGACTGCTCAAGGTCTGACTGCTTGATCGCCTTTGAAAAGATATCCCATGCCTCGGTCAGCGAGCCGACCTGCTTCATCTGCTGGGCGAGCGCCGGGTTGATCTCCAGGATGCTTTCGAAGACCGGGCCAACGCCCTTCTTGACGTCGTCCATCGCGACCGAAAACCGCTCAAGGCCGCGCGTCACCGACTCGGAGGAGACGCCGACCTGGGCGCCGGCCTTCTCCAGCGCCTGCAACTGCACCACGGTGAAGCCCGTGGTCTCGGCAAAATCCTTCAGCTTGCCGGCACGGTCAGCGAGTGCAAGCGCGGCGTCCGCGGCCTGCTTGAAGCCCACCGTGAGCAGCCCCATGGCCGCGGCAGCGACCATTCCCGCCGGCCCGAGCACGGACAAGACCTGGCCTACCGAGCCCGCGGACTGCGCAAACCCCCGCAAATTGTCGTTCGCGGCCTGCAGCGTTGCGCCGTACACCCGCGTTCCCGCAGTAAGGTCGCCGAGCCGCGCGTTGTTGAGCTGCGACAACCGGCCGTGTTCGGTATGCGTCAATAGACCCTGCTTGAGCGCGCGGTCGAGATCGGTCTGGGCCTTCGCAAACTGCTGCTGCGAACGATAGCTTTCGTCGAGCGAGCGCCGCTGGCGATCGAGCGCGCGCTCGACCGATATGGTCGACTTCTCCTGCTTGTCCGAGGCAATGGCAACGCCACCATGGGCATCCGCCAGCCGCTTGAGGCTGGCCGATGCCTGGTCTGCGCCCTTGACCTGGGCCTCGATGGAGATGCGGCGAACGACGTTGAGGTCCACGAAAGGATCAGCCTCTCTTTTTGGTGGTCTTCTGCTTCTTGGAGATGTTCTTCAGCAGGCGCCCGACCGGATGCGCTTTGCGGTCGGGCGACTCCGGCTCGTTTCCGTCTTCGACTTCAGGCTCCGAGGTTTCCGTCTGCAGCCGAAGCCATCCGTCATCGACGGCGCGAAGCGTTTCGATCATCTGCTCGGCATCGTCCTCGCCGAGGTAATCCATTTCAACGAGGACATAGTCTCTGATGACCGACCGCGGGATCGGCCCCGGCCCCATCCCGAACGAACGCTCGCTGGCAAGCTCGGAGAATGCGCGAAAGATGATCTGAAGGTGAGGAACATCGTCGATCAGCGGGCGGTCGAAGTATTGCCGCGGCGGATCATCGCCGCGCTGAATCATCAACTCCCAGCCGTCGAAGAACTTGCTCCACTTGTTTTGCCAGCGGAGCAGCTCGACTACTTTCCCGCGTCCTCCTCGACCTCCGCCTTCATCTGGGTGCCAACCACGTTGCATGCCCAGATCGCTGCATCATGGAACATTGCCCATTGCGGATCGGTCAGAAGCTCGTTTGCCTTCTCCTTGGAGTAGGGCACGGCGACGCCGTCGATGTTCAGATTCTCCCAGTCGATCAGGCCGTGGTCGCGGCAGCAGATCGCATTGATGCGCCGGCGCTCGCTCGGGTCCAGCCCCTTGATCCGCATCTTCCGCGGCACGGCGGCGATCAGCGCATCTTGGCGCTTCTCCCACGCCTTGTTATTGGCTCCCCTCACCTTGAGCCGGAGATCGCCCATCTCCGGAATGTCACTGACCCACGCGCCTTCTTCACGCAGCTTCGGGTCTACTCTCTGCTCGCCCAACTCCATGCATCACCTCGTTGTCGGTTGATAGTGTCCCGCACGGGCCACACCCGTGCGGGAGATGAAGAACATCGATCAGGTCGACGCCGGGTTCTCGTAGATCTCGGAGTTGATGCCGATGTTGTAGTTGTTGCGCACCACGTTGTCGTTGCTGCCGACGTTCTTGCGCTTCGACATCACGAGGCCCCGGAAATACTGGATGGTGTCGGAATAGCCGGCAGGACCATCGGGCAGCACCACCTTGAACAGGTAGTTGTTGTTGGTGCCCTCCGCATCTTCGAGAGCCGCCTGCCCCGCGTCGAGCGGATCGTGCGCGCAGGTCACCGCCAGCGTGCCGGCATCACGCGCGCCCTTGGCGTGCCGCATGCGACTGTCACCGATGGCGGCAAATGTCACGTCGTTGGACTGGTCGCCGTATTCGCCGAGCGATTCAATCAGTCCAACTTCGACCCAGCCCGACGTGGCCTCGAACTCCTCGATGCTGTCGACGGTCGACGTAGCCGCTGCACCGATATAGAACCTAGTTCCAGACGCCGTGATGATGTCACCCATGGCGCATGCTCCTTTGAGATGTGGGCGTCATTCATGACGCGCCGGAGCTGCCACCCAGACAGCGATGATGATTGAGCCCGGATGCGGGTTCATCCGGGAACGCAAACGCACAAACTTTTTGAAGAGGTTCAGCCGTTGAACTGGTAGCGATAGGGAACGATCACGGCATACTCTGCCCAGTTCGCGTCATCGTTGGCGTCGTTGACGATTGGCCCAGACGGGACGAATGTCTCGAAGCCGGAGCCCGGCCGGTACTCGCGAAACAACCCGGCAAGCGTGTTCGCCCAGGCCACGGACTGGGTCTGCCCGATCTCGCGCTTGACGTTGAGCACCAGGCGGGCCGTGCCGTCCTCGAAGAACTTCCCATGCAGCACAGGCTTCTCGCCGTTGACGACGGGATACTGCACGACCAGGAAGGCGTCGTAGCCCTGCGGCGGCTCGGTGATGGTCTCGGGCAACACGCCGTCAAGTCCGCCCACGACAGGGCAAGTGCTCCACGAGGCATGCAGCCTTGCCTTGATGGCAACGTCCACAGCATCTGCCGGCATGGCCTACCTCAATTTCACGACGATGGCAGGATACCTGCCGCTCGACTTATTCCCGGCCCGCCCCTTCACGATGGCGCCGGACACCGCCGCCCGGTAACTGAAGGCGATGCGCGCCACCTTGGAGAACCGGCGACGCCCCAGCGTGGCAACCGCCTGAAAAACGCCATCCGGCGCTTGCGACGAAGAACCTGTTTCGATCTTCCGTGCATAGGGCAGCGTGTTGATGAAGATGTACTCTTCGGCGCTCGGCACCGGCTCGCCGATCGGCACGGCAATGCCATCGGCGAACAGCTCATGCGAGCGCTTGTAGACCACGTCCGGATTCGGATCGGGACTTGCTTTCGGCGAATGCAACTCAATCTGCTCGCCGATCCACGCCAGCGCGTCCGAGACCACATCGAACTCGGCAACGATAACGCCGTCCGGCTTGACGGACGCGAGCGGAGCGCCCTTCCTGCCGTCCACATAGATTGTCCGGGGCGCGTCGCGGCCGAGGACTTGCCGATTTGCCCGCGTTGCGGCATCGATAGTCTCGCCGGCGAACGCCGCCAGCGCCTTGCTCTGCGCCGCAGGCGAGAGCGTATCGGAGAGGATCACGGCAATGTCGCGGTCGATCGCTTCGACCTTCGTCCTGACCGCCACGCGAACACCTCCTCGAACGGCTGGTAGGGATAGGCAGTCAGGGCCGAATCCGGCGTCGCATTGACCACCTCGCAGCCAATGGCCGCGAATTCACCGGCGGCGTCATCCATTTCACGGCGCCACCGCTCGATCCGGCCGGGGTCGATCTTGGCAACGCCGCGCTCGAATTTCGTAAACCGCCCGCCGCGCATTTCAAAACCTGCAAGAACGATGCGCGAGGCACCGAGTTGCACAGCAAGATTGATCGCCTGCCAACCGGAATGCCCGCCGCCGTCGCGCAACCCGCAACCGACCGTTCCCTTCGGGTCGAGCATCAGCCTGGCACCGAGCTTCGTCTTGACCTGCTGCAACCCGAATACGCGCGCCGCGGTCGGCGACGGTGTCACCTTTAGCCCCTTGAATTGCGGTACGCCGCGGTTGGCAAGCCACCATCCCTGATCGATCCCATAGAGCACATCGGCCCAGTCAGCGAACTTCCAGGCCGACTTGATCGCAACGCACTTGCAGCGATCCGCCGCCAGATGCAGCGGCAGGGTCGCTGCCGAAGGCCCGGTGCCAACGATCAGCGCCGTCTGCCCGGACCAGTCAGGCCACTCAACCGCGGGCGTGGATGTCATAGGCCACCGCCGTTCCGTCCTCGGCCTTGCGAAGGCGCGGCGCAATGATTGCGAGCTCGACGCCTCCGCGGCCTTCGACCAGCAGCTTGTCGGATGGCGTCAAGGGCAGCGCCATTCCCTTGGCAATCAGATCCTCGACCAGCACCAGCACGCGCGTATCGCCCTGCTGGATCGCGCCTGTCAGTTCCTTCGGCCCGTAGCCCCACGCCTTGCCGCGCACCGCTACATCGAATCGCGGCCGGCTTGCACCGGCGCCCGTGTAACGGCGAACGATCACCGTCTCCTTCAGGTCTTGCGCGTACTGCGCTCTGATCTCGGCCGGCGTCATCGCGCGTTCAACCTCACGCTGACCGACGTATTGCCGGCATACGTCCCCGTGCTTGTGACCTTCGCGCGCCAGCGGTCGCCGAAGATGCCGTCCTTGACCGCGTCGCTGGACAGCGCAGCCGGCGTGTAGACCGTGGTGACCGGCGTCAACCCTGAAAGATTGACTTGGTTGTGCTCGCTCGCCTGCGCGAATGCAAAGCGGGCCACCTCGGTCCACGTCGTGCCCTGGTCGAGCGTCGTCTCGATCGACACGATGCAGGTCGTACCGCCCGAACCATAGACGAAATTGACCGACAGCGTCGCTGCCAGCATGCCCTCGAGGTTATCGAGATACTCCTGGGTCTGCCCCTGGATGTCCGGCGCCGACGTGATGACCTCGCCTGTCAGCGCTGTCGTGATCGCGCGGTCGCCGAGATTGTAAGTTCCTGGGCTATTCATAGGAGCCTGCCTCGTGATCTCATGAACTCAAGAGGGTCTCTGTTATGCTTGCTTCTGTTGCAAAACCTGCAGAGCCATTGAATGTTGCGAGAAACATTCAGCCCACCCTTAGAGAGTGGGATGATATGATCAATTTCCGCATCTTCAGATAACTGTACCGAGCAAGCAGCACACCGATTTGACTGTGCTGCTCGTATGCGGACCAAATCAAACTTTGTAAGAGATGAACCTTTGGTCAACGCACGACGCCTGTGACGCCTGGCACTCGCTTGTTCTTTGTTAGATTTAGCCCACTGACACGATGCCGCCTTGACGCATTCCTTGCAGGCCCAATTCAATCCATTTTTGCTGATCGGCCGACAATAGAATTCAGTAGCCGGTTTATTTATGGAGCATGATCCACACACCGCCGAAGCGACAAGCGGCCGTCTATTTTTGTGTTTTTCACGCCAATGATAATCGCTAATTGGCTTGACAACGCCACACCGGCAACATTCGCGATGGTCAGGTAATTCTGCCATGATCTACTATACCATACTGTCACAACCAGATGAATCCCCTACCGCATCCAGTCCCATTTGTTGATGAAGCCGCCGCGCTCGAGGATCGAGAGTACTTCCGCCGGCACGATCTCGCTCTTGGTCGGATCGACCCAGAATTCCTTGCTGATCACATCCGGGATCGAAATCGACCGCAGCAGCGGATCGCGCCCGGCCGTGTTCAATTCTGCCTGCATGAACTTGATGGCGGCATACTTCAGATCATACGGCACAGTGCTGTAGCCGGCGCTGTAGGACACCGAGACCTGCCCCACCGACCATGTCGTGCGCTCGCTGCCGGTCGATCGATAAAGCCCGCGCCCGTCGACCTCCCAGTCGCCGCTCGACAGTTCCGATCCCGCCTCGGTCACCGCCGTGACTTCCGTCACCGGCTGGCGCGCGAGGAATAGGCCATTCTGCGCCGACTTGAAGTCGAAAGTTTCCACCACGCTTTCGAGCCGCAGCGTCGGCGGGATCGCACCGGCCGCGGCGACGTTGCAGGCCTTGGTGATCATCGCGTCGACATAGTTGGCAAGCGGCACCAGGATGGCGTCCTTGCTGGTGTCTGATGCGGCAAGGCCGGCCGCAGCACGACGCTCCGCTGCCGTCAGCAGCGATCGGTCGGTATTAGGCGAGGAGATGGTCAGCGCCACGGCTTACACCCAATGCTGTTTGATCCAGGGAACACGGTCGACCAGTTCATGCGGCTTTTTCGCGCCGTGCATATAGATGATCCTTGCCGCGCCCGGCGGCTGCGATCCCAGGGAGACCGCATTGAGTTTGAGGGACAGGATCTGCCCCGGCCATAATTCCTGCGCGTCGGCGAAGCCGCGGCCCTGCAGGAACTTCATGTCATTTTCGCCGCGCCATTCGTCAGCAAGCCATCGGAAGCCGGCCGGCACGAACACCACCGGGTTGATGAACCCGAACTTGGCCTTATTGGTCGGATGACCCGGCAGCGCGACATTCGTTGCCGTCAGGCAATAGTCCGCAAAACGATCAAGGTTGCGAACCACGATCATGTCGAGGCCGCAGATGATGACGGGCTCGTTCAGCCGGAACGGCTCGATCAGGCATCCATAGTGCGGTTCGGCCGTTGCCAGCCACTCCTGCTCGATGCCGGCCTCCCTGAACGAGCGCTCCCGGTCCGTAAAGCACACGAACCGGAACGGGCGCGTCAGATGCCGTGCAAACCCGCGATAGAGCTTTTCGACCCAGGACTCGTCATACATGGTCGAAAACGACTGGGAGTGACGATTCGCATCCCACAGGCAGCACGCGACATGAAGCATCAGGCAGTAGCCCGCCGCATCCGCTCTACCTTGCGCTCGGGATCAATCGGCACCATTGAGCCGTCGCGCTTGTAGAGGTGACTTGCCGGCACGTTCTGCGTCACCACGGCCCCGGCTGCGATCATGGCATCATTGCCGATGACGATGCCGGGCAGCACGACCACGCCGGCGCCCAGGCTTGCACCATCCTCGATTCTGGTCGTCACGAACTCGTGGCTGATCAGCTGCGCCATGTTGAATCCGGTCTTGTCGGCGCGGGGCCAGGCGTCATTGCAGAGTTTCACGCCGGGACCGATGAACACATCCGAGCCGATGACAATGCCGGGGTCGATGAATGCGCCGTGGCTGACGATTGTACGGTCGCCGAGATCAGCGCCGTCAACGATAGCACATGACGCAATGCTGCAATCATCGCCGATGCAGGCGCCGCGGATCAGGCTTGCGAACTGCCATACCCTTGAGCGCGCGCCGATCAGGACGGTATTGTCGACGACTGCCTTCGGATGCACCTGGGCGCTATCGTCGATCATGTAATGCTGCGCCATAGAGTTCCGTCCACCAGCTCCCGCTCGTTCCACTGCGACGCAGCCAGACTGTGAAACCATGCTTCCCTCTCCGGATAGACCGGCTTTTCGATCTCTTTCAGATTGGTCTTGCCGACCAGCGCCGCGGCACTATCGGGATGCACGAACACCGGGCATCCGAACATCACGCTCTCGACCGCAGCAATGGAGGCGTGTGCAACCAGGCAGTGCGCGCCTTCCAGATCCTTTGACAACGGCCGGGTGAGAACCTGTTCCTTGTGGCGGATCACCAGCTGCCGGTTCGTGATCCTCGCAATCGTGTCGAGCGTTTCCTCAAGCCACGTCTCGCAGCGATGAAACTTCGCATAGGTCTTTGACGGCGCGGCTATGACGATGTGACCACCCTGCCGACGCCATGGCTGCGCCACGATCCCAAGACTTTTCCAGCGCTCGTCGGAGCCCTTCTGCACAGACCGCAATTGGAAGCCGTCGAGGTGCCAGCGATAGTAGGAGTCCTCCAGCGAACGCGCCTTGTTCGCGGGATCAACCGCAAACCAGCGCCTGAAATAACCACGATCCCAGTATATCCATTGCCGCTTGCGCCGCCGCCACTCGATGATCAGGTCGGTCGATTCCGGCTGGCATCCGACAATGGGGATTACGTCGTCGGGAAGAACCGCCAGCCGCGAAGCGTCGTGACGGACCACCTGCCCGCCCTGCTTCTCGATGTAGCCGCCGATCCGATTGAACAGATCGAGCTTGAACCGCTTCAGACCCTCTGGAATGAAGAGGCAGACCTTGGCCGGATCGATCACGCCAGCACCGGGTCAAACGGGCGCTCCGGCACAAAACAATACGGCTTGCTTGGATGCCGGGCGAGCACATCAAGCACCGACAGCCGCTCACCATTCAACAGGCGGACCGGCTGCCGCTCCTTCAACTCTTCCATCAGTAGTGCAACGGCCGTGTCGACATGGGCATATTCCCGCGTCTGCCTTCCCGAGCCGTAGACCGTCAGGACGTCGTCCTGGGTGAAGCGGTCGATCACGCTATGGCCGCCGGGACCGAAGATGTTGCAAAGCCGTACAACCGAGGCCCCGTAAATCCGGCAATACATTTCGCCGGCGAGCTTTGCGATGGCATACGGCGTCACGGGGTGTGCCACCATTGCCGATGACGCAAACACCACCGAGGCGCCGTATCGCATCAAGACCCGCAGCAGCCCCATGATGTTGGTTTGCGCGTCCGCATAGGCGTCCGTGCTTGTCGCATCGGTTTGCGCCGCCAGATGAAACACGAGGTCGGCCTGTGGCAGATCGCAATCCAGGATATCCTGCCCGGTCTTGCAGTCCAGCCCGACCACCTCATGACCCGCCGCAAGCAGCGCATCCACGAGATGCCCGCCAATGAACCCTTCCGATCCGGTTACAACTATTCTCATCGCCAGTTCTGTTTTACCCAGTCCAGATGCTTGAACTTTTCCGGCGAGCGCCACCCGAAGAACGCCACGATCCGCGCATCCCCCGGCAGTGCCTCGCCCTTCGGCCATCCCGGCTTCTGGAAACCGTAGATGCCGCTGCCGCTGCCCGCCGTCCAGCCCGTGACGCCCGGCAGCTTGTGCGAGAACCAGGACTGATCGTCGGCAAACGGTGCATGCCTGACCTTGTCGGCGGCATCCAGCGTAAAATCCGACCACACGTCCGGCCGGTAGCCGGCACGCACCATCCACACCGATCCGTTATAGGGGCACGGATTGGACGCATTGGCGCCGGTCAGGATCATGAACGGCTCGGGGCGATAGAACAGCGGATAGAGATCACCCGTGATGACATTGTCGAGGTCAAGGCTGACGATGCGCTCGCCCTCGGCTATCCCATGCCCGGCGAGCCATTCCGGATCGAACAGCCGCAGCCGCGCGAAACACCCCTGCATTTTCGTGAGCGGGATGTCCTCTTGCGGAATCTCCCACATCGGCAGGTCGGGCGCCCGGTCGACATTGTCGGTAACGACCGCAAATCGATAGGGCTCCTTCATCCCGCGCCGCAGCCCGGCTTCCAGCTTGCGCACGTCGTCGAGCGAATACTTCTCACCCCACAGATAGGTGACGACGGTCAGCGCCATATGACGCCGATCCCCATGGTCTTGCCGGTCGAGTAGTCGATAAACTCCTTGTGCCGGAACTGGCCCTTGATGTCTCGCCAGAACTCAGGGACTTCGACGAGCTTGGACTGCAGATACCTTTCCGGCTTCTTCCAGCCGATGTCGTGGAAGGCAACGATCCGCGCGTGCGGACCATAGTTTTCCCAGTCGCGCTTGACGCCCTTGTATTCGTGATCGGCGTCGATGAAGGCCGCATCGAACGGGCGATGTTTCATCACCGCCGCGATCGTCTCGTCCTTCTGGCTGTCGCCCACTACGAGGTGCGCGTGATAGCCGATCTCGTTGAGCCTTGCGATGCAGGCCTTCAGCGAGTCGGTAGCGCCCGGCTTATTGCCGCCCATCCCGCCACCGGAGTCGCAGGAGACGATGACCGACCCCTTCGGCAGCGCGTTGGCGATGCGCCACAGCGAGCCGCCGTAGCGTGACCCTACCTCGAGGAATCGCGTGACCTTCTCGCGGACGAGGATGTCGATCAAGCCCATCAGCTCGCTGTCGACCTGCGACAGCGTCGTCTCGTACATCGGGTCCATCAGCGCCGCGCCCATATTGCGCAGACGCCGAGTTGCAGGGAGATGTGCGAGGTGTGGATGCGCGTGAAACCGCACGTTCCGAGATCGCGGTCGAGGTTGCGCATCTCCTGCTCGTTCTCGTGCTTCTTGTCGGATGTGCCACGCCAGCAGAAAAACTTCTCGCAGCGCTCGCCCAGGTGCCTCATCAGCGCGGCAAGATCGTGTTCCGCCATTACCCGCTTGATCTTGTGATAGGTCGCCAGCATGACGATGATGTCATACTTCTGATCGCCGAACGCTGCCGTCATCGCCTTCGCGCCGCCGGTCAGGTCAACCGCCTCGAACTTCCGCTCCACGGAGCGCAGATCGCACAGCACATGCCGCGCCACCTCGACGCAGACCGGATCGATGTCGCAGCCATGGACGATGCTGGCCCCCATGCGGGCGAATTCCAGCGAGACCAGACCGCGATTGCAGCCAAGGTCCAGGACGGAAGCCCCTGGCGCACGCTGCAGAATGTCCGTCATGCCGTCGAGCCGGATGTCGTGATATCCGGCGACGCGGCGCATCAACTTGTCCTCGGAATTCGCGATCAGACCCACCACTCAGGCTCCCTTGACACGCCAGTAGGCTTCGGTTCGTCGGACGCGCGCATCCCACTTGCTGGAGCGACCACGTTTCTTGCGGTCGCCCTTCATGTGATCCATGCAGGCCCCGAGCGGGCCGTTGACGAACGGGTGGCTCCAGGTCGGATCGCCGCTGAGACTCACCGGCGGCTCGATCGTGCCGGCCCTCACCGCCCGATTGATCAGATCCTGCAGCACCCAGCAATCGTGCGTCTGCGGCAGCGAAAAGACGCGATCTCCAGTATAGTAGCCTCGCAGATTTTCCATGACCTCCTGATGCGCGCGATGGCCGCAGCGGTACATGACAAAGCCACACTCCGGGTAATGATTGGTCCGGTCGAGCCAGGCGACATAGGACGGCTCCGGAAACAGGCCTTCAAGCCACCGATGCGTCACCGGCGCATGCGTAAAGGTGTCGGCATCGAGCCAGATCATGATGCCGTCAGTCTGCGACAGGCCAGCATCCACCACAGCGCCAACCTTGTGCGAGAACTTGACGGCGTCGAACCGATAGTCGTAGCGCGACGGCGTCTGACCGTTCGCAACCCGATTGCCCTTGTGGCGGGTCTTGAATTCTTCCTGCCACGTTGGAAGGCTTCGTGCGGTTGCGCCCATATAGGCCGGCACAGAAAAGCCCTCGGCATAGACGACCAGCTCGACATCGGCAGGCCAGTGCCGGCGGAACGATTCGACCATCTTGCCGCCGGTCTGGTTCCACCCCGCGGCGTTCATCGTGGTGACGACCCGGATCATGCCGGTACGCCTCGCGCCCAGCGGTCACGCGCAAAGCGCCAGTCGTCCGCGAACGGGCAGTCCTCATACCCCTTCATGTCTGGCACGCCGTCGGTAAAATGCACGACCTTCGGCTCGATTGACGGGTCGGTATGCCCGACAAGAAAATTCCATTCCGGCCCGAGCTCGCCGATGTCGTCGTCATCGAGCCAGCAGAACCGATGCATGTCACGGCCGGGCAGCGCGTTGACCATCTCCGGGGTCAATAGCCTGTTCTTGACGTGGTCGCAATTGAACGCGACGAACGACGACCAGTTCTTGCGCGAATAAGCCGACTGCACCTGGCCGTCCATCTTCACGGCGTTATCAGGCACATGGTTGTGCTTGACGCAGTAAATCGCCTTGGTGGCGTCGAGCCCGTCGAGCATACGGCCGACATTTGCCCGCGCCAGCATGTCGCCATCCATGAACAGCGCCCATCCCGCCGAGCGCGGCACAGCTTTCGCACCACCCGAAAGCGGCCTGAAGGAGACCTGCGCTCGTTCCCGCTCCAGATGCGGTACCAGGAAGCGCGCAATCGCGTGCTCGGTAGCCATCGTCCACTGCGATACCTCATCCCAGTAGACCGGCTCGAAGCTCGACCACTTTCTGCCGTCGCTGCCTTCCCAGCACCCCACGCGCTTCTCGATCTTGCGGGTATAGAACCCCTTGCGCTGCAGATCGCTCAACACCAGCCCGAAGATCGGAATCGGCAGGTTGAGATGATACCTGATGCTGTCTCTCGCCACAGCGAAAGCCGCAGCTTCACGCGGATCGAAACCGATGTAGACCGAACGCAGCATTTTCAGACGGACCATTCATTGATGACTTGATCGAGCGCGAGGTGCCGGAAGCACGTCAGCGTCGATCCTTGCGAGGCGTTGACGACGTCAACGCCCAGGGATTTCAGGAGCGGCACGTTCTCGGCGAACGCTGCACGCCACACATCGAATCGCCGCTCGTCCGGGTTGCCGGCCTTCGGCCACTCATTGCGTCCGTAATAATGCTTCCCGGCGAGATCGAAGCCGATCAGCACGATCCGGCGCGCGCCAAACTGCACCGCGAGATTGAGTGCCTGGAATCCGCTGTTGTTGCCGGAACCAATGACGCCGGGCACAGCAGTCAGAATGCGGTCGACATACTGCCGATCACCCGGTTTAGACCCCGCCTTCTCCGGGATCTTCACCGAGTGAACGCCGGCAAAACGCAACGACGCGCCGCTGCCTTCCCAGGACACCTTGATGCCGGCGAACCCCGGCAGACCACGCCGATGCGCCCACCACGCCCCGTCGCAGCCATAGGCCACGTCCGCCCATGGCGCGAGATCGATTGCAGCTTCCTTGATCGCGATGACGCGGAAGCGTCCGCGCAACCCGATCAGTGCTTTTTCCCGCTTCGCGGACGGCCCCGTTGCAATGATGGCGCAAGGTTGGCCGGTCCAGTCCGGAAACCACGCCGGCACGTCAGGCAGACGGGAAGCCGCGAGGGCCGATCTCACCCTTGTCTCCCTTGGGGCCGACCGGCCCCTGCTCACCGTTCTTGCCGTCGCGGCCATCGCGACCGCGCTTGACGGCCAGGCGCCACGCACTCGACGTCTCCGGCTTGTCGTCGGTGTCGAGCTGAGCAATAAAGAACGAGCCGCCGAACGATACGCCGTCACCCTTGGCGAACGGTCCCGACTTCCAGACGCCGCGGTCAAGCACCAGCGATGTCTTGATCTCGCGTTGCACCGACTCTCTCGCCACGTCGAATGAGAATGAGAGCGTCCGGCCATCGTCCGGTGTCGTCACCGTAAACGACTGCAGCGCTGCGCCCAATTGCATCCGCATTTCTTCACCGATGAATGACTTCATCATCGGAATATCAGATGCGTCCCGGCCGTCTCGTCCCGGTTCACCCTTCTGGCCCGGCTCGCCGGGTTCGCCCTTCGGCGGCGGCGGCAACGCGGCAACCGCCTTCTCGACCATCTCCGCCAGTACCGGCGCCACGTCGTCCATCGAGACGGACGCACCGTCCTTGCCGTCCACACCGTCGCGGCCCGCGGGGCCGTCAGCGCCATCCTTCGGCGCCGGAATTGCGGCAACCGCCCTCTCAACCATCGCCGCCAGTACCGGCGCCACGTCGTCAATCGAGACGGACGCGCCGTCCTTGCCCGGCTCGCCGTCGCGCCCGGGAGCACCGTCAGCGCCGTCCTTCGGCACCGGAATCGCGGCAACCGCCCTGCCGACCATCGCCTCCAGAACCGGCGTCACGTCGTCCATCGAGACCGACGCGCCGTCAGCGCCGGGAAGTCCAGGCTCGCCTTTTTCCGGGGCTCGCTTCTCAAGCGCATCAAGGCGCTCGATCAGCGGCTTCTGCGCCGCAGCGATCGCATCCTTCACGACCGGCACGATGCCTTCCAGGATGGCCTTGATGTGTTCTTGACGCATCTGGTGTCCCTATGCCGCGAACATATCGCGGGCAAGCCATCCCGCGATCGTGCGGGTCGCTGCCAGCGCCTCGGGCGAGTTATCGTTGTCGGCGGCATCGGGCGGCACGGTATCGGCCGGCGCCGCCGTTGGCGAAGCGAACGGATCGTCCTTTGCGTCGCGCTTGGCAAGCGCAGCCAAGCTGTAGTTCTGTTGCTGCAGATAGACTTCGTCGCCGCCTTCAACCGGCGGCAGGTTCATATTGGCCCGCGCCTCGTTCGGCTTGAGCACCGCGCCCTTGATACCATCGGCAAGCGTCTTCACCCGCGTTGCCGTATCCATGCGCAGCAGGTTATCGAGATCAAACTCGACGCCGTATTCGTGAGCGGCGTGCGCGCGAAGCCCCAAGCCAATGTCGAGCAATTCCTCGATCGACTCGAACAGCTTCTGCAGGCACTGCGAGTAATACTGCTGATTGAGCGCCTCGATATTGTTGTAGGACGGCGGGTCGCCGATCCCGACCATATAGGCCGGGATGTTGAAGGCGGTGGTGACGATCTTGCCGGCCGAGCCCAGCTGCTCGACCAGCTGCGAATTGACCGCGCTCTCGACGATCGCCTTGTATTCAAGGCCGTTGCCCATGACGGCGATCCCGCCATAGCCTTCGCCCTTGTACTTGTTCTCCCAGTGCTCCTTCAGCCGGTCAGCGTCCGCCTTGGAAATGTTTCCGGGCGCCACGAGAATGCCGCTCGGCCGCGCGCCGTTGGCGAAGAACGAATCCGATTGTATCTGGATGTTCTCCGAGACACTGGCGGCGCGCGAGCAGGCCAATAGCGGCGGCAGCCCGATCAGCGGATGCAGCGCCACCGGCCAGCGGTCGTGAATGATCTCCGACGCAGGGACCGTGATTTCCTGCTCGATGCCGGTCAGGTTGTCGCGATCGAGCCGATAGTAGATGTCGCCATTCGGCGCGACCAGCGGCTTGCAGCGCAGCGGATCAAGAACATACATCGCAACAACCACGTTGCGGTTGTCGCGCTCCAGCAGAACATAGGTGTTGCCGGCGATCAGCTTGGAGATCACCCAGGCTTCGATGAACTGGATGATGGTCTGGTATTTGTTCGGCTTGGAGAGCACCGGCGAATAGGCCGCAACTCTAACCTCACGCCAGATGCCGGACGCATCCCTTTCCTTGAGGCACGGCCGGCACTTCGCAATGTCGGACGGAATGATCGTCAAGCAGGAGAACACCGCATAGTTGGCGATGATCGTTTCCTGCCGCAGCTCCTTCCCGCGCGCCCACGCCCCCGTGAACGGCTCACGGATGAGCGAGAACCAGCCGCGGTCGTACACAGGCGCCAGATCCTGCGCCTGCTTGACGCGGCCGATCTCGAAATTGGTGAACGGGATGCGCAAGGCCGCTATTCCTGCGCGAGCAGGTCGCGGCGCTGATACCGCCTGCGCCGGCCTGACTGCTGCTCGTCGGCCTGCTCGGCCGCCGCCTCCATCGTGCGCGGCGCGTAGGTGCCGGCATCGCGCGCCTTGCCGGCGATCTTGAGAACGCGGGCCGCGCTTTCGCTGACGCTAAAGCGGTCGCCTGCGGCAAGCGGGCGCGGATATTTCAGCGGCTTGATTGCAATCAACTCGGGCATGGAATCACCTCCTATGAATCGAAAGGGCCGCATCGCTGCGGCCCTTCCATTGTTGCGGCTGATACCTCAGGCAGATCAGGCGTCGGTATACTTCGCCGACTGGATGAACTGCACCGAGGTCGAGCGGCGCTTCTTCCAGTTGATCTCGCGCTCGGCACGGATGCCGATCAGGCCGTGCTGGAACAGCGAGATCAGGTTGGTCGACGCGGTCGCCGGCGAATCCGGCGCGTCATCCATCTGCAGCGAGGCCTCGCGGCTGGCATCCACCGTGATGCCACCCTCGTCGGCGAGCAGGATATCGCCAGCCTTCGCCAGGATGATCAGCGCGCCATCGGTCGGCGAACCGCCGGTAGCGGGCACCGACTCGGAGGTGACCACCGGCAGACCCTGCAGCGTCCCGCCATTCATCGTGATGGCGGGGAACTCGGGATTACCGAGGTCGTTGGTCATCAGGCTGATGGCAAGCGCGATGCCCTGCGACATGATCCAGACGCCATCGGAAGGCGTCAGGTCCGCATCGAGGAAGGTCTGCACCAGCGACTTGATGTCGGCGCGGAGTGCCGCGGCGGTCGTGCCTGACGCCGTGACCGGGGTCACACCGTAGGTAATCGACGCCGGCGAGACGTCATCAGAGGCCTTGGTCGGATCGACGAACTGGCCGTCCATGAACTGGACGATGCCCTTCGCCAGGTCGTCGCGCACCAGCATTTCCGAAGACGGCTGGCCGTGGCGCAGCAGCTCCTTGCTGATCACAACGATGCCTGCGATGTTGGCAAAGTCCAGCGTGACGGAATCGAACGCCAGCGCCGAGACTTTGCGAACCTTCGCCTCACCGACCCAGCCGACCGAGGACGCGCCGGTCTGACGCGAGATCTTCACCTTGAACGGCACGCGCCGCAGGCCAGGGATACGGCCAATGATGGTCAAGGGCCGGGTGTACTCGATGAACTCGTTGGCGAGGTTCTGGTACTGCACCAGCGGCGCCGCCCAAGTGGAATCGGCAACCGTACCGGCCGACACGGCGGTCTTGAGAACCGCCTCGACATCCGGCGTTTCTGCCGCCCACTGCTCGTTCGCCTTGGCGATCTCATGCGCCTGCATCAGGTTGCCCTGCGCCCGCGCGATCGCCATCACCATCCGGGTAAAGCCGATGCCCGGCGCCACCTTCTTCGGCAGAACCTGGACGCGGACCGGATCGCGCTGGCGGCTGTTGTCTTCGACGGTGCGGAACTGCTCGACAGGAGCCGCCTTCGAGAGATTGATCTTCTCGAGGTTTTCGAGGCGGCCGATGTGTTCGTCGATCTCCTTGACCTCGGTCACGAGATCGTCGTGCTCGTCCTTCTGTGCCGCATCGAGGGTGACGCCGTCGTCCGCCGCCTTTTCCAGGATGGCGGAAATCTTCGCGGCCTTGTCGGCGCGCGTCGCTTTGAAGCCGGCAATCTGCTCGGCAATGGTCTTCTTCATAGTTGATGGCTCCTTGGCCTTCACAACTTTCGTTGGGGAGTGCCGAGGCGCCGGCGGGGTTCGCTTATCGTCGTCATCGTCCAGCTTGCGGCCTGACGCGGCCCGCTGTTCGGTGTCGATGGATTTGATGGTCTGGATGGTGGCATCGGCGTTGGCCGGGATCGTCACTGCGGACAATTCCAGCCATTCCCACTGCAGGAAACGCCAGCCTCCATCTTCCATGATTGAGTATTCGATCGATCGGAAACCGATCGACACGGCACGGACCAGCCCGATCTTGATGGACTGCCAGGCCTCGTCGAGCCGTTCCTTCAGCTTGCCGGGCTCGTCGATGGTCGCGAGCTTTGCCTTGAACGGAATCCCGTTCTTGGTCGGCTTGGCGAAGATCACTTCGCCAATCGGCGCGCCCGCATCGTGCTGCCACAATAGCGGCATCGGCAGCTTGAACTTCGCACCGAGCGGCTCGACGACGTCGCCCATACGATCCGGAGTCGGCGTCGAGGCAATGCCTTCGATGATGCGCTGGTCATCGTCGACCGCTTTGATCTCAAGGATGGAATAGGCACGGTTCATAACGAGACCTCATGTTCAGGCTCGCGCTTCACCCGTGGCTGCGGGTGTCAATCTCCATCGTCGCCCGGACAGCCACGCCCGGCGCGAATTGCAGGGGGTTCTTGCGAACCTCCGGGGACGATGAAGCCCTCTAGAACTTCATCGCGCTGAACCTCGTGGCTGCGAGGGCGCAAAAAAACTAACTCACGAAGAAGACGTCATATGTCGGCTCAACTTCTT
>OFQY01000111.1_pt1 | contig 37393 bp, 38 predicted proteins | sample 1542991 | NCBI WGS metagenome assembly OFQY01 (sample SAMN07774224, study PRJEB24372) | wastewater metagenome | isolation source: Exp Tend VB 10WW | collected 2016-02 | reverse complement strand
GGGGGGGCGCAAACTGTGCAAAAAAGCTTAGGTATAAACTGCCTCGCCCTGATATAATGCTAGATATATGAACGGAGATACTCCATACAAAATACTTATAGTAGATGACGACAAGTTCCTTCTGAACATGTATTCAATTAAGTTTCAGAAAGAAAAATTTGAAGTTGTTACGGCTGTTGATGGCGCCGATGCAATTAAAAAATTGCAAGAAGGTTTTATTCCCGACTCTATCGTTCTAGACATTGTCATGCCCGTAATGGATGGCCTAGAATTTCTTGAAAAAATGCGTCAAGAAAACTTGGCTAAAGACGCGTCAATATTGGTGCTCAGTAACCAAGGCCAGTCTGTCGATATAGAGAAAGCTAAAAAATTCGGCATCGACGGCTACATAGTGAAGGCCACTACAATTCCGGCCGAGGTTGTGGCTGAAGTGCTTCGTTTGCTCCAGACGCATAAAAAGTAAGAGAATTTAATATTATATTTACACAATGAATTACAAAGATGAACTCGATGAACTTTTAGCTACGGTGGTCAAGGAAGGCGCTTCCGACTTGCACCTCTCTGAAGGCCGGTGCCCAACAATCCGCATCAGCGGCTCTTTGTTTCCTTTGGTAAAGAAACCTTTGCTTACGCACGAAGATATAATGGGAATGCTTTTGGTTATGATAGGCGACGAAAAAGAGAAAAAGTTTATTGAAACGCGCGAGTGCGACTTCGGCTACACCTTCAGCAAAGATGCGCGTTTCCGCGGCAATGCTTTTATGCAGCAAGGTTTTTATAGTATTGCGCTCCGTCTTATTCCTAAACAAATAAAAACAATATCAGAACTCAACTTGCCCCCGATGCTTGAAACATTTGCAAGAAGGAAGCAGGGTTTCTTTTTGGTGGTAGGGCCGGTAGGGCAGGGTAAAACAACAACTCTTGCCAGTATGATAGAGCTTATTAACCAAGAAAGGGCCGAGCATATTATTACTATTGAAGACCCTGTTGAATATGTGTACGACCAGAAAAAGTCTATTATCGACCAACGAGAACTTGGAACCGATACCGACTCATTTGAGCAGGCTCTTACATCGGTGCTTCGCCAAGACGTGAACGTTATTCTTCTCGGAGAAATGCGCGGGCACGAAACAATGTCTGCGGCTGTAACTGCAGCTGAAACTGGGCACATGGTTTTTTCGACACTGCACACAAACAATGCTGCGCAAACTATCGACCGAATCATCGATACCTTTCCGCCTTCGCAGCAAGACCAAATTCGCATTCAACTTTCTGCATCACTTTCAGGAATATTTTCTCAGAGGCTTATCCCTCGCATTTCTGGTGGTATGATTCCAGCTTATGAACTTCTAGTAGCGAACAATGCGGTTTCGAACTTAATTCGCGAAAAGCGCACGCATGAAATTAATACTGTAATTGAAACGGGTGCTCAAGAAGGTATGATAGATATGGACAGAAGCCTTGCCGACCTAGTTCGTCGGGGCGAAATCAGTATCGAGAATGCGTATCAGCATTCGCTTAACCCGAAAGTTCTCGAGAAATTGCTGTAAATTAAAGAGATAAAAAACAATGTTATTCAAATACAAAGCACTAAATGAATCAGGGGCGGAAACAGAAGGCTCTATTGATGCGATAAACATAGACATCGCCATTAACTCGCTTCAGCGACGCGGTTTTGTAATTACTACAATAAAGCCGGCCGATGAACAGGGCGGTATTTTTGCCAAAGAAATTACATTCTTCGACCGCATAAGCAATAAAGAAGTAGTAATTCTTTCAAGGCAAATTGCCACATTGTTCGGCGCGCAAGTTTCGGCTCTTCGCGTATTTAAGCTTCTTGCTTCCGAAACTGAAAGCCGGCCACTCCGCAAGGTATTGTTTGAAGTGTCAGAAGATATTCAAGGAGGAATGACAATATCGGGAGCTATGTCTAAGCACGGAAAGGTGTTTTCAGGCTTTTATGTGAACATGGTTAAGGCTGGCGAAGAGTCTGGTAAGCTCGATGAGACTTTCGAATACCTTGCCGACTATCTCGACAGAAATTATGAAGTAACCTCGAAGGTTAAGAACGCCCTTATTTACCCGGCCTTCGTCGTCTTTACATTTATTGTGGTGATGGCACTTATGCTTACGGTGGTTATTCCTAAAATTAGTACAATCATTACCGACTCTGGGCAGAAAATTCCTATTTATACACAAATTGTAATTAATCTCAGTAATTTTCTTGTAGATTTCGGCTGGTTTTTCCTTATTGCTGTTATTGTCGGTATATTTCTCATCATACGTTTCGGTATGACCCCAGCTGGCAAGGTTTTCTTCGCGCGGCTTCGCATCGACACGCCATATGTAGGCGACCTCTACCGCAAACTCTACCTTTCGCGAATATCCGATAACCTTAACACTATGCTCGGAAGCGGTATCCCGATGATTAAAGCACTCGAACTTACCTCAAATGTTGTAGACAATGTTATTTATGAAGATATAGTTAAGCAAAGCTTAGATGCCGTTAAAGGAGGAGCGCCACTTTCTGACGCCATTGGCCGATACCCTGAAATCCCTGGTATTTTGGTGCAAATGATAAAAGTTGGTGAAGAAACAGGCGAGCTCGGTAATATTTTGAAGACTTTGGCTAGGTTCTACCAGCGTGAAGTGGTAAATGCCGTAGACACCCTTGTAGGTCTTATTGAGCCGGTGATGATAGTACTCCTCGGCTTAGGTGTAGGCTTCCTTCTTGCGTCTGTCCTCATTCCTATCTACAATATCTCCTCCAGTATTTAAAAGGTTCCGAAAACAAAATACCTCATTTCCACCGTATATCGCAGATACGCATACGCGGGAAATGAGGTATTTTGTTTGAGGATGTTATCCACATAGACCTAAACAAGCACCCCGCGCAGCTGTTATAATGTAGGTACATTTTCGATCTGTCGAAGAACGGAAATTATTAGGCTAAAATTAAAAATAACAGAAATAGATATTTATTATGAAGAATTCTAAAGGTTTCACTCTTATCGAGCTCTTGGTGGTTATCGCCATCATCGGTATCCTCTCATCAGTAGTATTGGCTTCACTTACAACAGCACGATCACGAGGTACAGCTGCGGCTGTTCAGTCAGAACTTGCTAACATGCGAGCTCAGGCAGAACTTTACTACAGTACAACTGGTAGTAACTCTTACCTCACAAGCGGTAACACAACGACTGTAACATCATGTTCTGGCGCAAACTCGGTATTCGTAGGAGCAAACAGCCTCTCTAACTTGCTTGCAGGTTTGGCGGCAAAAAGCGTAACACCTACATGTGTTGCTTCAACAACTGCTTGGGGCGTTAGCGCGACTCTTAACGGTATGAACTATTGCGTAGACAGTACAGGTAAATCAGAAGCTACAACAACAACTACAACTGTTAGTGCATCTGCACTCTGCGTATAGTTTAGTAGGTTATCTTTCAGGTTTTCCTGATTCAAAAAACCGCCTTCGGGCGGTTTTTTGTTTTGAGCGTTTCGTGGTAAGATATAGTGAATGGAATATACAGCAATAGCGCTCTTTTTTGTCTTCGGCTGCATTATCGGAAGTTTTCTGAACGTGGTTATCTTTCGCCACAATACCGGCCGCAACCTAGGTGGCCGTTCAAAATGTTTTTCATGCCGTCGCTCTCTCGGCGCAGTCGACCTCGTTCCTGTATTTAGCTTTTTAATGTTTAAAGGAAGATGCCGCACCTGCAAAAGCAAAGTATCTTGGCAATATCCGGCTGTCGAAATACTCACAGGTATATTATTCGCAGCTGCAGCTTTTATTTCTTTACCTTTTGCTGCTGTGAGCTTTTCTCAGTTCGTTATAAGAACTGCGTTCTTGCTTGTTATTCTTTCAGTTCTCGTCATCATTACTGTCTATGATATTCGCCACAAAATTATTCCAGATAAATTTGTTTTTATCTTTTCAGGCTTGGCATTCGTAAATATATTTTTTTCTTTTGATGCGCAAGGCATGCTTCACATGGTATGGCCGCCAGTGCTGTACATTGCTGCGGGTCTTATTTTGGCCTTTCCATTCTATTTACTGTGGCTTGTTTCGGGTGGAAGATGGATGGGCCTTGGCGATGCGAAGCTGGCGCTCGGCATTGGCTGGCTCTTGGGGCTTGGTGCCGGCGCTACGGCAATAATATATAGTTTTTGGATAGGCGCGGCTGCGTCTTTAGGCATAATGCTTTTGCGCTTCTTGTCGAAAGAAGCGGGCGAGGCAGAAGGGGACACCGAGAGCACAAAAACACCAGGTTTGCTGTCTTTTTTACCGCGGCTGTCGATGAAGACAGAAATACCTTTTGCACCGTTCCTGGTTTTAGGCCTCCTCATTGTGCTCTTTTTTGGATATAATATGTTCAGTATCTTCTACATCTAAATGTACGTAATTCCTTCCATGCAAACCCATTCAACTTTTTTGAAAAATACAAAAAGATATAAAAATCTTAAAAAGATAAAGCAGGCGGGTTTTACAATTGCCGAGCTTATTATCGTCATTGCCATTTTTACCATCATTACCACTGTGGCATTGCTCGACCAGAACCGCCTGAACAGCGGCGTGCTTATGACCAACCTTGCTTACGAAACGGCGCTTTCAGTTCGTGAAGCACAGGTATATGGTGTTGGTGTGCGTAATTTCGGCGGCACCGAAGTGTTCAGCGGCCAGTTTGGTACTTATTTTACGATAAACAGCCCTGACCGAATTATTCTTTTTAATGATAAGAACGAAAATACGGTATACGATTCTGACTTAGACGAAGCGCAGTATCAGTATGTGTTCACTGAACAACGTGGAAATAAAATAAAGGCCATATGCCTCGGTGCCTTGAATGGTTCACCATGCAGTCGGGGCTCTAGTGCAAGCGTCGATTCATTACGTATTTTGTTCAAACGTCCGAATCTTGAGGCAAAATTCTATGCAGGAGACACTGGAGGAGCGCTCTCTATAGGCCCTGCATATGTCGTCGTCGACAATGTCGACGGAACTAATTGCCGTGCAGTCATTATTGAACCTACTGGCCAGATACGCATAGAAAAAGCTAGTGATAATGGCGCTTGTTGATTAAACGAATATGAAACTTTCACAAAACAAACAGCATATGTACAAAAATAAAGGCTTCACCCTTGTTGAAATGATGGTGGCCGTCGGTCTCTTTGCTGTCGTCATGCTTCTTAGTACTTCGGTTATTTTCGGTATCATAAATGGGAACAGAAAGTCGCAGACTATCAACTCAGTGGTGAACAACTTGAACTTCTCTATTGAAAGTATGATTCGAGATATAAAGACGGGGTATTGGTACGTATGCGCCGACTACGGCAGTATCGGTGAAAGTTTTAGTGATTTGCTTTCGTTCAAGCAGCGCTATGTCAGCGGCACATATGCATGCTCAAGCTCTGCAAAAACATATATTACATTCATTTCAACTCTTACTGGCCAGCCACGCATTGTTGAATATTATTTTGTTCCCGGAAATAGCACGGATACGGGAAGAATTTGGAAGACAGTTTACGACACCACAACAGCGAGCCCTGTTACGGCGCCACTTACTACGCCAGACATAGACATTCTCGACCTCAGCTTTTATATAAATAACCCGCAGCCGGCGAACACCTTGCCAGATAAGTCGGTGGCCACCCAACCCGACGTGTTTGTGACGACAAAAGGAAACGTACGAATAGGCAACAAAGATACCGACGTATCTGGTTTCAGTATTCAAACATATATATCGCAAAGGCTTCTCAACATCTAATACACATTCATGTTAAAAGAATCATCAAAATTTTATAAAGAAAAGGAAGAAAAAAATTTGTTTAGCGGTCGATGTGGCCGCGGCCGCGGAGGTTTCACTATTGTTGAAACACTCGTGGCAATTTCCATCTTAGTAATAGCGTTGACCGGCCCGCTATCTATTATTTCTTCGTCGCTTAAGTCTTCATATTTTTCACGCGATGAAATAACGGCGGCATATTTAGCGCAGGAACCCATAGAATATATAAGAAATATTCGCGACCAGAACGGTTTGCGAGAACCGAGTTCTGCGACGTGGCTTAAAGAAATAGCCGCCGACCCATTAGATGGCGACCCATATATAAATGCAGCAGAATCAAAAAATATAAAACTTGGCTTGTTGCGCCGAAACGGGCATTTCGTAATTGAACAATGTGTTTTGAACTGCAAGCTGAAATACGACGAAGTAGCCGGTGTGTATGGCGATGACAACGATCTACTTCCTGACTCTCTTTTTACCCGAGAAGTTTATTTGAGCCGTGCTGCTTCCGACCCTGACCTGAACAGAGAGCTAGTAATTACGGTTATTGTCTCATGGTCAACAGGCTCTATTGCGCACAACGTAACGGTAACCGAGCACCTATTTAATTGGCAGCTCGAAAGTGACGAATAGGGCACACTGCGGCATTCCACAAATATGAATTACAAAAAACACATTACATTTTCAAAAAAAGTTCAGGCTCGCGCAAAAACAACCAAGGGTTTTACTCTGTTCGTTGCTCTCATAGTAACAAGCCTTCTTCTTGCTATTGGCTTTTCATTGAGCAATATTATTTTGAAGCAGCTCATATTTTCGCAGTCGAGCCGTGAATCGCAAATTGCTTTTTACGCAGCCGATAGCGCTGCCGAATGTGCTCTATATTGGGACAGAAAAGGTGAGAACGGTACAACAACGGCATATGGCGCATTCGCCACATCAACCGAATATGAAGCTTCAATAGGCGGAAGATACGAAATATATTGCGGCGATGGAACAGATTCGACAGGCAGAGTGGGAAGCTTCGTTAAGGTGCTTGAAAATGACGGGGTCGACCCTGTAAATGCGGCAACGACGACCTTCAGCATCGATTTTGCAGATACAGTGTCGGGTCTTGAAGTGGGCGGCCAAAAAGGCACATGCGCCAAGGTCCAGGTTGCAAAATGGGTAGATAATTCATCAGGACAGCCTGTAGAAAGAACTACCGTTGATGCCCGCGGATACAATACTCCATTTTCGGGCCCTGTAGGCATTGGGCTCATTAACGGCGGGGCAGGCGACGGTACATGCAATATAACCAGCAACAGGGTGGTTGAACGTGCCGTGAGAATAGACTATTAATAGGGTAAGATACAGGCATGCCATCGGCTAAAGACAATAAAAGGAATGATAAGGGCCACAACGAGCCTAGCGGGCGAAGGTCTGAGCCGTCTAATGGCAGCGCTTCGCGTGAGCTTTTTGCTCGTGCTGAAAATCTGCGTACAGCTATAGAGAAGCATCGCTACAATTATCATGTTCTAGATAAAAGCGAAATTTCACCCGAAGCCCTCGATTCTCTCAAGCGTGAACTTGCTGAACTTGAGCGCGATTACCCAGAGCTTGTTTCTGCGGACTCACCGATGCAGCGCGTTGCAGGTGAGCCGCTCAAGCAATTTGAAAAAGTACCGCATAAGGTTCCTCAGTGGTCATATAACGATGCATTCAACGAGCAGAATATGCGCGACTTCGACGCACGCGTAAAACGTTTTATAAAAGACGAATTTGGCGAAGTTGGTACTGCTCGAGTGCCTAACCCAACATATGTTTCTGAGCTTAAAATTGACGGCCTAAAAATTGTACTTGAATACGAAAAGGGAATGCTTATTCGTGCCGCAACACGCGGTGACGGCAAGGTGGGCGAGAATGTAACATTTAATGTTCGCACTATAGAATCGGTGCCCCTAAAGCTTACGCGCCCTGTTTCAGTAATTGTTGAAGGCGAAATTTGGATGTCGAAGAAAAATTTTGAAGCGCTAAACCGTGAGCAAGAAAAGAAAGGTTTGCCGCTGTATGCAAACCCACGCAATGTGGCGGCAGGTTCAATTCGCCAGCTCGACCCGCGTGTTGCCGCTGCGCGAAAGCTTGATGTTTTTGTATATGACCTCGCAATGTACGAAGGTTCGACGCAGGCAGAAAGCGCCGAAAATGTTGGGTTTCCTAAAAGACAAATTGACGAGCTTCACTTTTTACGCGAGTTAGGGTTTAAGGTAAATAAGCATGCGCAAGAATGTGAAAGTATTGATGAAGTTCTTAAGTTTTGGCACATATGGAAAGATAAGATGAAAAAGGAAGACTATTGGATAGACGGTGTGGTAGTAAAGGTGAACGAGCATAGGTATCAAGAAGCACTTGGGTATACAGGAAAGGCGCCACGTTTTGGTATCGCCTACAAATTTCCGGCTGAGCAGGTTACAACTGTAGTTGAAGATATAAGGCTACAAGTAGGGCGCACTGGCGTTATTACACCAGTGGCGCATTTACGCGCCGTAGAGGTTGCAGGTTCTGTGGTGTCGCGCGCGACCCTTCATAATGAAGACGAAATTGCCCGTCTCGATGTGCGCATCGGCGACACTGTTATATTGCAGAAGGCGGGCGATGTAATTCCTGATATTGTTAAAGTGCTTACCGAATTGCGCCCCATAAAAAATGGCAAGCCTATGCCAGCATACAAATTTCCTTCACATGTCGCCGAATGCGGAGGTGATGGCAGCATTGAGCGCATTCCGGGACAAGCGGCCTACAGATGCGTTTTTCGAGGTGGAGCTGCTGAACATCGCCGTAAGCTATATCATTTTGTTTCTAAAAAATGCTTCGATATAGACGGCCTTGGCCCCCGCCAAATAGACGCCTTCCTTGAAAATAATTTAATTTCTGCCTACGACGATATTTTTACGTTGAAGAAAGGTGATTTGCTCGCATTGCCGCGTTTTGCCGAGAAGTCGGTAGAGAATTTAATTGTGGCTATAGAAAAAGCGCGCACGGTTACTTTGCCGCGCTTTATCTTTTCACTTTCAATAGACCATGTGGGCGAAGAAACCGCCGAAGACCTTGCTGAACATTTTGAAATATTTGAAAAGTTCGAGAAGGCGAGCGAAGATGAACTGGTGGCAATAGACGGAGTGGGCGATGTAGTGGCACGCTCAATTATTTCGTGGTTCAAGGCCGCCGATAATAGGCACCTTGTGCAGCGGCTTTTAAAACATGTAACGGTGCAGAAGTTTAAAGGTTTTGGCGTAGGCGCAGGTGGTGCTGGCGGCGCAGGAAGGGCTCGAAAATCTAATTTAAATATTTCAGGAAAGACATTTGTGCTTACTGGCACGCTTGGAACCTTGAGCCGCGATGATGCCAAGCTTCGCATAAAGGCTGCGGGCGGAACGGTGGTTGGTTCGGTATCGAGCAAGACAAGCTATGTGGTTGCCGGCGATGAACCTGGTGCTAATAAATACGATGCGGCAAAAGAGCTTGGCGTTCCAATACTCACTGAAGATGAGTTTTTAAAAATGCTCGGGTAATGGTATTATCCAAGGCATGTCATTAAGCCAGTCAGATATACAAAAACTCGCTTCACTTTCGCGCTTGAAGCTTTCAGACGAAGAGCTTGCTCAATTCACCAAAGAAATTGATTCTATTTTGGGGTATGTTGAGCAAATTAAAGAGGTGTCTGAAGGTGGCGGAGCTAACGTCAAGAAACCTTCAGATATTCTTCATAGAAACATATTGCGTGAAGACGTCGATGATCGTGAGCTTATAGCTTCGGGCGAGAAGCTTATTTCCGCTGCTCCTGAATCACAAGACGGCCTCGTGAAGGTTAAAAAAATTCTCAATTAAATATAAATAAAGATAAAAAGATACATCTGCCATGACCCTCGATCTGCAAAAACTTACAATAGCTAAAGCGCGAACACTTATGGAAAGCGGCGAGCTTACGAGTGAGGCACTTGTGGCGGCGTATTTGAAAGAAATTGAAACGAAGAATGGCGATGTGAACGCCTACCTTGAAGTTTTTAAGGATGCAATTGAGCAGGCTAAGGCTTCTGACGCTAAACGTGCTGTGGTTGGTACTGATGCGGCTGCACTACAGAACATGCCACTTCTCGGTATTCCATTTGCAATAAAAGACAACATTACAATTGAAGGAAGAGTGGCAAGTGCCGCGTCTAAACTGCTTGAACACTACGTTGCGCCCTATGACGCAACAGCAATTAAAAAATTAAAAGCGGCAGGCGCAGTATTTATAGGAAGGGTGAACATGGACGAATTCGCGATGGGCGGTTCTACTGAAAACTCGGCGTATGGTGTTACTAAAAATCCGAATGACTTGTCACGCGTTGCAGGCGGCTCATCGGGCGGCTCTACTGCGGCCGTTGCTATGAATAGCGCTCTTGCTGCAATAGGTTCAGACACAGGAGGCTCAATACGTCAGCCGTCGAGCTATTGCGGCACCGTGGGGTTGAAGCCAACATATGGAAGAGTTTCGAGGCATGGTCTTATGGCAATGGGTTCCTCACTTGATGTTATCGGCCCTATAACAAAAACGGTTGAGGATGCTGAAATTATTTTTAATGTTGTAAAAAACAGCGCAGACGATTCTGAAGGAAAAGGAGACAGATACGACGGCACTTCGGTTGGCGAAACTGAAGCATTGCAGCGTGCCGCAACGCACAAAACAGAGGGCGAAGGTTCGGCTATGAAAATGAGAATAGGCATTGTTCCTGAACTTATGAATATCGGCGGCATAGACCCAGCAGTTTTAGAAAACTTGAAGCAGTCTATTGAAAAACTTCGCGCGGCTGGGTGCGAAATAAAAGAAATTAGCCTGCCTCACATCAAATACTCATTGCCTGTTTACTATATTATTATGCCGGCAGAAGTTTCTTCGAACATGTCGCGATTCGATGGAGTTAAGTATGGTGGAAAAGTAAGCAAAGAGGGAAGCGATTTGTTGGGCGACTATTTGAATACTCGCGGTGAACTACTTGGCAAGGAGGTTAGGCGACGCATCATGCTCGGCACATATGTGCTTTCGAGCGGTTACTATGACGCATACTACAATAAAGCGAATATCGTTCGCGAACTTATTCGTGCAGATTTCAACAAAGCCTTTGAAGATGTAGATGTTATTTTGACACCTACGGCACCCACACCTGCGTTTAAAATTGGTGCACACTCCGATGACCTCATACAAATGTATCTTGAAGACGTGTTCACTATAACCGCGAACCTTGTCGGCATCCCGGCCTTGGCCGTGCCCTCGGGAGCTGTTTCTGTAAAAGATGAAGCTGGCGAACACATGTTGCCGCTCGGTATTCAGTTTATGGCACCGCATTGTAGAGAAGATATACTTTTTGAAGTTGGAAAGAAATTCGAGTCGATTCGCTAGGGTCGTAATTTGGTGATGTATACTATATATTGATATATGGCAGAAAAAAAACCTGACAAAGGGGGCGGCGGTAAAGACAAGGGCAAACCTGCTGGAAAGCCGAGTGGCGGTTCTGGAGGGCCATCGCTTGAGGGTACGCTCGGAATTATTGCTTTGGTTTCTGTTATGGTTATTTTTATTATTTTGCCGGCGGTATTTAAATTGTTCGGCACAACGAGCGAGCAGGTATTTCCTTCAGATCTTGGCGAGCGAATTACGGCAGGGTTTGAAGGCACAGTAACGGCTGCAAGCTACATTTCCATTTTTCTTTCTTTGGCGTTCATATGCGGCATTATGTATGCGCAAACAATGTACAGCGAAATTCGAAGAAAGATGGATGAAGCGGCTATGCCTAAAAAGACTGCCGCTCTTCCAATTCATGAACAGCTTGTTTCGGCTGCCCCAGACCCGCGTTGGAAAGATATAGAAGGTTTGATGCAGTCGGGGAACCCGGCCGATTGGCGTGTGGCTATTCTTGAAGCCGATATTCTACTTGAAGACATGCTTGGTCAAATGGGCTATTCTGGCGAGTCGATAGGCGAGAAGCTTAAGCAGGTAGACCCAGCTCACTTTAAAACAATTCAGGATGCCTGGAAGGCTCACAAGGTAAGAAATACCATTGCGCACGAAGGCGCAGCGTTCAAGCTTTCTCGTTCATCTGCCGACGAAGTAATAGCCGATTTCAAGAGGGTGTTCGACGAGTTTTATTTCGTGTAATAGATGTAAGCGATTTGGCATCTCATTTTCTTATTATCATGAAAGAAATCGAAATCAAGCTTCGCGTCGACAACTTTGAATCGCTAAAAGGTGAATTTAAAAAGAGGGGAATTAAGCTTTCGAAGCCTATTTCCCAAAAAGATGTTACTTTTGTAAATTATGAGGGCGACTATATGCTCTTTCCGAAAGATGCGAATTACTTGCGCATACGTGAAATGTCTTGGGACGAAGACGGTGCAATTAAAACATCATCTGAATTTACTTTGAAGCGGTCGTTAAATAACAAGGACGAGCTAATGAATATCGAAAAGGAAATAGACATTACCGATACTGCGACCATGAGAGACATTATTGTATACCTCGGCTATCACGAAGCGGTGACGGTGCATAAAGTGAGACAGAAGGCGAAATACATGGAATATGAGTTCTGCCTTGATGTTGTCGAGGGCTTGGGTACTTTTATAGAAATAGAAAAGATGACAGACGGTGACCAATATGAAGCTGAAAAAGAACTTCTAGGGGTGGCGCGCGACTTCGGTTTGGATACTGAAAAAAGGGTGATGAATGGTTATGATACTCTTATGTACTTGCAGAACGCGAAAAAAGACATATAATACGCAAGTCTTTCAAAAGTGCGCCAAATAGATGAAAAGGAAGATGAAAGCGACCCATATCGCGGGTGAGTGTCACAGTAGCACACAAGGCTCATAACCTTGCAGACGTGGTGCAATTCCACGACCCGCAACAATTAAAACAAAAGACGTCCTATTAGGGACGCTTTTTGTTTTTAGTTGATAAGTAAGTTTTTTTATACTATAGTTCTCACACATGTCGACGTAGCTCAGCTGGTTAGAGCGGTGGACTCATAAGCCACAGGTCGGAGGTTCGAGCCCTCCCGTCGACACATTAATAGTTTAGAGCACATCTAGTGCAGTATCGATTTGGTGTTTTTTATAAATTATAAAATAATATCCATACTTCATGTATAGTGCATTAGCCTGTCATTTGTTATGATTGCTCATGTGCCTACATCTAAAAAAGTTAATAAAGACTTTTTCAAAAAATGGACGCCGCAGATGGCTTATATCTTAGGCTTTTTTGCTGCGGATGGTTACATCACTGTCGGCAAAAGGGGTGGTCAATATTGGTGTTTACATATTAACGATAAGGAATTGCTAGAAAAAATTAAATCGGAAATGGGGTCTAGCCATAAGATAGGTTTAAGAAGTAAAAAGGGAATTAAGAATATTTCACATAGATTGCAGATAGGTAGTGTTGAAATGTGCAATGATCTTAGAAAACTAGGTTTTCTTGAAAGAAAAACAAAGAACCTTGCCGTCCCCAATGTACCTTTGAAGTTTTTATCAGACTTTGTGAGAGGTTATTTTGACGGTGACGGTCATGTATGGGTAGGCTATGTAAATAAGGGTAGATCAGTGAAATCTTGGACTATTCAGACTGGATTTACATCAGCTTCGCTGGATTTTTTGAGTATATTGAAAGGCAGATTAAGTCGGGTAGGTATACTCGGTGGGACATTAAGGAAAGGGAAGGGGGATTTTTACCGTCTAAACTACAGCGTCCATAGTTCTTTGAATTTACATGATTTTATGTATAATCATAGGGATTCTTCGAATTCAGGACTTTTTCTTAGCAGAAAGAAGGTTGTGTTCGATAGATTCATAAAAATGCGGTTGTAGCTCAGCTGGTTAGAGCGCCGGCCTGTCACGCTGGAGGTCGTGGGTTCAAGTCCCATCAACCGCGCAAACGAAAAACACCCATTTTATATGGGTGTTTTTCTATGCAGTAATTAAGTACACAAAGCATGCTACAATTTAAGTATGAATATATTAACAAAAGATACGACTCTAACGTGGTGGCAGCTTGGTATTTTAAAAATTGCTGTATTGGCAATAGGTATTGTAATAGGGGCAAATTGGTCAGAAGTGTTTGTGCCGCAAACAGTGCCGTTACTTATTGGGGGTGTTGTTTTGTCGCTGTATCTAGGCTTTGTATGGTTTAAGAGATAAGGGGGAACACAGGGGATATTAAAAACGGTGTAAGTGGTATAATTGTCTGTATATTAGAAAATTAAGTCGGTAAGTAATTATAAATTAATAAAGAAATAAAATGTTACCAATAAATTTACTTGCAGTATTAGTAGCGGCAGTTGCTTCGTTTGTTATAGGCTTTCTATTTCACGGCCCGGCGTTCGGAAAAGTTTGGATGAAATTAGCTAATATTCACCCTACAGGCAATGAAAAGTTTAGAGATATGATTCCTCAGATGGTGAAAAATTTCTTGATGAATGTTGTATGCGCTTACGTTTTGGCAATGTTTATATATGTAACCGCGAGCTTCTATGGCAATGTAGGAAACGTGGTGGGCGGAATGGGAATTGCATTCTGGGCGTGGCTTGGTTTCCTTGTAACATCATCATCTATGGACGTCATCTGGATGGGTAAGTCAAAAAACCTTTGGTTATTTGAAATAGTCGCATCTCTGGTTTCGTTTTTGGCAATGGGAGCTATACTTGCGGCTTGGTAGCATATTAGGGTGCTATACTCTTCCTCATGACGCAGGAAACCGCCCTCGACATTCTTAAACTTGGCTATAACGTGTACCTAACCGGTGCGGCGGGAAGCGGCAAGACGTATGTGTTAAACGAATATATATCGTATTTGCGGCAAAACAATGTTGATGTGGGTGTTACTGCCTCAACTGGCATTGCTGCCACGCATATGGGTGGGGTTACCATTCATTCCTTCACAGGCCTCGGCATTCGTGACAAGCTCACCGAGCACGATATTTCGGCGCTTACCGACAAGCAGTATTTGCATAAACGTTTTGAAAAACTGAAGGTGCTTATTATCGATGAAGTGTCGATGATGCATCATTTCCGAATTGATATGGTCGACGAACTCCTCCGCGCGTTTAAAGGAAATGACAAGCCTTTTGGCGGCATTCAGGTTGTGCTTTGCGGCGACTTCTTTCAGCTGCCGCCTATTTCCCGAAAAGGCGAACAGGCGTCGCGTTTTATTTATCATTCTAAAGTATGGCGCACTGCAAAATTTAAAATTTGTTATTTAGAAGAACAGCACCGCCAAACCGATGATGTGTCGCTACGCGTATTGAACGACATTCGCAACAACGAAGTAAATGAAGATACATTTGAAATATTGCAGACACGGTTTAAAGAGGAAGTTGATAAAAATAAAGAAAACGGCTCTGATGCTGGCGCAGAAAATACTGACGAAGAAGGTTTGTCGAGAAAAATAGAACCCACACGTCTATTTACTCACAACGCCGACGTCGACACTTTGAATGATGAAGCCCTCGACAGCATAGAGGGAGAAGAGTTCGAATATTATATGGAAAGTTCAGGCAAAGATATTCTTGTAGATCTCTTGAAAAAAAGCTGCCTTGCGCCTGAACACTTGCGGCTAAAAATAGGGGCGAAAGTAATGTTCGTGAAAAATAACTTTGACGGAGGCTATGTGAATGGCACGCTCGGCGTCGTTGTTATTGCTGACGAAAGCGGCCCAACTGTTAAGACATTTAAAGGCGACATCATTAAAGTAGAAACAGCCAGCTGGGATATTGAAGAAGATGGCAAAGTAAAAGCCTCTATTGTTCAGTACCCGCTTCGCTTGGCGTGGGCAATTACAGTGCATAAAAGCCAAGGCATGAGCCTCGATGCTGTGGAGGTTGACCTTTCTCGTTCATTTGAAAAGGGAATGGGTTATGTTGCATTGTCGCGCGTGTGCACTCTCGAGGGTCTTACAATTTTAGGAATAAACGATACGGCGCTTCGCGTACACGACGAAGTGATAATGGTTGATGAAAAATTGCGTGTGGCATCCGATAGGGCAATTACGGAACTTGAAGAGCTCGAAAAAGGCAAAAAAGGTGAAAGTGAAAAGTTGCGATTGCAAAAAGAATACATTACCAGCATCGGAGGCCACGCTGTGAAAGTAAAAAAACTTTCAACATTTGAGCAGACAAAGCTTCTTGTTGAAAAACGCCTCGACCTGAAAAAAATTGCTAAAGAAAGGGGGATAAACGAAGAGACCGTCATCGACCATCTTGAAAAATTAGCAGAAGAAGACCCGTTCTTTTTAGATACCGCTATTTATTTGCGCAAGGCTGTTCCATACAAAAAGCAGCAATTAATTATGGACGCTTTTGCCAAAGCTAACCCCGATTTAGCCAAAGAAGCGGGCACAATCGGAACGCCCGATTATAATGCGCGCCTTTATGCCAAAGCACCGCTTGGCCCTGTGAAGCATGTACTGGGCAGTAAGGCATCGTATAAAGAAATTAAACTTATAAGGGTTTTGGGATAAGTGTATTAGTGTGGGTATACATTTAAGAGGTCTAGCACGCGCTATAAAAAGTGCTAATATGAAAATATGACAAAAACAACATATTCTTATATTCTCTACGGTCTCTCTTTGGCAGGAACGCTTTTTTCAGGCTACTTAAGTGGAGTAAAATTTTTTACTAAAACATGCGCTTTTGGCGAAACTTGCCCCCAGTTTTTTGGATACCCCGCATGTTATTTTGGATTTATTATCTTTGTCTCTCTTTTTATACTTTCAACCCTTCTTGTTTTTCGAAAAGATGGTAAGATCGCAATAGCAAACTCAATTCTTGCCCTGTCTTTACTTGGCGTCGTATTTGCCGGTACGTTTGTGGTGCAAGAACTTATTCGTTTTGCAGTTGAGGGGTTTAAGTTAGCCACACTTGGGCTTCCGACATGTGTATATGGTCTTATCTTTTATATGTTGGTTTTAGTATTTATTCTTCGTTACAAGAAGACATACGTTAATGAAAAAACTTTTTAATTATCAAGGTTTCTTCACAAAAGAAAGAACTAGGTCGCTTATTTCTGGATTAGTGATTTTTGTTCTGGCGGCCATCTTTCAGTTTTACGCTTCGGCATATTCAGATAGAGTTTCTAGTAATTTTGTTCATGATATTTTTCTCGACAATATAAGTGTTATAGATTTGACCGCTGCAATAGTAGAGGGAGCCTTCGCTATAATAGCTATTACATTTCTTTTGGTTGTGTCGCGTCCGAAATATCTTATTTTTTCTATAAAAGCAGGCGCGCTATTCATGGCTACCCGAGCAATGTTTATAGCCATGACTCACCTCGGAATTTACCCCGACCAAGTAATGGTAACCACAGGTTTCTTCGACAGTATTTATACCGACTTAGGCTTGGGCGCCGGTTTTTTCTTTTCTGGTCACACAGGCATGCCGTTTCTTATGGGTTTAGTGTTCTGGAAAGATAAGTTTTGGAGATATGTATTTTTTATTCTTGCGGCCATAATGGGCTTTTCAGTTCTTCTTTCCCATATGCATTATTCGATAGATGTATTTGCGGCGCCGTTCATTACGTACAGTATTTTCAGGGTAGCGGTGTACCTGTTCCCCGAAGACTACAAGTTGAGCCAAACACCAGAAGAGGTTTAGTTTGGTATACTTACTATTATGAAAATTTCAAAAGAAATCTCAGCAGTTTGTCTGGCGTTGATGGTTATTCTTGCTGCGCTGGTTTCCTACCTTTATTTTGCATCATTATACGATGCGCCTGCAGACACAAACGTCAGAATTTATTCTGGTGTTGCCAGTAGTAGTGATACAGGTAAAAAAACTGAATTATATAAAAATCCTGTTAAACCAATTAAGACTGCACCTTTGGTCGATCCATTTAAAGTTTGCAACCAGAAATCTGAAAGCTTCATATGTGCTCCTGTGACCCAGGGGTATACATCAGATACCAATAAAGCTCCCTTAGTATGCGGTTGCGGCCCGGCTTCATGCAAAGCAGGGCAAGCTATTATTGCGTCAGACGCTGGCGGTATATGGCCAGATAGTTCTCGTAAGGGTACATTTGTCTGCAGTGATCAATTTCCTTCATAATAACGTGGTGGATGACAAAGCTTAAAGCGCGTATATACTTAAGCCCATGTCAGAAATACAGCGAGAAAATCAACCAGAAGGTGGGCCTGAAAAGAGCTCTTATATAGAGAGCTTACTTAGCCATGCGGGAATAGCTGAACGCCTTAGAAAGGCCGAAAAACAAGGGGATTCTGGAGACCAAGACTTAGAAGCTTCTGGTGCTTCTCCGCACGCGAACGGCGACCTGCATCCAATGACCCAAAAAGCTGCTGGGTGGTACGAGAAGGTCCGAAATGCTATCGACTACGGCGAGGGCGACCAGATACGCCGTCGGGCCATTGAGCGCCTGCTTAAGCGCCGGCTTATTTTTGAGAAAAACGAAGACATGGGCGCCAGCTTGCTTGAAGACCTGGTTACGGCTGGTTATGTTGATGCGGCATTGGCTACCGATGAAAATGCGGCAGCAGTCGATTTTATTGTAAAAAAATATACTGCGCTTTTTACTTCTAGAGAGCATTCAGAATCTTCCGATCCGTTCAAGAAGTGGACGCGATCGATGGCGGCCATAGAAATATACCGGCTATTATTTCCTAATGACCTTGAGAAAAAAGTTCTTGAGACCTGGCTTTCTATTTTGAAAGATTCAATAAAAGTTGACCCGTCCATAGGTCGCGCGCGGTTCACTTCGTCGCTTCGGTTTGTCGCGTTGAGGTCGCTGTTAGAGCAGAGCAACCCTGAGCTTCATTTTGCGGCGCTTGAAGAAGCCTATCCGACATGGACGACTCTTTCAGGCAAAGATGAGACATTCGAGCTTGGAAGTACGGCTAGCGAACTTGCACCCCGCATATATGACCTTTCAAGAAACGTTGATGAAAAAATAAACGACCCGCTTGTTTGGTATCTGATTAAGAAAATAAAGAATTCGCGCATCGCCATGGAGCTGGTGAAGGAAATGATTTTTCTGTACGGCGACCGGGCCCGAGACGTGCTGCACGACAAGGTGAAAGTTGAGGCAGAAATACGAAATAGGCTTTCGGCAAAATATCAGAAATTGACCAAGCTGGTAAAAGATAACGGCAAGCGAGCCCTTATATACATACTTATAACGAAAATTACCATTGCCCTTGCAGTCGAGGTGCCGCTCGACCATCTAATGTTCGGCTCAGTAGACACGTTTGCTCTCGCTGTGAATATTATTGTTCCGCCCTTGCTTCTTCTTGTAATGGCACGCTGGTCTCTCGGTTTAGATTCAAAGAATACCGCCAAAATACAGAAGGCGGTCGAGCATCTGCTTAAAGGTAAAAATGAAAAGATAATTTTGCCGGCCTCGGCCGGTTCAACGCACGTTTCTTTTGCTGTTATGGCTTTTAACGCATTCTTTTATGTCATTACTTTCAGCATCATTATTGGCGTGCTCGTAGCCTTTAATTTTCAGCTTGTAAGTCTGACGCTCTTTCTGGTATTCATTGCCCTTGTCTGCTACTTCGGCACGCGAGTACGCTCTGCTGCTTCACGCTGGCGTTATGAGGCTGGTCACAAAGATTCACTCTCGCTCGCGGCGCGACTTTTGGCATTTCCTATCATGCGCCTCGGCCGATGGCTTACAGAGTCGTTCTCGGCAATAAATTTTTTCGTGTTCTTCATGGACATGGTCATTGAAACGCCGTTTAGGCTTCTCTTGGCCGAGTTCAATAACTTTATGAACTTTGTGCGAGACCGAGCGGAGGATGTGATGTAATTTCTATGGTAAAAGCAATAATTATAGGAAACGGTTCTATTGGCACTGAATTAAAAAGGCAGATTGAAGGGTCTATGAAAGATTTAGGATGGTCAATTGGTTATGTTTTTTCTATTGATAAAATTTTAAACGCAGAAGGTGAGGCGGTTGATGAGATATCTAATTGGAGGAAGTATGCATTAGAAGGCGGCGAAAAGATGATTGCATTTCTTGCCATTCCTACAGACAATGGAAAAACCGCTTTTGAATACATATCTTATTTTGCCGATAAAGGCATTCCGGTAATTACATGCGAGAAAGGGGCACTAGCAGGAAATTTTCAGGAATTATTGCCATATATCAAATCAGGAAGACTCAGCATAAGCGCAACGGTAGGCGGAGGCACCAGAATGCTGTCATATTTAAACGGGCGAACACATGGCGGAACAATTATCGGGCAGGTAGATTCAATAGTCGGCGTATTGAACGGAACTCTCAATTATATTTTTTCATGCCTCTCTACTGGCGAAAGCAGAGAGTCGGTGCTTAAGGAGGTGCTTGAAAGAAAGTATGCTGAGCCTGGTGCCGCCACCTTTGAAGAAATTATTAAAGGAGAGGAAGGAGACTTGCACAAGAAGGGAATAATTTTGGCGAATCTGTCGACCTTTTTTGGGCATCCTTTAAAATTAAGCGATAATCTGCAGGTAGACAATGAAAGCCTGGGAAAGGCGCTTGATAAGCCGAAGGAGCACCGTTTTCTTGTTTTAATTTCAAAAACAAAGAATAACGACTTTCTTGCCGGCGCGCACTATGAACAGAATGAATTGCATCTTCAAATTGGATTGTTCAATACAAAAAATATTGGAAGCTATCTTGTTTTACCGGAAGGGGTCAATAATGCACTTTTTGTAAACGAAGGGTCGAGTACTTTTTCAGTCGTCGGCCCGGGGGCTGGGCCTGTGCCTACGGCCCACGCCATGATCCTTGATGCTATGGATTTGCTACAATAGAATAACGTTATGGCACGAAAACTTTTTTATATGGTCCGTCACGGCGAAAGTTTGCTTAACGCAGCGCATATTCGGCAGGGTTCAGAAGGAAGCTTGAGCGAAAAAGGTAAAGAACAAGCTGCAGCAACAGGGAAGAGGCTGGCACATTCTCAGTTTGACGTTATGCTCGTAAGCCCGTACGCACGAACTAAAGAAACGGCGGAAATTATTGCAGAATACGTAAAAATAAAAAAACCAGCAGAATACGTTGAGCTTCTTGTAGAGCGGCACAATCCTACTGAAATAGTAAATAAAAATGCTAATGACCCGCAAATTGCTCACATCATAAATTTAATAGACAACAGTTACCATGACGATGATTATAGATATTCTGATGAAGAAAACTTTAGCGACCTAAAAGAGCGTGCCAGACGCCTGCTTGCTTATTTGAGTAGTAGAACAGAAAGTAAATTACTTATCGTAACCCACAGCATTTTTCTTAAAATGGTAGCAGCGTATATTTTGCATCAAGACGATTTGGATGCTAAGAAATATAACTTGCTTAGTTTTATAAACAGTTCCAATAACGCTTCAATTACAGTGTGCGAGTATAACAGCGGTTGGCTTGGCGACGGCTGGATAGGTAGAAAATGTTACCCGCCTGAAAAAAGATGGAGATTGGTTGTTTGGGATGACTATACTCGATAGCTGCTTTTTGAACTATATAAGGCAATTTCGCGATATACTATACACATGGGTTACATAAAAAAAGCCGAAGAAGATGTTGAGGAGTATTGGCATAAGCTAGGCCCCGGTCTAACAACTGGCGCTGCCGATGACGACCCATCGGGTATTACCACATATTCTCAAACTGGTGCGCAGTTCGGTTTCAAATTTATATGGCTGGCACTTCTTACATTTCCTCTTATGGCTGTAGTGCAAGAAATGTGCGCTCGCATCGGTTTGGTTACGGGGCAGGGTTTGGCGGCTAATATTCGTCAGCATTATCCGAAAAAAGCGTTGTATTTTTGTACTTTTCTTTTGGTTGCAGCAAATGTTTTCAATATAGGTGCCGACTTCGGAGCTATGGCGAAAGGCGTACAGCTTCTGGCACCGACTGCGTCTTTTGGCTGGCTTGTTGTTATCTTCGGCATCGGCGGGTTGCTCCTTCAAATTTTTATGAGTTATGCGAAATACGCGCGTTATCTTAAATATTTGGCTCTTGTACTTTTTTCATACGTCGCTTCTGCATTGTTCGTGAACATAGACTGGTCTGAAGTATTGCAGCATCTTGTCGTACCAGCGTTTTCTTTTTCAAAGGAATATTTTCTAATATTATGCGCGGTGCTCGGTACAACCATTTCGCCGTATCTTTTCTTTTGGCAGACATCGCAGGAAGTTGAAGAGGATATCATGCATAACGGCACAGGCAGCATTCTTGCAGGTGCTGCGGGCCAAGCACTAAGCACAGAAGAAGAGCAGGCAGACAAAAAGAAAAGAATAAAAGACATGCGTATAGACGTTTGGTCGGGTATGTTTATTTCAAACGCAGTTATGTTCTTTATTATAGCGGCCTGTGCCGCAACGCTGTTTAGCCAAGGTATTACAAATATTGCTACAGCTGCAGATGCTGCCATGGCCCTTCGGCCTTTTGCCGGAGATTTTTCGTATGCGTTATTCGCCATTGGAATCATCGGCACGGGCTTGCTCGCAGTGCCAGTTTTGGCGGGTTCATCGGCGTATGCAGTTTCTGAAAGTATGGGATGGAAATTTGGTCTTTATAGAAAATTAAAGGAAGCGTATGCATTTTACGGAGTACTTGTTGTTTCGGTTATTGTGGGTATAGGTCTGAATTTTATTGGTCTCGACCCGATACAGGCGCTCATTTATTCGGCAGTGGCCAACGGCATTATTTCGCCCGTTATTATACTTTTCATTGTGCAAATAAGCGGCAGGCAAGATGTTATGGGGCGGTACAAGAATGGAAAGGCCGCCGCAGCCATAGGCTGGCTTACTTTTGTGCTTATGGCCGCGGCGGCCATTGGTGCAGTGTACGCCATGGTCGTTTAAGGTATGAGTAAGTATCGCGTGAGGTATAATTAAAATAATGAAAAACGTCAGTATTTCCACATATGTAGTATTCATCGGCATGGTCATCTTTTCGATCTGCATCGTCTGGATTTATTTTACTGTTGATGTCGTTCCTTATGAAGATGTACCTTTCGATAAAAACACAGCTCTTCACGCCCTGAACGAAAAAAATATCGTGAAGGTATTTTATATTCTTGTCAATGATAATGGGAATAAAGGTAAACAGATTGGTTGCGGCGACAGCGTCGTTGGTGTTAATAAGGAAATTTTGGCTACTACTACACCACTTATGGCGGCTCTTGGTATTCTTCTTTCAGATAAAAATGAAACTGCCACATCAAGTTACGGTGAATTGCGTAATTCGCTGCACGCATCAAATTTGAAATTTAAAAGTATTGCAGTGAAAGGTGATGTAACCGAAGTGCAGCTTTCGGGTTCATTTTCGGCGGGCGGCGTATGCGACGACCCGCGCATTATTGCTCAACTAGAGGAAACAGCGAAGCAGTTCGATAATATGGAAAACGTAAAATTTTACGTAAACGGAAAATTGCTGGAGGATGTCTTATCGGGTAAATAGCGTGCTATACTTTATAGTATGAATACTTCACGTACGCTCGGCGCCGACCAGAAATTTCGGCTGGCACTCTGGCCAATTCTTACTGTTATTTTTATAAACACCTTCGGTATGATCTGGTATGCACTTTCAGGCTCCGCCCTTTTGTTCGGAACTTCTGCATCTATGGTGCTAGGTTTCGATATTATGTTTCGGGTAGCACTTCTTGTTATATCTTTTGTAGCGGCATATTTCGTATATTTAGAACATAAAAAAAAGATTGCGACAGAACTGAATGCTACTGGCGCATATATTATGAAAGGGAAGGGGGTCATTGGTCTTGTGATGCATATTCTCATTGGCTTCGTTGAAGCAACGTTTGCCTTTTTTACACTAAATACATTTTGGATAATCACTAATTTCAGCGATGGAACGGTTCCTTTTGAAATGCAGCAGGCATACTGGCTCGGTTTTGGTGCTATCTTTATTATTTCTGCGTACCTTCTTACCAGGCAGGCGGCACTTGGCGTAGTAGCTTTTAGGCATAAGGCATAGTACTCTTCCCGTATTATGAGCAAAGCGTTTTGGAACAAAGAATACGCACATGCGAAACACCTAACGCTCTCTGAGGAGCCGGCCTCTGACCTTCAGACATTCGAGCGATGGGCTATTCGCAATGCCGAATGGCACCCATTTCCTAAAGGGGCGATGGCTCTAGACATTGGTTGCGGCAATGGTCGCAACCTTATATACCTTTGCAAACAACATGAAATGAAAGGCTTCGGTTTCGACATGTCAGGTATTGCTGTTGAGCAGGCGGCAGTTGCAGCTGAAAAGGTTTTTTCAAAAGAAGGAAAAAAGGTTTCAGATATGACTTCATTCAAGACGCAGTCTGCGGCAGAGCCTATACCTTTGGTTGATCAATCGGTTGATGTCGTTCTCGACATGATGGTATCTCACATTCTTCGCGCTAAAGATCGGCAAAAACTTTTGCAGGAAATAGTACGTGTTATAAAGCCGTACGGGTGGCTTTTCTTCAAGACATTTATTTTAGACGGTGATTTTCATGCCAAGAAACTTATTTTGGAGCACCCAGACCCTGGCCTAGATTTCAAAGACCCGCAAACCGGAGTATCTGGCCATGAAGCAGGTGAAAAAAATTCATATATTCATCCTCGTATAGGTGAATTTGAACATGTATATACCGAAGACGAAATATACGAAATGTTCCGCCCTTATTTTAAAATACACAAAGCCATCAAGTCGTATAAGCATTTTCGCGATGGCAAGCCATATAAACGGCGCACAATTTCAGTATATATGGAACGGTTGAAAGAGTAAGCGACACAGCAATCGTCTAGTCGCGAAAGTACTTTAAAGTTTTCTCACACCAAGTTCTTCCAGAAAGTGTTCAAGCTCTTCTCCTTTAATTTGCCTCAAGGCGTTGTCGCTAAGCTTTCCAATTTCAATATCCATAATGCGTGTTCGTTTCAGGTCTTTAATTTCTACTCCAAGCGATTCGCACATGCGACGTATCTGACGTTTTTTACCCTCGGTTAATATAATGGTGAATCTTTTATCTGAAATTATACGCACTGCGCAAGGTTTTGTTTTGAAGCGCTTGCCGTTGCCGTCTTCAATGGTCACGCCGCGCTCCATGCGCGCTTCGAAGTCGATAGGAAGGCGGCTCTTTGCTTCTACCGCGTATTCTTTTTCGTGGTGCTCTTCTGGGTCGAGAAGCTTTCCTGTAATGCGTCCATCGTTCGTTAAAATAATGAGGCCATGCGAATCTTTGTCGAGGCGGCCAAGAGGAAAGAGCTTTTCAGCGCGAATGTTTTTTGTAAGCGGATTACTCTTTATTGATGCCATAACCATTTGCCTAATGTCTTTTTCATCTTCTTGAGGGGAATGGGTGACTACACCTACTGGCTTGTTATATGCGAAGTAAGCAATTTCTGAACTTTCAATTACGTTCGAAGAAACACCAGCTTTAACTCTTTTTGCCGCCTTGCTGAGGTCTTTAACCTCTATTTTATCGGAAGGCTCAACAGTGTCGCCAAGGCGAGCAAGTTTGCCATTTATAAAGACCCGACCCTGCTTTATAAGCTCGTCGGCCCCGCGGCGTGAGGCGTATTGCTGGTCTGCCAAGTATTTATTGATTCTCATTGCCCGCAGAGTACCATAAAAATGGCTATAAAGCTAGGTATTTTGTGTACCAGGGTAAGTGCAGGCCCGGCAGACGCTTGCATGATAATAAGTGGTGTGTTATAGTTGCCCAACTCCCAAGATGATGCGCACCCGTTGTGCCGCATCTGCCTAACCGGCAATCTTGAGAATTTTTTGTTCTTTACAACAGCCCCAAACAAGTGCGGAACCTTAACCGGTTCACGCATTCGGCTTGATGAAGAGCAGAAAGCATCCAGACAACCAGACCAACTGACAAAATCATGATTCAGCAACTGCCACCTTCTTCAAGTCAACAAGTAGCCCCGATCATTCAGGTTCCTTCCGTCTCGTTCGCCAGAACGATTGCTGACAATGAAGCCTTGGCGCTTCCTTGGTACGAGAGACGTCCAATATCTGACTTCGCAGACCACGGAGACACTGATGGGGCCAATCTCAGCGACAGGCCTGTACGGCGCTATTCGCGCTAGGTCATCTCTGACCATATCGAACATCCCTGATCTTGCCATGTGCACGGTCAGGGGTTTCTTTTTGTAAAATTTTTAAAATTGAAAAATTCAAAGACAAACATTTAAATATGCTAAAATACTTTTAATGAAACAGCACAGACTCGACGGGTTGGCAGACGGTATATTTGCGATTGTTATGACATTCCTCGCATTCGACATGAAGATTCCTAATTTTGGCGGCGCGGCGAGCGAAGCACAGTTGTGGGCGGGGGTTTGGAACTTGTGGCCAATATTTATGAGCATGGTAATAAGTTTCGCTTTGCTGTTTACGTACTGGCGGGCGCATCATTTTATTGCATCAATATACGCAAAAAACATAACGGTAGAATTGGCAAATATAAATGCACTGTTCTTTCTGCTTATCACATTAGTGCCTTTCGCGGCGCGCTTTTTAGGAGAGTATCCGAACTCGCGAGTAGCCATTGCTGTGTACGGCACGCTCGTTATTTTCATCGGTCTCGTTATCTTTTATATGAGAAGGCATGTTGAAGTGAATCCAAAAATAGAAACATCGCTTATAACCAAAGCCGATAGGCGCAGCGGCTACATTCGAATATTGTTTCCGGTATTTTCTGCCGCAGTGGCTATTATCGTTAGTTATTGGAATACCACCATTTCAATGTCTCTATATACCATTGCCATTCTTTTTAACCTTTTACCCGCTAGTTCGCGCATTATTCATCATTGGCTCGACATTTTATTCACCGACGACGCAGATGTATTGGAAGGAAATTTTAAAGGAACAGAACCTGAAATGACTGTTCACAAATACGACGAAGAGTATAAGAGAGATTAATTGAACATAGTTAGACAATAAATAATATATGGTAGACAAGTATCTTTTAGAGTACTATATCTACCATGATAATGAAGAAGGTCCTCTCACGTTTATATACAATTGAAAAGAAATCAGTAAGTGAGATTGCAGCAATCTTTAAGTGTTCTGAAAATGGTGTAAATTATTGGATTGCAAAGCATGGCATTTCAAAAAGGTCCATTGCAGAAGCTATTTACGTAAAAAGGAATCCGAAGGGAGATCCTTTTAAGGACCCAGGCAACATTGGTATGGGGGAGGAATTCATATATGGACTAGGGCTAGGGTTGTTTTGGGGAGAAGGATATAAGAAAAGTAAAAATGCGGTAAGGCTGGGAAATACTGACCCACAACTTATAAGAATCTTCATTTTATTTTTAGATCGAATATTTAAGATTAAAAAATCAAAATTAAGGTTCGGTATACAGATATTTCAGGATTTAGACAAGAAAATTGTAAAAGATTATTGGGTTAGAGCTCTACATATCAAACCAGAACAAGTTCACCCTTCAATTGTAGTTTCAGAGAGCTTAAGGAAGGGTACTTACAAACTCAAAAATAAATATGGAGTTCTTACTGTTTACTTTAACAACACAAAGTTAAAGAAAATGTTGGATGAGCATATTGAAAAGATTAAGAAAATAGACTAGTATGGCCACTGTCCCTTTAAAAGCCAATGTAGCTCAGTTGGTAGAGCACGTCCATGGTGACTCGCACAGAGTCTGCCCAATTATGCGGTAACGCATTGTTGAATCTCGAATAACGGTTAATAGCCATCATTGTTACGAAGGCCAAGACCGTGGCGATTGTTGTGTACCGAAATGGTCGCACATTCGCCCGAACGACTGACAAGAGAATCCGCTTTCAGAAAGTCTGACCGGGTTAAGATACAGTCTAGCCCCCTTGTATATATAAAGAAGGGGTGTAAGCGAAGGACGAGGTCGCCGGTTCAATCCCGGCCATTGGCTCAATTTTTCAGACATTTTAGGCACTTTAGTTATTTCTTCGCGGGTATATTTTTTCCTAAAGGAATATGTGTATACTAGTATTGTTTAATTGTTAAGCCGATATAGTTCAGTGGCAGAACACTACTTTCGTAAAGTAGGGACGTGGGTTCGATTCCCGCCTTCGGCTCAATCTCAATCTTAAAAATATTCCACAAAACATATGTGGATAACTCAAAAAACCTTTATATTTTCTTTATGGGCGCTTCATGTCTAAAAGGTAGACTTGTGGCATTAATAGGTAAATAATGGATATATAAATATATGCAAAACATGCCAAACGATTACATTACAAAAAATGATTTTAACAATGCTATGGAGCGGGTAGACAAAAGATTCGATTCTATGACCCAGATGATTGCCGAACTTGCTGAGGAAGCCACATCTATGAATGTTTTTCTTAAAGAACATATAAAATCGCAAGGTGCTCTTCACTCCCGAATTGACCACCGGCTCGATACTCTTGAGGCAGTGTAAAAACAACTCAATAAAGTATAATGTCTAAATGATAGACGATACTGCAGATAAAAACACTCAAAAGGCCTCGCCCGAAGCTGACCCATTTTCAGAGCGCATAGCTGAAATAGAAGAGGCTATGCTTCAGGGCGACTTTTGGAACAATAAAGAGCAGGCGCAGGCCTTTATAAAAGAATTGCAAGATTTGAAAGCACGCCGCGAAGCAGGCGGGCAGGGTGGTAATTTTGGCCCGTATGACATGGGTGGAGCTGTTGTTACTATATTTTCAGGTGCAGGCGGTGACGATGCTGAAGATTTTTCACGCATGCTTTTTGAAATGTATTCTAAGTATATCGGCAAGCGCGGTTGGCAGGCGAGCATTATTCATGAGAATCAAAACGAGCGCGGCGGTTTCCGTAATATTACTTTTGAAATATTAGGAAAGAATGTGTATGGCACTCTTAAACGCGAATCGGGTGTGCATCGCTTAGTGCGCCTTTCGCCTTTTAATGCAAAGCAATTGAGGCACACTTCATTTTCAATGTTGGAAGTTATTCCAAAATTTGAAAAAAACGCGGGGCCAAACGATATTGAAATAAAAGACGATGACTTAGACGTAACCACGGCAAGAGCCGGCGGCCCTGGTGGTCAAAATGTGAACAAGCGCGAAACTGCGGTACGAATTGTGCATAAACCTACGAAACTTTCGGTGCATGTTACGAGTGAACGTTCTCAAATGCAAAATAAAGAAAAAGGCATAGAAATTTTGAAGGGAAAGCTATATGCACGCATGGAAGAAGAGCGCACAGCGAAAGAAAAAGGTATGTATATAAGTAAGACTACCGACATCGAGTGGGGCAATCAAATACGCTCATACGTTCTGCATCCGTATAAAATGGTAAAAGATCATCGCACCAACTGCGAAACCAGCCAAGTCGAAAAAGTTTTAAACGGCGACCTCGACGAATTCATCGACGCTGAAAAGCTTTTATAATATTGAGAGGCGTCAGGACAACACGAGCAAAATACACTTGAGGGAGCATATCGCAGATACGCATGCTCCCTCAAGTGTATTTTGCTCGTGTTGTCCTGCCTCGAATCTTTGATATAATCAAATAATGCTCCACTTGAACAAAGTCTCAAAGAAATATAAAGACGAAACAAACGCCCTCGACGATATTTCCCTTCATATTAGGCCGAAAGAGTTTGTTTCTATAGTCGGCCAGTCAGGAGCGGGAAAGACCACTCTTCTAAAGATGATTCTTGCCGAAGAAGCTCCTACTCAAGGCACTGTTTATTTTGAAAAAATTGACATTAACTCGTTGCGCAAAAGCGAAATGAACGACTACCGTCGACGCATAGGAACAGTATTTCAAGATTTTCGCCTTCTTCCAGATAAGACAGCATATGAAAACGTGGCCTTCGCCATGGAAGCGGCAGGCAGAACAGATGAAGAAATTGCTTCTGATGTGCCTCATGTTCTAGAACTTGTAGATCTCGGCAAGAAGCTTCATAATTTTCCGCATCAACTTTCAGGCGGAGAAAAACAGCGCGTGGCAATTGCCCGAGCAATTGTTAACCAGCCAGACCTTATTGTTGCCGATGAACCAACAGGAAGCCTCGACCCCGTTAACACGTACGACATCATTCAAATTTTGAAAAAAATAAATGATTTGGGTACGACAATTTTACTTACTACGCACAATACGGGCATTATTGAGCATTTAGGAAAAAGAGTTATTACTATGCAAGGCGGAAGGGTGGTGCATGACACCGATGCTGTGTTCGGCAAAAGCGAGCATGTTCCGGTTACAAAACATGAGGGTCACACGAAAGAAAAAACAAATTCAAAATTAAACACCAAATAATATGCTCTGGACAAAAATCAAACGAACATTGCGGTCAGGATTCATAAGTTTTTGGAGGAATGGATATGTTTCTCTTGCGGCCGTACTTATAATGACAGTAACTTTGTGTGTTATCGCAGGCATTATGTTTACTGGCGCCATGCTTCAATCGACACTTGGTAATATTAAAGACAAGGTAGACATTAACGTTTATTTTGTTAAAGATGCAAATGCCGATGACATTACAGTTCTTTCAAAGTCTATACAAACATTGCCGCAGGTAAATTTGGTGACATATAAATCTAGTACAGAGGCTCTCGAAGAATTTCGCCAGAGGCACCAGAATGATCAGCTCACATTGCAGGCCCTCGACGAACTTGGCACAAACCCTCTTGGTGCCAGCCTTAATATAAAGGCTGCCGACCCGTCTCAATATGAAAGCGTTGTACGTTTTCTTGAAGATAAAAAAGATGGCTCACCGAGTGGTGCGGGTGGCATTATTGACCGCATAAATTATACAGAGAATAAGCAAGCAATCGATGCATTGGGTCGCATGATAGATGCCTCAAACAGGCTCGGCCTAATTGTTATTGTCTTCTTCGTCTGTGTTTCAGTTCTTATTACCTTTAACACGATTCGTCTCGCTATTTATGTCTTCCGAGAAGAAATTTCAGTTATGCGCCTCGTTGGTGCCAGTGAAATGTATATTCGCGGGCCGTTCGTTACAGTTGGCATTATGTACGGGCTAGTGTCGGGTATTCTTACTCTTGTTATTCTGTACCCGTTCTCATATTGGGTAGGCCCTGTGGCTGCTGACATAGGCACAGGCATAAACTTGTTCGCATATTACATCTCTCATTTTGGTAGTTTCCTTCTATACATAGTTGGTTCAGGTGTAGTTGTCGGTGCACTTTCAAGCATTTTGGCTATCCGTAAGTATCTTAAGGTATAATGGTTTCTATGGTAGCTTCTGTCAAAACATCCAATAAAAAAACCAGAAATCACAAATATATTTTTGTCATCGGTGGGGTAATGTCGGGTGTAGGAAAGGGAATCACTACTTCATCTATAGGAACTATTCTCGAGGCTAAAAAATATAAGGTGAACATCGTGAAAGCCGACCCGTATTTGAACGTAGATGCGGGAACAATGAACCCCACCGAACATGGTGAGGTTTTTGTTTTAAATAGCGGCCTCGAAACCGACCAAGACATGGGTAATTACGAGCGTTTTCTTAATCGCGACCTTACGAACGCCGACTATATGACGAGCGGAATGGTATATAAAGAAGTAATTGAAAAAGAGCGCGCACTTGGTTATAAAGGTAAATGCATTGATGCCGACACTATACGCGACCAAATTTTTGAAAGAATTAAAGCAGCAGGCGAAGCGAACAAAAGCGACATTACTATTGTAGAAATTGGTGGTACTGTCGGCGACTATCAGAACATTATGTTTATTGAAGCGGCAAGAACTTTTAAATTACGTTTTCCTCAAGATGTAGTATTCGTGATGGTTTCATATTTGCCTGTACCGGGCACTTTGGGTGAAATGAAATCGAAGCCAACCCAGAATGCAATACACCAGTTGCAATCTTATGGTGTTCAGGCCGATTTTATAATAGCGAGAAGTACAGTGCCGCTCGACCAGAAGCGAAAAGAAAAAATTGCCTATTCATGCAACGTTCCAATAGAAAATGTAATTTCTGCGCCAGACATAGAAAGCATATACGATGTGCCGCTAAATTTTGAACGAGACAAAATAGGCGACATGATAGAGCGTGACCTTCATTTACCGAAGCGCGCCACCGACCTTTCGGAATGGAGAAATTTTGTAACAAAAACTAAAAAGGCTAGAAGTGAAGGTAAGGAAGTTCATATAGCAGTAGTAGGAAAATATTTTGATACAGGCGGTTTCGTTCTTTCTGATGCATATGTTTCGGTAATAGAAGCTTTAAAATTTTCGGCATTTCATCAGAATATAAAACTGATGTTGCACTGGGTAAATTCTAAAGATTTTGAAAATAGCGCTAAAAGCCCTATGACGCCTGCTGAAATACGAAAAAATCTCGAAAAAACTTTTGGTCGCAAAACAGGAAAAGTCGGTAAAAATAGTTCGGCGAAGCAGCAAAAAATTAGCGGCATACTGGTACCGGGAGGTTTTGGTGAAAGTGGTATTGAAGGTAAAATTGCTGTTATAAAGTATGCCCGCGAAAACGCCATTCCATATTTCGGTCTTTGTTATGGCATGCAACTTATGGTTATAGAATATGCGCGGCATGTAGTAGGTCTTGAGGGGGCGAACACCGCTGAAATAAACCCAAGTGCGCCCCATGTAGTTATAGATATAATGGAACATCAGAAAAAACTTTTAGCGCAAGGCAAGTACGGTGCATCTATGAGGCTCGGCGGTTACCCATGTGTTTTGATGCAGGGAAGTATTGCCGATTCGGCATACACGAAGGCGGGGTGGGTTGGTGGAAGCTCTGATGCAGGCAGCAAGGTTAAAAATAAAGGCAGGCACATTATATTCGAGCGTCACCGCCATCGTTATGAAGTTAACCCAAACTATATTTCAGATATTCAAAATGCCGGACTCGTATTTTCTGGCGTTTCTCCCGACGGGCATCTTATGGAAATAGCCGAATTGCCTCGCGGCAAGGGTAAAAATGGCGGTAAAAGCGGCCCTAAAAATAAGCATCCATTTTTTGTCGGCGCCCAATTCCACCCAGAATTTTTAGCTCGGCCGCTTGACCCGCATCCACTATTTAGTGAATTTATTAGGGCGGCGAATGTGATATAATTGGTGAATGAAATTGTTTAAAAAACAATGGTTGAAAAATATTGGCACATTATGCGCAATACTTGCCTTGTTTTCTTTTGCGTATGTTTATCACGCTCCCCGCGCTAAGGCTGTAGATGCTCCAGTAATTAACACACCTACAGACGGTTCTACCATTGGCACCCTTACTAACGCATTTGATGTCACCTGGCCTTTAGACGGTGACGGGGGAATTAGCTGGCTTTCTTGCTACTATAATTTAGATAGTGCGGGGGAAGTGCCTGTAGACTGTGGAACCTCACTATATACTATAAGTATGGCAGAGGGAGAGCACTTAATATACTTCCGTGCATTCGATAGTTTCGATTCCTCTAATTCGAATTCTAACACTATCTCATTTACGTATACTGTTCCTCCTGTTGTATCTATAACTGCTCCTACAGGCGCCTCTACTGTTAGTAATGTTTTATGGTCTCCTTCTGTAAATTGGGATACTGCAACTACTTGCGAATACAGTTTTGATGATACAAGTTATGTAAACATTGTAGACTGCTCCAACGCCGGTTCTGATATCTCTGCACCAACAGGTGATGGCACACACACATTAAATATAAGAGGTACAAATGCTGGGGGAAGCAATACCGCAGGTGTTTCTTTTACATGGGATACAACTGCACCAACTTTTTCTAGTGCAAGTATGACTGATGACACTCTTACACTTACATATAATGAAGATTTAGATGGTTCTACACCAGATGTAAGTGCGTTTGTCGCTAATAATGTGACACAGGGCACCACCATGACTTTTAGCGGTGTAGGTATTGTAGGTTCAACAGTTGTACTCACAACTACACAGCCCCCTTCCTACAGTGACAGTCTAACTATAGATTATATGCCTGGTGGAAGCCCTATACAGGATATAGCACATAATTCTGCGATTTCACTTTCAGGTGAAGTTGTGGGGAGTATAAGTATTCATGGTTGTACAGATTCTTCTGCTGATAACTATGATCCTAATGCAAATATAGACAACGGATCTTGTATTTTTCCTGGGCCAGGTATAGTGTAGTTTACCTCAACTAACACAGATGGTTCGTATGGAATAGGTGCTGAAATAAATATAACCGCAACTTTTGATAGAGCCCTTGGCGCAGGCTCTACGATGCTTGTAAGCCTAGACACCGGAGCGACAACAACATTAAGCACTATTTCTGGCATGACCCTATACGGCACATACACTGTACTTGCCGACCAAAATTCCAGCCACCTGACAGTGTCTTCAATAGACAGCGCGTCAGTGAAAGATGTGGGGAATCATATAAATACCAGCACTTCTATGGCAGGATTGCAGAGTAATATTGCGGATACGAGTGCTATACAGATTGACACAATTGTTCTGATTGATGGCTGTACCGATGGTGATGCAGATAATTATGATCCTACTGCTAATCACGACGATGGGTCGTGTTCGTATAGTACTCCCACTATTACGTCTTTTACCTCTAATACCACTAACGGTACCTATGGCATTGGGTCAAGTATTAATATTACCGCTCGGTTCAACAAAGCCCTCGGGGGGGGATCTACAATGATTGTAACCCTAGACACTGGCGCCGCCATCACTTTAAGTGTAATTGCATCCTCCACTCTTTCTGGAACTTATACTGTGGGTAGCGACGAAAACTCTAGCGACCTTACTGTATCTTCAATAGATAGCGCATCAATATCCAATCTTCATGGTGATATAGAGACTATTTATTCTGTGCCAAATTCTAACAATATTGCGACCACATCTGCACTAGTTATAGACACTACCGCTCCGAGCTTCGTCTCTGCTAGCATAAGCGAGGGGACTTCAATAATTTACTTGACGTATGATGAAGATTTGTATTCCCCCGGGCTCTCTTCAACCCCTTATACCGTATATGTTGATAGTGGTAGTGGGCCAGTAAGCGCGGATATCACGAGTGTTGCTATTTCGGGAAAAAATGTACTAGTTACGCTTAGCGACCCTGTGGCTATAACAGACACAGTAACCGTCGATTACAACGCACCAGGATCAAACTATGTAGGAGATGCTATAGGTAATAAGTCGGAAAGCTTTAGTGGAGAATCTGTGTCTATTGTCCCCCTCCCTCATCTAGTATCTTATACCTCAACAAGTCCAAGCGGTAATTATAATGAAGGGCAGACTGTACATGTTGTTGCTACTTTCAACAATAGCCTTTCAACTACTTCAACTATGGTGCTCACTTTAAACACCGGTGCGACAATAACATTAGGTACTGTTTCGGGCAGTACTATCTCAGGTAACTATGTGGTAGGGTCATCATCAGAATCGACAATAGACCTATCTGTACAATCTGTGAGTAGTGCCTCTGTTTCTGACACCCTTGGTAATGTGGTCAGTTCTTATACTCTTTCGGGCGATAATATTTCTGTAGGCTCAGATATTTCTATAAACATCATATCAACCGGCAGTTGTGTAATTAGGGAATCGAACGCTAATGTTGATGACAATTCTATAAATCAGTATCCAATAGGCGATAGACTTTTTATGGTCAAATCGACAAGCCGAATAACAGTTATTAATACTGTGATTGATAAAATTGTAAGTGAGATAAAGGGGTTTAGTCAACTTTATTATATTTCTCCATTGGGGCAAGCAATGTACGGAAAAACAAACGGTGGTACCGCCGCTTTGAATGTCTTAAACACAATCACATACGCAAGCTCAACTATACCTGTCACTACAGGAAACAGTAATAGTTACAACATTGCTGTAGTTGGGCGTTATATTTATAGCGCTTCGCAGGACAAAGTTTCAGTCTTTAATACAGCTACGGGCTCCACTGTTGCCACAATTACTGTAGGGACTGCCCCGCTGTATCTTTTTTCTGTTGGTAATAGGGTATATGTCTCTAACTATCTCAGTGGTAGTATATCTGTAATAGATTCAGACCCATCAAGTGTGAATTTTAATACAGTTCGGGCAACAATACCGGTTTCTACATTTCCGGAGTCTTTTGTATACACAAAAAATAAAATCTATGTTTCTGGCGAAAATAAATTGGACGTCATCGATGTAGACCCAACCAGCCTGACATATAATACTGTTATAGCTTCAACTACCATAGGTCCAAAAGGTGACAGAAAAATGCACCTCGTAGGTGATAAATTATATTTAACCACAAGCACTCCAATTGGTGTTACTGTTGTTGATACGAATACAGATTTAGTAACCAAGGTAATTCCATTATCTGATTTACCTCTAGATTTATATGCTGTAGGTACGAAATTGTATGCTATGCGAACTAATGTAATTAGTGTAATAGATACATCCACTGATACAGTCGTTTCTCATATTGGTTTGGGGGCATCAGGACTTAGGATGACCTCTATTTTCCCTGTGGGTACAAAATTGTATGCAAACTTAACCCAAGGTAATACTTTTGTCATCGACACTATTACTGATACTCCAATTTCGTTGGGGTCAACATGTCTTGTAACCCCCGTTCTAACTTCGTTTACCTCAAATACTTCAAACGGAACGTATACTTCTGGTCAGACAATTAATATTACAGCAAATTTCGATATGAATCTTGGGTCAGGTTCAACAATGACGGTGTGCCTTAACAGTTCGAGTACGGCAAGTGTAGTTTTGAGCACAATTTCAGGTTCAACACTTTCTGGAACGTATACAGTCGGTTCTACAGACGATTCACCAGACCTTTCTGTTTCTAGTATTGTTAGTGCCTCAGTTAAAAATACAGGTAATGTAGCAGATACTACATATACTGTTCCTGCTTCACCGAATCTTTCCTATGATACTGATGCAAACATAGGAAATGTTAAAGATATTATTGTGGGAAGTACGACATATGGCAAAATTTCTGTCGGCAGCAACCCATATCAAATGGTAACAGTTGGAAACAATATATATGTAGCAAATCAGAAAGATGACACAGTATCGGTTGTCAGCTCAAATTCTAATGCTGTTGTCGCTACGATTTCTGTTGGTAATGAACCATATGGTGTTGCTTATAATAGTGCTAGTAAAGAAGTATATGTTGCAAATATAGGATGGAATAGCGTATCTGTAATTGATGCCGACCCGCTAAGTGGAACCTACAACACTGTTACCCATAATATTATTGTAGGTAGCCAGCCTTACTATGTAACAACCTCAGGTAGTGAAATGTATGTCACAAATTCAGAATCAAATACTGTGTCTGTCATAAATACTTCTACTCACTTGGTAACGAACACTATTGGGGTAGGAACGTATCCTAAAGGAATAAAAGCCTTGGGGAACAACATATATGTAGCAAACAGCATGAGCAATACTGTGTCTGTCATAAATACTTCTACAAAAGTTGTCACCAATACAATACAAGTTGGCTCTGGCCCGAGAGGTGTAGGAGTTTCAGGTACAAAGGTATATGTGGCAAATTACAATGATAATACAGTTTCTGTTATAAATGATTCAAATAAGGCTGTTTCAGCCACTGTAGCTGTAGGTAAAGGTCCGCGCGGGGTCCTCTATTTAAATAATTTTGTATATGTTGAAAATTATCAAG
>OFQY01000109.1_pt1 | contig 37896 bp, 41 predicted proteins | sample 1542991 | NCBI WGS metagenome assembly OFQY01 (sample SAMN07774224, study PRJEB24372) | wastewater metagenome | isolation source: Exp Tend VB 10WW | collected 2016-02 | reverse complement strand
GGCTGAAGGCCAAGATGCCCTGCGAGCTGATCGCGCACTGCGATCCCAACCGAGCCATGTCCAAATTCCAGTTTCGCTAGGAGCCCCCGCGCTCCACTAGCACGAGCGCCGGCAGTCAGCCTTAGAGCGACGCGGCCTCACTATTCGAGAGGGCATCATGACCCCCGCTTTGGCGATCGTGATGCTGTTCCCGCTGTCTGCCTTGGCGCTCTTCATCGCGCTGTGCATCGACCTTTATCGGTTCAGGTAAAAAGCGAGTCTGATCAAAGCATTGCGCTGGGGAGCGACCGATGGACGAAGGATCGCTCTGGATATCCGCTATCCTGTTTGTGACTGTCGGAATGCCGTTCATTCTGGCGCTCTATATCTTCATGAAGAAGGGCGTTGAGCCTGCGAAACAGGCGCTTGGCCTCTTCAAGATCAACGACTTCATCATTGAGAAGATCCGGCAAGCAATCCTTGCGAAGTGCGCCGCCGTAAAGGTTGGCGGCCTGAGCCGGGAAGAGGCCCAGCGCCTGATCGGAGAGGTAGCCCGGCACGCCATCGCGGAGACATTCGCGGCGGTTTACACGGGCCGCCCATTCGAGGTGACGCGGAACTGGCCCCAGGTATCGGTCATCATTTCCGGCAACATCGCCGTAGTGGATCCGTGGATAGGGTTGGACTTCACTGACGACGGCGAGGGCATCAAGCCCGTGAACGTCGAAATCGATCGCCACCCAGCCCTCAAGCTCGATACCCGCCAGACCATCAAGGCTGCATTCTCAACAGCTCATCCCATGCCATCGGTTCGCACGGATGAGCCCCGCAAGATCGCCAGTGCCGGCGCTGCGAGGCCCACCCCGCCCGCCAGAGACAAGCCCAGGCCAAGATGATCACCACCTTCGCCAAACTCCGCGCTCCCATAGCTGGCCTAGGCAAAGCAACCCTCCAGTTCTCCAAGAGCTTCAATAAGCTTTCCCCCGACCGCCGCAAGATCATCCTCCAGCAGGCGATGAAGCAGATGCGCGCCGCATACGACATAGCCGAGCGCGACGATCGCTGCGTCATCAAAGCTGAAGACGTGCGGAACGCTGAAGCTGTGCGGTTGAGGGCTTAGGAACACCGCTCGCGCGAACATGCGGAAGAGCTAATCATTGACCGTGCGTTCTCTCATCAGGAGCCCGATAAGGTCGCTCGTCTCCTCGGCGTTTGGCGAGGGTGCGAGCCTTCTCGGACAAGCCACGTCCCAGCTCGGCGGCGTCGCGCCCTACCACTATTGGGACTTCATCAATAACCGCGCCCTGTTTGCTCAGGCTGATGTAGGCGGGGTAGCCAACACGCCGGGCTGGAGCTTCGCCCGCGCGAGTGCTGCCGAAGCCCAAGACGCCGCCGGCAATTTCGTTCAATTCGCTTCGGGTGAGCTACGTCGCACAGACAAAGGGGTGCTGATCGAGGGCGCTCGCACCAATCTGTTCCTCAACAGTCCGGTAGGCGCAACGCAGGTCATCACGGTCGCGGCTGTCGCCTACACGTTGAGCTTCTACGGCACTGGAACAATCACGCTCAGTGGCGTGTCTACCGCGGGTCCACTCGTAGGGACGGGCGCCAATAACCGGGTGACGCTGACCTTCACCCCGACTGCAGGCGCGCTAACGTGCACCGTCACGGGGTCATGCACGCGGGTACAGCTCGAAGCCGGAGCGTTTGCTTCGTCTCACATTCTCACGGCAGGAGCGAGCGCCACGCGCGCCGCCGATGTGCTGACGGTCTCGTCTCCAGGCGTGAGCTTCCCGCTCGGCCTGTTCGTTGAGTTTGAGCGAGTGCTGGATACTGGAGGCAATGAGATCCAGTTCGGTGTCGACGGTGGAAGTTCTGCCGATATGTCAATGCTCAGTCTATCGAGCAGCGACTTGGTACGGGGCCAAATCAGCGCCAGTTCATCGTCACAGATGGACGCAACAGTATCCGGGGCTGTGGCGGTAGGTGTCACGACGAAAGCGGCACTGCGTATTGCCGCCAATAACGGGATCGTCGCCAAGAATGGCTCTCTCGCATCGCAGGACACGAGTGTAACCACACCTGCTGCGCCCACTCGCATTCTGTTTGGCCAAGGCGGCGGCGGCGCTACCCCATCGTTCGGCTACCTTCGCCGCGCCGCAATCATCAACTTCGCTCCCAGCGATGCACAACTGACTGCGATGACGACATGAGCAACAAGCTCATCATCGCCGCCCTGATCCTGATCCCCGTAGGCTGCGCAACCATGCAAAGCCTCGATCCGGTAGAGACCCCGCCCGCAAAGTTCCAGAACTCCCGGCCAGTGCTTGTCGAGTTCGTGCCGCCTGAGATGGTGACTATCCGCTGCTTCCAGCGCGGCTCCATCATCCCCGCAAACGCCTGTGCAGACCGCGAGATCATCACGATCACCAACCCCTGCAAGGTGACGAACGAGAGCTTCGCACGTCGGCTGTGCCACGAGCTCGCCCACGCAAACGGCTGGACTGAAGGGCATTAGCCCAACCCCCAAACTCCATCAGGTAAGGAAAACGAGAGATGGCGACGACTGCCCGCGCGACGCTATCAGCCAACAGCGATGTTTGCGGACCGATCGTCATTGGCCCACGCCGCACCGGGGTTTTCCGCATCGAGGTTACGGGCACAATCACTGTCACGGTTCAAACCCGGGTCGGAACGACGTGGTTCGCCGTCAAGAAAGCGGATGAATCTACGGACGCCGCCTACACGGCAGACTCAGCTGGCGAGATCCTGGCGCCTGGCGAGTATCGTCTCATCGCCTCGGGCGTTGCCGCAGGATCAGCCGCCTGCCGGCTCAGCCAAAGCTAGCCAGTTTCGCCCCAGCGCTCGGGGCTGTTTGAGCGCCTGATCCCAGGAAGGATACACCTATGCCGTTTCCCAAGCGCAAGCATCTAGGCCGCAACAACGAAACCCTGTCAGGGCTGTCGCGAATGGGAGGGATAGCTGCCCGCGCCATGGGAGCCGCCGTGGCTGACAACCTCAACCCGATGTACTGGTCAACCTACGTCGCGACTGTGACTGTCGCCAACGGCGCCACAACGGGCAAGGAAGCGGCAATCGGGATGCCGGCGAACTTCCTGCCGGTCTGCATGGCGATCCACGTCGTGACGGCATCCACGAACGCCTGCGCGCTGGTCGATGTGGGTGATGACGCCGACACGGACAGCTATTGCGACGGCATTGTCGCCACGGTGGGCACGACGACGGGCTTCAAGGGCATTGTCGGCTGCAACGGCGTCCGCGCTCTTGGCGACATAACAGGCGGTGTTCAGGTCGCAACGACAACGGCGGATGAGGTTGAAGTCGTGGTTTCGGATGATCCGGGCGCCACGGGCATCACCTACCGTCTCACCTTCTTCGGCGTTCAGGCGGCCTGATCCTAGATGGCCTACGTCAAGCCGGTCATCCGCATCAGGGAGAATGGCCGCCACATCACCCGTGGCTGCTATCATGATGCGGCGATCGGCAGGTTCATCTTCCAGGCATCCAGCGCGGAAACGCTTAAGGTCAATCTCGACTTCAGCGATATCCTCGACGGTGAAACGATCACGATTGCCACCGCAGCAGATGGCCTCACGGCTGGAAGCTCGGTTGCATCTGGTGTCGTTACCCTCACGCTTTCGGCAGTAAGCGGGCAGGGCAATCTCGATGTCACGAGTACGTTCTCAGGTGGCAGGGTCATGCAGACCTATATCCGTGTGAGCGATCCTTCCTCATGGGCAAGGGATGACTACGGCCTCCAGCGTGTTTCTACTTGATCTTAGACGGTGAAGGAGAGATTCTGAGACGGCGCAGGGAGTGTTGAAGCACTCGACCTGCGCCTAACCGCAGAAGCCTTGTTGGAGGCGCCCATGGCTAATCAAGCCATATGTTTGATTCCGAATTGCGACAAGCCATCGCGAACTCGGACAATGTGCAACGCGCATTACCAGCGGTGGCGTCGGCATGGTGACGCTTCAGCCGGGAAGAGGATGGTTGATGATGGGTTGGCTCAGATCAAGCGCGCCCTGACAGATGCGACACCCGCAGCTTGCTGGATGTGGCCATACCAACGATCTGGCGACGGGTATGCTAGAATCACAATTAAACGAGCTCGCTGTTTGGTGCACAGGGTCGTTTGTGAACGCAGGCACGGACCGCCTCCAGCGGTCGGCTATGAGGCGGCACATTCATGCGGCAGGGGTGGGGAGGGCTGCATAAATCCGTTCCATCTGGATTGGAAAAGCCGGCGAGCCAACGAACTCGATAAGCTCTCCCATGGAACGCACAATCGCGGAGAGAGGCATGGAATGTCCAAGCTCACTAAGGATGACGTGGTCGCAATTCGTGCCGAATATGCGCGAGGGGGTATTTCCCAAGCCGCCCTCGGCAAACGTTACTCGGTTAGTCAGCTGACGATCAGCGACATAACTACCGGCAAAAGATGGGGCTGGCTGACATGACGGATGACAACCCCGCGTTCAGCAAAGAACTTCACGGGAAGGTGTATTTGCTCGTCAATGGCGCGATTGATTTCGAGGACTTCAAGGCGTGGTATCGTCTGGCGATTGTCGCGTCCGCGCCATCAGCAAAGGTTGCTTCGATAGGGCCGTCAGACACAGAAGCCACCGCACAAGCGCTCGGCTACGCCCCCTTCATCCCGCCCCCCAAGACCGAACGCTTCACGGATTACGTGAGAGACATAGACCAGCCCGACGAAGCAACCCGCGCGCATCACAAGCGCCTGCTCGGCTCGGGGAGTGAGGACTAGTGGCTGACGGGGAAAGCAAAGGCCTGTCTGAACAGCAGGAGCGCTTCTGTCGTTTGATCGTTGAAGGACGCAATCAGCGCGACGCCTACAAGCTCGCAGGGTACAAGACGACCACAGACGGCGCGACAGATGCGAACGCATCGCGATTGCTAAGCAATGCTAAGATAGCCGATCGGATCGCAGAGATGCGCAAACCCATCGCGGACAAGTTTGAAATCACCACCGAATTCATCGCGCAAGAGCTGCTGAACGTGTGGCGCGCGTCGCTTCAGGCAGATGACCGAACCAACGCCCGGCAATCGCTCATGGATGTCGCAAAGCTGACTGGCAAGATCGTGGATGTGTCCCGCGTGACTGCCGAGAACGTCAATTACAACATCGGGGATAGCCCGATGAGTGCAGACGAATGGGAAGCCGAGTTTGGCGAACAAGACGCTATGGGCGCCCCAGCCAGGACCCCAGCACGCGCTCATTAAATGCCCGGCCAAGGAAGTCCTGTTCGGCGGGGCGAGGGGCGGCGGTAAGACTGACGGGATCATCGGCAAGAACGGCCTCCGTCAAAAGCTGCTAGGGCGCGTCTATAACGGCGTCGTGTTCAGGCAGGAAATGCCGCAAGCCGACGACATGATCGAGCGTAGCCACGAGATTTACGGCGCGCTTGGTGCGACTTTCAACAAGGTCCAGAGCCAGTGGACCTTCCCGCTAGGTGGCCGGCTTCGCTTCCGGCCATTGGAGAACATCAAGGACGCGGCCAAGTATCAGGGGCAGAACCTCACAGACGCGACGATCGAAGAGGCGGGCAACTATCCTAGCCCAGAAGCGATCGACAGGCTGTGGGGCGCGCTTCGGGGGGCTGATGTGCGGATGACGCTGGCCGCCAACCCCGGTGGTCCTGGGGCTTCATGGCTCAAGCCACGGTTTCACATCGACACGCACCCGCAGGGGATGCGGATATTCAACGACCAGCTGCCGAACGGAGCAACGCACACTCGCTGCTACATCCCCAGTAAGGTCACGCAGAACAAGGCGTTGCTGGCCAGAGACCCGGATTACGTGAACCGGCTTTACCTTGTCGGCTCGAAGGAGCTGGTTCGGGCGTGGCTGGACGGAGATTGGAACGCGATCGAGGGCGCATTCTTCGACTGCTGGAGCGCCCAGCACATCATATCGCCTTTCGAGATCCCAAGGGACTGGCATTGCTTCCGGTCATTCGACTGGGGAAGCGCCGCGCCGTTCAGTTGCGGCTACTGGGCTGTTGCCAGCGATGATTTGCACCGGCCTGAGGGGATAATCCCGCGCGGCGCGCTGGTAAGGTTCAACGAGTGGTACGGCGCGAGCGGGCCAAACAAAGGCCTGAAGCTTACGATCGAGCAGGTTGCGGCCGGCATAAAAGAGCGCGGCGGTGATCGCGAGTTCTCTGGCTGTGTGGCCGACCCGGCGATCTTTGCCGAGGATGGCGGGCCAAGCCGCGCTGAGGTGTTCCTGCGCAATGGCGTGTTCTTCAAGCCTGCCGATAACCGGCGCGTAGGTCGCAACGGGATGATGGGCGGCTGGGACGAGATGCGCCAGCGCCTGCTCGGCAATGGCGAGCGCCCGATGATCTACTGCTTTTCGACGTGCCGGGATTCCACGCGGACCATCCCGGCGCTTCCCCATGATATGTCGAGGCCTGAAGACGTGGACAGCAACGCTGAAGATCACGCAGCGGACGAGTGGCGCTACGCCTGCATGTCCCGCCCGTGGTTCAACGAGAAGGCCAACAGGGCCGGCGGCAAGGCTAACGACTATGGCTCAACGCCCAGCGGAGGCGCATCTTGGCGGCTCTGAAGCGCGACACCAGCGGCATCACCCAGCTCAGGCAGCAAGCGCAGCCCCAACAGGCGCCGGCGGAACCAGAGTTCAAGGGCCGCACTCTCGAATCCTACAAGCGCATGTTCACGCGCGCGGAAGAGGCCTGCACCAAGGCGCGGACGCTTGCGCACCGCGACCGCGACTGGTTCGACAATTTCGACGACAGCCAGTGGAGCGACAAGGAAAAGGGCGTTCTTGAGAAGCGCGGACAGCCGCCGTCCACGTCAAACCGCCTGCGCAAGAAAGTGCGCTTCCTTCGTGGCCTTGAACAGCGCCAGCGGAGCGATCCGAAGGCCTACCCACGCAAGCCGAATGACGAGAAGTCAGCCTCTGTCATCACGGACGTGCTGGACTATGTCGAGCAACAGACCCGCTTCGATCACACTGCCAGCGAGAGCTTCAAGGATCTCGTCATCGAGGGGATCGAGGCCTGCGAGGTTATCGTTGAGGGCGGCGAGACAGCGATCAACCCGCTGCAATATGACGGGTTTTTCTACGATCCGCGCTCCAAGAAGACGGATTTCTCTGACGCCAAGTATCTCGGCTATCAGGACTGGTTCGACGAAGACGAAGCCATTGAGATGGCTATCGCCATGGGCATGTCCGAAGAGAACGCCAAGGCGGCTGTAGAAGCCTCGTTTGAAGAGGGCGTTGGCGACGAAGGATACGACGACAAGCCCGACCATATGTGGGGCGATCAGGACCGCAAGCGCGTCCGCATCGCTTGCATGTACTGGAAGGACGGCAAGGGCGTCTGGAACTACGTCTATTTCACCGGAGGCGCGGTCATCAAGGAGGGCGTGAGCGTCTATCTGGACGACCAGAAGTCAGACGAGTTCCCGAACGGCAAGCCGACCTGCGCCATTATAGCCGCGTCAGTTTACCTGACCCGCAAGAACGAACGTTACGGCGCGCTGAGAGACGACATCAGCCCGCAGTCGGAGATCAACTACACGAAGACGAACACCGTCTTCAACATGAAGAACCGCCGGATGTGGCAGCGGGCCAAGGGCATCCTGCCGGCCGATGCGAGCGAGGTTGTCGCGCGCGCTGACGGCATCCTCACGGCGAACGGGGAGTACGGCAAGGACTGGGGCTTCATCGACAGCCAGGCGGAGATCGCCAACAACTTCCAGTTCCTGCAGATTTCCACGATGGAGATCGAAGGCCACGGGCCGAATGCGGGCCTCATGGGTCGCGGGACCGAGGATCAATCCGGCAAGGCCATCGCGCTCCAGCAGAACGCCGGGATGGCCGAAGAGAACGACATCTTCGACATCCACAACGACTGGAAGCTCCGCGTTTACCGGGCGATGTGGTATCGCACCAAGCAGTTCAAGACGTCGGAATGGTATGTTCGGGTAACTGAGGATAACGAGGCCCCGCGCTTTGTTGGTCTGAACACGCCGAAGCCGAAACCGCAGATTGATCCGACGACCGGCCAGCCTGTCCTGAACGAAAAGGGCGAGCCGGTCCCGATGATGGGGCCAGACGGCAGGCCAGTTCCCGAGATCGACCCGGCCACAGGTCAGCCGATCATCGAGAACAGCGTTGCCGAACTCGACGCCGATATCATCCTGACGCTGGCGCCGGATTCGATCACGCTGCAACACGAGGAGTTCACGGAACTGGCCGACATGGCCAAGGCGGGCGTTCCAATCCCGCCCGATGTGCTGATCCTCGCCTCCCAGATCCGCGACAAGCAGAAGCTGGTCGAGCGGATGAAGGAAGAGGGCGGGGCGCAGGCCAAGCTCCAGCAGGCCATGCAGCAGATCGAGCAAATGCAGCAGGCCATGCAGGCGATGACGAAGCAGCTTCAGCAGGCCCAACAGGAAGCCCAGCAGGCGGCGATGCAGAAGCCGCTGACGCCTGTGGATATGGCCAAGGTGGACGAGAGTAGGGCCAAGACGCAGCACATTCAGGCGCAGACGGCACAGATCGGCAAGGAGCTTATGGCGCCGCCAGAAGTGCCGGAGCCGCCCGCACCGCCAACGGCGCTGGACGCGGCGCGTGTTGATCTCACCTACGCCCAAGCTGACAAGGCACGCTTCGACATCGCCAAAGGCGTCCACGACATCAACAACCCGCCGCCTCCGCCGCAGATCAAGGGTCCGCAGCGCTAGGCCGATTATCTCAACAGAACACACAAAGGCCCGCCCTAACCGGCGGGCCTTTCGCGTAGCCGCCGCCGGGCTCACTCGGGCGCGCAAGGAACGACCGCCGCCGGGTCTCATCGGGCGTTTGGAGCCGACAACGTGAAAGAGGAACAGACAGACTTCCTGGACGATTTCGACACGGACACTGATGTCATGACGGCCCCACCGGCTGTTACGACACAGGAGCCGCAGACGGATAGCGGGCAACCCCGCAATCCCGATGGCACCTTCGCCAAGACCCAAGCGGAGAAGGATGCTGCCGAACTAGTCCAACAGGGCGTTAAACCCGAGGCGCAGCCAGCGCCCGGAGCGGAGCCGCCATCCGCCGAACCGGAAGATGTCAAAGGCCTCAGAGCCGCGTTGAAAGCTGAGCGCGAAAAACGACAGTTGACTGAAGCGCAATTGGCAAAGCTTCAGCCTCCAGCCGGAACAGCGCCGCAATCGCAAACCCAGCCCCCGAAAGGGCCGGAGTTCGTCCCTCCACAGATAGATCCGGAAGACCCGCAGACCTACGCCCACGCCATCCACTCGATGCGGATGCAGCAATCGCAATTCTTTGCGGTGCAGCAGTCCAGCGAGGCGGAAGTCGCTGAAGCGTGGGCAGCGTTCGATGCAGCATGTGAGGCGCAGCCAGGTGGCCCGGCCTCGATCTACAGCCAGACGCTTGTGAACCATCCCCATCCGATGGGTGAAGTTCTCAAGTGGCACCGGCAGCAGAAAGACCTGCAACTGCTTCAGGAGGCCGGTGGCCTTGAGAAGCTTCGCGAACGTTGGCTGGCCGAAGCGCAAGCCACGCATGGCGCGCAACCCGCGCCTGCCGCTGGAGTGGCCCCCGCTGCACAACGCCCGACGCCGCCGCCATCTTTGGCGAACGGCGGCGCCGGCGCGCACGCGGACCCCGGAATCTCATCTGAGGACGACGACTTCAACGGCCTTTTCGAGGGAGCCCGCAAACCCCGAAAACGCTAGGAGCTTAACAGGTGTCTTACACCACAGTCGCTGATCCGCTTATCCTCAAGAAATGGGAGCGGAACTACTTCAAGGAATCGGTCCGTGAGTCCGGCTATCTGCCGTACATGGGACCGGGCAACACCAACCCGATCGTCGTCAAAAAGCAGCTGATCGAAGGCGGTCAGGTCATCACGCTTCCGCTTGTCTCGGCCCTCAAGGGCAATGGCAAGGGAACGGGTACCCTGGTGGGCAACGAAGAGTCGCTGGTCACCGGCGGATACGACGTCAAGCCGTACTGGCATCGCCATGCGGTTGCGACGAAGAAGTCCACCACCCAGAACTCGGTCATCGATCTCGCCAATGCGTCGAAGGACATGCTCAAAGTCTGGGACATGGACCGGATGCGTGACGGCATCAACAACGCGCTGTCCGTCATGGTGGAATCTTCGTCTGTCTATGACGAGCTGAACGGCCACCCGAAACAGGTTCCGTTCGCTGAGGCGACGACTGCCAACAAGAATACGTGGGCAGCCGCCAACCAAACGCGCATCGTCCCGGGTTCGACGCTGGCGAACTACAACGCCACGTTCGCCACCATGGCTGCGACGCTCGACACGACCTCAGACACCTGCACCGTGGACATGATCAAACTCATGAAGCGGCAGGCAAGAAAGCGCGATGCCGTCACCAACCAGGTGGCTGTCCGCCCGATCCGCACCGGTGAGCAAGGCCGCGAATACTACGTCGCCTTCCTCCACTCGCTGGCGTTCAAAGACCTCGAGAACGATATGGAGACCATCAACCTTGATGGCCGCCCGCGCGACATCGAGGACAATCCGATCTTCCAGGACGGCGACCTTCTCGTGAAGGGCGTCATCTGCCGGGAGATTCCGGAGATCACGTCGTGGGGCACGATCGGCGCCTCTTCGGCAACGGTTGTCCCGATCTTCATGTGCGGCGCCGGCGCGCTCGGCATGGCGTGGGGTCAGATGCCTCGCGTCACGACCCGCAAGGAAGACGACTACGGCTTCATTGAGGGCGTAGGTACGGAATCTCTCTGGGCGGTCGAGAAGATGCTCTACACGCCCCCGGGCGCTGCGGCTCCGATCGACTACGGCATGGTCACGGGCCTCGCCGCCACGGCTGCAGAATAAGGAACAGCGAACATGGCAACCTATCCTCCTGCAACCGAAGTGGGCGATGTCGTCGTTCACTGCATCCGCCGCAATATCAGCGAAGCGGATGAAGGTCTGGGCGCGCTCGTCATTGGGACGCGTCCGGCCAAGTCCATTGTGGTCAGCGCGGGCGTCATCGTGACAACCGGGTTCAACGGTACGTCTCCGATCGCGCAGATCGGCCCGACCGCGGACCCGGACGGGTTCGGCACGAACCTGATCCTCGCCACGATCGGCAACATCGTCTGGGACGAGCTCGCAACGTCGAATGATCTCTACTCGACGTCCGAGGTCACCGACACCGTCACGGTCTCCGCCACCGGCAACGACTCCACCGCCGGCTATGGCGTGGCGTACGTGCTGTATGTGCTGAACAACGGCAACGGCCGGACTTCGTAAGCCTCTCTCGCCTGAAACGGGCGGCAGCTTCGGTTGCCGCCCGCCTTTCCGAAAATCGAGGAACTCCAAATGTCGCTTCGCTTCGCGAAAGACGAGCTGCGCTATTACGTCTACCTCGGGCGCGAGCCTGTGAAGAAGGTCAAGACGCTGGTGTTCAAGCCGGGCGTCGCTGGTCCTGTGTGGGACCGCAAGATTCATGCGCTGATGGTGCGCCTGCCGTATTTCCGGGCCGCGACCGAGGCAGAGATCGCGGCTGTCGAGGGCGAAGGCCGCAAGGTCGCGAATGCCGCCCCGGTGAAGGCCAAGGTTAAGCCTGTCCCAGCCCCGGCAGTCGAAGCCAAGCAGGACGAGCGCGACACCATCAAGGCCGAACTCGATCGCCTCAGCATCGGCTACGACAAGCGCTGGGGCGTCGAGAAACTGAGAGAGCAACTAGCACTGGCAACGCGCCCCGTGACGCCTGCTGAGCCGGTTGATCGTGAATTTGCCGAGGTCTTCAGCTAGTGGCCGACGCGACACTCGCAGAGATGCGCAACCGCGTGCTTGAGAAGCTGTTCGTTCTCGAAGCTGGCGGCGTTGCGAACGCATCGGATACGGCGACGGTCGAGAAGGTCATCGCCTCGACCAACGAGGAATTGCGGGACAATGAGATTTGCTACTGGTCCGATGATGCGACGCCGCAGTCATTGGTCGAACATCTGGCGGCGTATTACGGTTGCTATCTGGCCAACGATTACATGCCTGCGAACGAGGCTCTGGCCTTCATCCAGACGCACGAGCGACGAGCTATGGACAGGCTGCGTGAATTGACGGCAACCAGAAAGCGTGTGGTTGAGCCCACCCGCGCCACCTTCTTCTAATGAAAGTTCCCTTCGCCCTCTCAGCGGCCCCCTCCGTCGTGCTGGGGCTGCCAGCGAAGCTCTGCAAGAACGTCTATCCGGAGAGGCATGAGGCCGATCCGGAGCGGCCATGGGTCTTGCTGGAGGCGCCGGGTACTAAGACCTGGGAGATCATGGACGCCAACATCCGTGGCGTCTGGCAGACGGACGGCCACGCCGGCGGCAAGGTACTGATCGCGGCTGGGGATACGATCGAGCTGTTCGACCCGGCCACCGATGCACTGGCAACGGCCCTGACCGGGACGATAGCTGGCACGGATAGCGGGGATCTGGCGTTCACGGAGAACGAGGGCTTCGGGCTGTTCAACGGCCAGCTCTATGTTTCCGATGGGACGGCCATTGCGGCGGTGGCGGATGCTGACTTTGCCGCTTTGCTGGCCTTTGCTGGCGTGTCGTCATTCTCCAGCGTCACCACGATCGGGCAGCGCGGGATATTCAGCTTCGGTTCCCAGTTCGGGTTCACCGAGGTAAGCGACCTCGATAACACGACTGCGCTGAGCTATTACACGCCGGAGAGTTCGCCTGACGCCATCGTGGCGGTGAAGACGCTTGGCGAGTATGTCTATGTCTTCGGCACCAAGACAATCGAGCCATGGACGTTGACGGGAGATTCATCCGACCCGCTCGCCGTTCAAAGCGGGATGATCCAGCAGATCGGCTGTGCTTGCCGGGAAGGGATTGTTGAGGCCGATAACTCGCTATTCTTCGTGGACAACACGTTCAACGTCCGCAGGCTGGCGGCTGGAACCTCGCAGGTTGTGTCCCCGCCATGGTTGGCGGAAGAACTGAAGTCCTACGGTTCCGAAAACCTGTTCGCGATGACCTACACGTCGCGCGGGCATATCTTCGTAGGGTTCTGGACGCTTAGTGGCTGCCATTTCTACGACGTGCTGGCGTCGTCACAAGCTGGTGAGCCCATCTGGCATACCCGCTCGGCTTCATCGTCGCTGACATGGCATGTCCAGCACATGGTCATGATCGGGCCTGCCCAGAATTCGCGGGTGTTCGGCGGGGCGCTGTTCAATCGCTTCGTGGAGCTTGGCGACGACTATCTGTGCGATGTGGAGGATGATCCGGACGAAGACCCGGTCCACATTTCTCGCGAGTTCAGCGCGGCGCTGACGGCAGCTCCAGACCGGACGGCTATCACGAGCCTGTTCCTCGAGGGCGCCAAGGGCATCGGGACGCCAACAGGGCAGGGTGAGAACCCGCAGGTCGAGATGTGCTTCTCCAAGGACAACGGCCAGACATGGTCGGCATGGGAGGCGCGTCCGCTCGGAGCGCAGGGCGCTTACAGCACGGAGTCGGCGTGGCGCCGGCTGGGCCGTGTTGGCCGTCAGGGCATCATCTTCTGGTTCCGGAAAACCGACCCGGTGCGAGGCGCTTACACGGGCGTCAGGGTGAACGAGTGAACAACAAACAGGTCGCAGCCGGACGCAAGGCGCTGTTCCCCTTTGCCGACCGGGTGAAGCTGACAATGACGCGCGAGGGCGAGGTGACGACGCTGACGCCTTATCTCAGCGCTGATCCAGAAACCACGGGAACGCCGGTCGAAGTCGTGAACAACGTGACGGACGCCACTTCGATCACGCGCCAGTTAAGCCAGAGCATCGGAGCCTTGCTTGGCTGACCCGAAGCAGGAACCGAAGATACCGAATATCGCGGTCCCGCTCGTGGATTTGAAAACCGGGCTGATGAACCCGCCCTGGTACACCTATTTCGCAGGCGAGCGCACAGGGCTGAACGTCAACAGCGGCGCGGCGGCAGCGGCGGCGGCGGCAGCCAGCGCGGCGCAGGCAACGGCCAATGCGGCGCAGGAGCAGGTAAACGCCGTCGGCGCGGAGACGTTGACCTTCTCGGCTTCGGCCAGCCCGATTTCTGCAACAGGCTCTGGGCTCAGCGGAGTGGTGCAGACCAACACTGTAACCGTCACGCCAGCGGGCGGAACCGGACCCTATACATACGCATGGACTTACGTCAGCGGGGATGCCGTCACGGTGCTCAGCCCCTCGTCAGCAGCGACCAAGTTCTCTTCGGCCACCGGCGCCGAGGCTGTCTATAAATGCACGGTGACTGACTCACTCGCTGCAACTGCCGTCGTCAACGTCGGCATCTCGATTAGCAACGGCGACACTTAAACACTCTCAGGTTTTTGTAATGGCTGCAAACTATGACGGCGCCAGCTCGTCTGGTACCAGCGTACCCACAGGCACGTCTGGCGGTTGGGGCGACTGGCTCCCGCTCCTGATCGATGCGGGCAGCAGCCTTGCTGGCGGCTGGCTGTCAGGTCAGGGCGGAACTGCGTCTGCAAACGCAAATGCCGATGCGGCTCAGCAGGTCGTCGATCTGCAACGCGGCATCTACAGCGACCAACGCGCACTGGCTCGCCCGGGATACATGACGGGTGGCGCTGCGACCAATGCGCTGGCGAATATCTATGGCATCGGGCCGCAGAACTATGAGGCTGCGTTCTCCAATGGCGGCATGTCGTCTGGCGGGACCAACGCGCAAGGGCTTGCCACCAACTGGGGCGCTGGCCAGCCGGTTGCCGGGCATACAGGCGGCGGCGGGCCGAATGCTTTGGCAGCGGCAGCAGGGAGCGCTGCGGGCTCGTTCTTTGGTCCTGTGGGAACCGCTGTCGGCGGCGCGCTCGGTGGCCTGATCCGCAGCGATGGCGACAACTGGCAGACCAAGCAGACGATCGCCCCCGAGGGCTATGACTACGACAAGTTCTGGAACGACAATCCCGACCTCCAGGTGAGCAAGAACGGCTGGCCCAAGGCCGATGTTCAGGCGCTCTTTGGTGGCAACCGGAACGCCTATCTCGACTGGTTCCAGAAGCAGTCGCCGGATCGGAAGATCCCGCTGCTGGCCGGGTATGAAGTCGGAGCCAATGGCGTGCCGGTGCTCTCGACGGCTGCGCCTGCTGCTGGTGGTGGAGCCACAAGCGGGGCCAACGCTCTGGCCAGTCCGATGAAGGCATTCGAAGCCACGCCCTATTACGACATGGCGGTCAAAGGATTCCGAGGCGTCGATACGCCTGACGTGAACGCGGCCTATGCCAAGGGCGGCAAGGTTCTGTCCGGGGCTCAATCGATCGCACTGGATGAGCGCGGCAAGAACCGGCTGGGCGCGGCGTTCGGACAATACACAGCCGGGCTTTCCGATCTGGCTGGCTTGAACAGCACTGCCAGTAACCAAGCCGGAACTGCTGCGACGAACTACGGCACATCAACAGGCAGAGCAATTGTCGATGGCGGCACCGCCAAGGGCAACGCGCTCGCCTCTGGCTACGCGGGCCTCACCCAAGGCGTCAGCGGCGCTCTCGGCGCTCTCAACACGTTCGGCAAGTCGCAATGGGGCTGGGCTTGATGGCTAACGCGCTCGCCATGATGATGCCGCCGACCGGGCTTCCGGGTGTCGATCCGACCCGCCAGCCGCCCATGCCGGGCATGTCCACGTCAACGGCTGTTGCTCCCGCTCCAATGCAGGCGCCGCGCCAGAACGCGCTTGCGACTCCGATGACGGCCAACTTCAACCCGCCGAAGCCGAAGCAACAGAACATGCTGCTAAGCTCGGCGGTGAATGGCTTCCAGCGCGGGCTTGATCCCAAGGGCTGGCAGGCCGGACAGGATCAGGCGAAAGCCGACAAGGCCGAGGGCGTCAAGAAGCAGATCGCCATGCTCCAGAACATCCGCGCGCTTCCGATGGAACAGCGGATGCAGGCGCTTCCGCAAATCTCGCAGTCGATCGGCAAGCAGATCCCGCCCGAGCTGATGCAGGACCAAGCGATTGATACGCACTTGGCCATGTTGATGGGCGAAGCGGGGATGGCTCCCAGCACGCCGGAGCCGATGAGCGAATACCAGCGCGCTCAGATCGCGCTGGAAGAGCAGAAGGCAAGCCAGCCCCGGAACCAGTTCATTCAGGGGCCGGACGGAGCCATCTCGGTTGGCAATCTCAACGACGGGACGGTCCGGCAGCTTCAGCCCGGCCAGCCGAAGCCTGACCCAGCCAACTATGACATGGTCACGACCGCAGACGGCATCATTGCCGTGAATAAGCGCAACCCGAACGACAAGATCATGATTGGCGCCGCGCCTCCGCGCTCGGCTGCTGGTGATGGCGTTGGCTTCCAGTCCCTGACGCCAGCGCAAGTCGCTGAACGTGGCTATCCGCCCGGAACTGTCGTGCAGGTAGATTCGCGCGGCAAGGAATACGTCAATTCGCGGCCATCGACCCAGCAGACTGGCCAGCCGACCGAAAGCGAGCGCGCCGCAGGCCTTCACGCGACCGTTTCCATCAATGGCCTTCGCAACATCATGGCGAAGGAGGGTGCTGGGTATAATCGCGCCGGCGGCATGGAGCAGGTCGCTGGTATTGTTGGCGGCGAAAACGAGCGGCTCTACGATCAGGCTGCAGACGAGTTCATCGACGGCTATCTCCGCGCCATGACTGGTGCGGCAGCTACCAAGAGCGAAATCGACACATACAAGCGCCAGTGGTTCCCCGCTTTCGGGGATAGTGACGCTGTCATCAAGCAGAAATCGGCAGGCCGCCTCAACGCTCTGAAAGGCATGAAGAGCAAGGCTGGTCGCGCTTGGAACCCTGAATGGGATGGCATGATTGCTGATCTTGAGCAGCAAGCAGCGCCTGCCCAACAAAATGAAGGCCCGAAATTCCCGGACGGTACGCCTATCACACAGGAGCGCCTGCAGCAGCTGAACCCGCAGATGCGGTCGATCTATGCAGCGCAGTTGGCGGCCTACGAAAAAGACAACGGTAACGATGACGCTTTCATCGACAGCCTGTTTCCTTCCGATCCCCAAGTTCAGGACGCAGGCGTTGAACTTCCCGCAGGCGTGACCCCTGAAGAATGGGACGCCATGACCCCTGAAGAACAGGCCTTGTTCCAGTAATGGCCCCGACCCCGCAACCCACACTGACGAGAGAGCAGCAGCAGGCTCTCGCGAAAGCGAGGGCGCGTGCGCGCATCTCGACCGGCGGCGGCCTCGGCGCGACCAATCCCATGGTCGCTCAGGGGCAGGCTGCGCAGCGGGAATGGCGTGACGCTGGCGCTCCGCAGGCACCGCAGGATAATTCTGTGCGGATGGCTGCGCCGGCTGATCCGCTCGCAAAGCGATCAATTGAACCGCAGAAAGCTTCACCTTTTGCGGTCTCGCAATCGTCCTATGACGAGATGGACGCAACTCCCCAACGCAGCGTTGTTGGTGAGGCTCCGCAATGGGCCTCAGAGGCGCCGCTTATGGGCGGGCGCACCATTCAAGACGAGGGCCGCGAAGCGCTTCAGAGCGCTGGAACTAAGTTCCGCGTCAACACCTCTGGAACGCAACTGGACAACCGCCACAACGCCGATGGGCCAGACCTTGTCGGGGGCATTGGCGACCTGTTGAAAGCCGGTAACTTCGCCGTACGCGACTGGTGGAAAAACTCCAGCTATAAAGACAAGGAAAACCTTGCCGCGAGCCTGATAACCGAACCCACTGGGGCGCCGGCAATCGCTCGGCTCATGGATCACGTTGGCCAAAAGACCGGCAACGACGCGCTGCGCGACAAGACCGGATATTATCAAACAGACGCCAACTATGATCCCGTCGCTGAACTTGAAATGTATCTGCTTAACGCGGGATCGTGGTCCACACGGAACGCAGCAGGCGGCGCTATCAACCCCCGCGCCCAAGCCGCCAAGATCGGCCCGCAGCTTCCCGGTATGCGTCAGGCGCTGGCAAAGCCCGCTCTGAGCGAGTTCGCTACGCCTGCGGCGGATGTTGCCACCAACCTCACCATGGGCCTCAGCGATTTGACAGCCTCAGGCGTGAGGGGCGCTGTAGGTCTGGCGAAAGACCTGCGTCCTAAGCCGACGGCAGAGGTTCCGCCGGTCGGCGGCCCTAATGCGCGCGCCGGGACACAGACAGGAACGCCGCCGCCCCAACCTCAGCCGGGGCCGGCTCCTCAATCAGCTCCCGTCGCCCAAGCCCCCATCCCGCAAGCTGCGCCTAGGCCCGCTCAGGCTGGGCCGTCCGGTGCGGGGCAGGGGGCCGCTGCTCAGCCCGTCCTCAACGCCTCTCCCGTCGCTGCTGGGCAAAGCCCGGTCGCCATGGCCAAGAGTGACGCCCGCATTATCGGCCGCCTTCTCAAAGCCGGTGGCGTAGCCCGTAACGACGTAAACAACCTTCTGGCGGGACTGGTGCAGGCTTACCAAGGCAGCAACAGCTCGCGCCTTCCCCTCGCGTTCTTCGCTGAAGAGTATCTTCCGACTGTACTTCCGAAACAGACGGCGGATGACGTCATACAGAAGCTTCGCGGATTTGGCCGTGAACGCTACAGCGCGAATGGGCCAAAAGACACGTCGCGCTCCACCATGCGCAACACCGTCGATACCCTTCGGAGCACCCAGCAAGACAATCTCTCCGGCGTGATGGACGCCAACCTCTACAAGGGTAAGCTGATCGGGCAGGAGGACAAGCTCAACGCCCAACTCGAACAAAACGCCCGCACAGCATACACCACGGCGCTTGAGAACGCGAATAACCGCCTCCTGAATGGCAAGGCTACGCAGGCTGAGCGCGACGCGCTGGGCGAGATCCAGGCGCTGCTCCACAACGGAGCTTTCCTGAAGGAAGTCCCGGCCCATTTGCGCATCAAGGCCATGCGTGACGGGATCAATCTTGAGGATTACGTCCAGAAAGACCCGATCGCGGCGGCGCACTGGCTGCAATCCGAATTGCGTCAGGCCGTAACGGCTGCCGAAGGTGTCGGCGGCATGGCCACTTCGGAGTCCCGTCTCTATGGCGAGATGCGGACCACGCTTCTGGAGCAGCTGGAAAAGGTCGTTCCCGGCTATCGCGGCGCCCGCAAAGCGCATGGGGATATCTACGGGGCCAAAGAGGCAATCGAGTTCGGCGGCAATTTCTTCAAGTCCGCGCGTTCAGAAGTCGAGACGGCCCGCCTTGCCCGTCAGTTCAAGGCCATGTCTGTCCGCCAGAAGACGGCGGCGACCATGTCTATCCGAGACGCGCTGAAGAACGAGTTCCGCAACAAGGCCGAGGATACCGCAGCGAAGGTGACGCGGCTTCAGCAGGCCGGCGTTCTCGATGCGCTGGAAACCGTCCTCGGTGCTGATGGTAAGCGCGTGGCCGAAGCCATCCGCAATACGGTCAAGGAGAACGAGCGACTGCGAGCGGTTGATCAGTTGTCGGGTTCTCCGACGCACGACAATACCGTCACGGCAGAAGCGGCACAGAAGGCCGTTCGCAGCCCTCTCAATACCGCAATCAAGAACACAGCCGACAAATCCAATTTGCTTTACACCGCTGGTATCGACGCCATGCTGATGGGGGGCGGTCTTCCCCCATTCGCAACTGCCGGAGCGCTCGTCGGTCGCGCCGCTGACAAGTTCGGAAACCCGGGCGCGAAGCAACTCTCGAGCGTGACCAAGACGCTCTATGATCTGCCTGCGCAACCGAACGCACTGTCAGGGCCACCCAAACCGCCCAAAGTTTCCGGCCCGCGCGCACCCAAGCCGCCGCCTGAGCAAATCCAGGCTACGCTCGACGATCTGCTGAACCAGTACAGCGCCCTCGACCACAGGGCCAACCCGGCGGCCGGACAGAAGCTATTGCGCCAGATCGAACGGCTCAAGAAACAGCTTCCCACCCCCAACGCCCTCTCCCCCCCACCCCGTCCTCCTGTGAAAAACGGGTTTGGCTCCTCCTCTCTCGACATGTCCGAACCGGCGCGGATGCAGAGGGCGGAGCCGGGTAAAGTTGATATTCCGATGGCCGGTTATGCTGGCCATGAAGAAGCAGCTCGGGGCACGTCGCGTGGCTACAGAACGCTGGAGCGCAACCCAACAGCGTCAACGCTGAATCGGTTGGCCCGAGAGGCTAGCCGCGTCAACCCCAACAGCATGGCGACGAAGCCCCCAGCGGATGTCAAATTCCGCTGGATCAAAGATGTCGATGGTAACGTGTATATCGGTGACGCGAACACCAACCTTCACGATACGATGATTGAGGGCCTGCGCAAAGTCGGCGTGAATATGCCGGAAGGGCGCGGGGATGCGTGGCGCCGCGTCAACGCGGAGACCGACCCCGGCATGAATGCTGGCGGTATGCTGCGCTACGATACGGCGACCGGCAAATGGGAAATCCAATCGAGCGATTTTGCGTGGACGCCCTTCGACCCCTCTCAATCAGGAAGCAGCAAGCTTCTGGCTGGAATGGGAGCCTCACCAGAAGGCCTAGGCGCAGCAGCAGGCGGCGCGGCTGGCTATGTGCTGAACCCCACCGATGCAAACGGCGATGGCGTCATTGATGATGCTGACCGTGGGCTCAATGCGATGGGCGGGCTTATCAGCGGCGGCCTTGGCGTTAAGGCTGTTCGCTCTGGCGCCGGCGCTGTCCGCAATGCGATGATACCGCAAGCGCGGGCCCCCGAGCTTCCCCCGCTGACACTCCCGAAAGAGAACCGCGTCTTCGCGCCCGGCAAGCCCGACGATCTAGGCTTCATCACCTCCGCTGAATACGTCCTCGCCAATCCGATCGCGCGCTTCAAAGACGCTAAGAACCTGACGCCGGAACAATGGCGCAAGTTCATGCGTGAAGGTGGCGCATCTGCCGAGGCTTTCAAGTTCCAGATCGAGCCCGCGCTGAAGCGTCTGGCGGATGAGGGATACACCGGCGACATTCCGAAGGTGAAGCTGGAAGAGGCGCTGGCTCGGACGCGGGGGACGTTGAGCAAGCCGCCACCCACTACGATGCTCGAGCGTATGGAGCCGCAAAAGGGACGTTTTGAAGCTCCGTCAGAAACAGACTACAGCGAATACACTGCTCCCGGTAAATCCACCAATTACCAACAGCACGTCCTCATTCTTCCGCAGAACCAAGGGCAGGGCTATCTTTCGCACAACTGGCGCAGCAAGAACCCGGTCGGCCACGTCCGCACCACCAACCGCACATCAGCCAATGGTGAGAAGGTGCTGCACGTCGAAGAGCTTCAGAGCGATCTTCATCAGGAGGGCGCGAAGCATGGCTATCGGGCCGATACCGCCGATATAGCCAAGAAGGCATCTCGACATCAGGAGGTCTTCAGAGCGGCTGAGGCGCGATACAATGAATGGCGCCAAGCGTTGCCGAATGAGGCGCAGCAGACCACGCCCTCCGCGCAGTTTTTGCCGGGGCGGTGGGACGAAATTCGAGATCCGGTCGGGCGAGAGCTTGCGCGCACCGTCAAACATACCTTTGAGCAGATGGAGAGAGCCGCTAAAGAGTGGCACTCTATCAGCCCGCCCCCAGCTCCAATGAAGAACTGGGAAGAGCCCTTCATCCGCTACGCCTTGAAGCAGGGCGCGGATCAGGGTGTGGATGTCATCACGTTCCCGAGCAGCAAGACGTTGCACGCCTCGCTTCAGAACGAAGGAACGGCGAAGTTCTATGACGAGCGGTTGCCGCGTCATCTGGAGAGCGTAGCCAAATCGCTTGGCCTCAGTGTCGAGCGTGTTGAGCTTCCCCGCGCTTCACAGTACAGCGTCAGCAAGCTTCACGACCATGGCAGCGGCATGTGGGGCATCGCCAAGGAAAACGGCGGCTGGCTTCGCGATCCTTCCGGCGCGTTCAACGTCAAGGAGTTCCGCTCGAAGGCCGACGCCGAGGCCTTCGCGCAGACGCTGAATGACCGCTGGATGGCTCCCGCCATCCGCCTCACTCCACAAGCCAAGCAGCGCCTCTCCCAAGGCATCATCATGGATGCCAAAGACCCCGGACGCATGGCGTCGCCTCCGCCCCCCAAGCCCACCCAAGCAGGCTTCCTCCCCTCTGGATCAGGAAAGCCGGGAGCCAAGCCGCCTGCAAATGCTCTGGCGGGGCCGATCAGCCCGCGCGTTCTGGAAGATGCGGGCCGCGCCGCCAAGCGCCTGCCGACTGAGGTACGCAACAAGCTATCAGCGAACGCGCTGAGTGAGAATCCTGCCCCTGCTATGCAGGCGTCCGGTTTCAGCCCTGACCTGTTTTCGTTTGCTCAGGATGCGCGGACACCGGCGCCCGGCCCCGTCGAGAACGCCTTCAACCGGCTGACCCGCCAACCCAGCGCCAACGCTCTGGAAATGGGCTTGCGGAAGTCGATCGAAAGCGTAGCTGGCCAGCGTGGGCGCTCTGCCCTGCGCGTTGGTGACGAGAGCGTGCCTGACCTCCCGTTCGGTATGCGGATGGCCATGGGCGAGCGCAATGCCACCCGCAAGGAACAATCCCTCGCACGCCGCGCCTATACGTCTGCCGAGAAGAAGAACAAGCTGGATACGCCGAAGGTGCAGCGCGTCGTCGCCGCAGAGCGCGAAGCCCGCATGGCGCAGGATATCCTCGACCAGGCGCGTCTGGACGCCTTCAGCACCGAGGACGTTGGAGCCATTGTTCGTGAGCAGATGGACGCGATTGCCAAAGCCATGAACCGCGCGCCGCCTTCTACGCTGGGGCTGCCAACCAAGGGCCAGCAAGTCTCGGATGCGCTGGACAATGTCGTGTTTGGGGCGCCCCCGAAAGGTCTTCGCTCACGCCCGAAGGCAAACGACGCAACCTACTCGATCAGCGAGGCCAATGACGCGGCCAAGCTTCTGTTCAGCAGGGAGTATGCGAATATCTGGGACGACATCGTTTCCGGCCGCACGCCGGTAGAGTCGATCAAGCCCGGCTCCAAGCAGCATCTGGTCCTGACGGTCGCTGCGGTTGGCGGTCTCGGCGCGCTTGGCATAAGCAGCGCCGTTCTTGCGGATCGCTCCGGGCCGATGAAAGAGCCGGAATATCCGAAGCCCGAAGATCCGCGCGTCTATTTCAAATGGGATGAGCAGCGCCGTGACCCCCGGTTCATCGAGAACCTGCAACTGCGCCTCAACCAGATCGATCCCCGCTATCAGCTACGTGAAGACGGGCAGTGGGTTGAGGGCGGAAACACCGACAAGGTCATCAAATTCTGGCAGGACCAGAACGATTTCACCCCCGATGGAAACCTGACTGAAGAGCAGGCCGCCATGATCGAGGCGCAGGCTATCGACGCATTACGTAGCGAACCGGCCGGCGCACGTAGCGGTCTGCCCAAGCGGCAGGGATCAACTGCACAGCGACCAGCGCTGTGAAGAAGAACGCGATCAGGGCAATGCCAGAGGCATACGTGATTTCGGGAAGCATCATGCCGACTGCTCCCGCGAACAGCAGGTCTGCGGCCGCCACGGCCACGGCGATGAGATAAATCCGAAAGCGCCAGAGCATTCACGGAAGTTAACACGCCGGACTCCGGCTGAAAACGGTCAGGGCTAGCCCTAGTATTTCATGAAGCCGCCGCCGCAGGATTCGTAAGAGTTCTTCGTCACTGGGTTAGCCGAGCCCGCGCAGTCGTAATTGCATATCCGGTTCTGTCCGGAGACGTACTCGGACTTGAGCGGGCAGAAGACGCCGAAGCGCTGCGGCTGAGTTTGCTTCGCCTGCTGTTCTTTGGCGGGCACCGTGCCGGTTCCTAGCCCTCTCGAAAACCCGTCCGCTGCGCTTCCCAAAAGCCTGCTCGGACTTCCATCAGCCTCGCATCCAGCGAGCGCCAAAGCCGCAACGACCAACAGAACAACCCTCATCGTTCACCCCTGATCTGATCGGGGGCGATTCTTAACACTGAACCAGACCAACGGCAAAACCGGCTCCGCTTCCGTGGGGTCGATCGCATGTCTGCACACCCCGGAGATCACCTTTGGCGACCAAGGTTTTCACGTTTCAGGCTCGCGCCTTGGACGGCCTCACAAACGAGTCCGGGGCGCTGACGTATGTGGTCCGCAAGGGCACGACCACGCCGATTGTCGCCTATACCGATAGCGGCCTGACAACCCCCGCCACCAACCCGCAGGTGGCAAATGCGCTCGGCCTCGTGGGTCCGCTGTACTGGAATGACAGCGTAGAGGCTGAAGTCACATTCCGGGTCAAGACTAACGACGCCGCGACGGTTCTGCTTCAGGTTGATTATGCGGGCGGCGCGTTCAGCGCGTCGTATATCCAGGTTGGCCAGCTCACCAAGTTTAACGCTACCTACACCGCAGACGGCGCACAGACCAAAGCACTGACCGGAAAGGTTGTCTCCAGTCCCTACGGCCTGAACGTCTTCTTCGATGGCATCATCCAGCCGAAGGACAACTACACCGTCACCACGGATGGGACGGACTCGACGATCACATGGGCGACGAGCTGCCAGCCTGCAGCCGCCGTAACGGTGTACTACGAAGCCGCTGTTCTTGAAGCGCTTAGCCCGGCGGTCACGGACTATGCTGGAGTTGATGTATCTGCCGCGACGGCCGACAGCGGAGAAGCAGAGCATCCTCTGTCAACTTGGGTCGCGGGATATGGGAAGGCTGCCGACACACTAGCGAAGAACGGGTTCTGGCGCGACATAGACGCCGGAACGATCATCCACCGCTTCCGAGACCGCGTGTTCATCGGCGAGGGTGCGGACGCCACAGGTAATCGCGACAGTACTCAGGGGTCAATTCTTCCGTCTGGAACAGAAGGAGCCAACTGGGCACTGCGTAGCGCGCAGCTTCTTGTCATTGCCGACAACAACGGCGGCGGGATGGCCATCGTCGGTATATCGCGATCCAGCGATGATTTCGCCGTCTATGGGACCAGCATCGGCGTTTCGGGCTTTGCCATTGCAGACAGGGCGTCTGCGATCAGCTGGGCCATGTATGCGGACGTTCAGCGGGAGTCCGGCAGCTCGGCTGGCATCGGCCTTGAGATCGCGGTCAAGAACAAGGGAAACAACCTTACTGAGACGCCTTACCTACCCCAAGGCGGGGCGATCGGCATCCTGCTTCAGGGCGGCGGTGATGCTTCGTATGGTGGCGTTCCGACGAACCCATCCACGACAGCGATCCGCATTGGATCGAATGCGACGACTTGGAACACGGGCATCATTTTCGAATCCGATGCGCTTACGCTTTCAGGTGGGCTTGGGACGGCGATTGGTCTCGGCGCCAATCAGCAGATCGCCACTTACTGCGCTACGGATGGCGATGTCAGCGGGCGGATTTACGCAACGACGACCACGGCGGGAGTTCGTCAGCACATCGTCTTTACGAACAGTGGCTTGCAGATCACCGGGCCGAGTTCGGAACTCATTACCCGCTTCGTACACGAGACGAGCGCCGTAAATGCTACAGAAATTCACAGCGGCGCTACGGGTGCGGCCCCCTACATCCAAGCCAAAAGCGCCACTGACACGAATGTTGAGCTAAGCCTTCGCTCTCAGGCGGCGGCGGCTGTGTCGATCGTGCGGGCCGATAGTTCGACCAACACCGTGCCGCAAGTTCTGACCGTCGCCAGAAACACGACAGGAACACCGGGAACGGGTATCGGTTCGGCGATTGGCTTTTTGGTTCAGACCGCAGCTGCGAACTATGAGACCGGCGCCCTAATCGAGGCGGTGTCTATCGACCTGACCGACGCGTCGGAAGACTTTGACCTTGTGTTTAAGTCCATGGTCAACGGCGCGGCTGCGTCGGAGCGGGCGCGCTTCAAGGCGACTGCGCTCGTACCCGGCACGAGCGACGGGCTTGCGCTTGGAACCACGGCGCTAATGTTCTCGGATCTGTTCCTGGCATCTGGAGCGGTCATCAACTTCAACAACGGCGACGTGCTGATGACGCACTCGTCGAATACACTCACTTTCACAGGAGCCTCAAGCGGATACGCATTCGACGCGCAGGTGTCGTCAACCGTCGCCGGGGCGCCTGCCAACTTCACGAACACTTCTAACGCTGGAAACAACCAAGCTCTGATCATCCAGAGCGATCGAGCGTCGCCCGCGAACAACGACACCGTTTACATGAGCATGATGCTCTCGGACAGCGTCGGGACGCAGACGGAATTTGGCCGCATCTCCACGCTGGCGACCAACGTCACGGATGCGTCCGAAGCCGGGCAGATGCGGCTTGGCATTGCTGTGGCGGGCTCGCTCACGAATAAAGTGTATATGGACAATTCGACGTTCGCTCCAGTCACGGATGACGGAATCGCGTTGGGGGCCAGCTCTCAGAAGTGGTCAGATCTGTTCCTTGCGAGCGGCGGCGTAATCAACTTCAACTCTAGCGACGTGACAATCAACCATTCGTCCAACTATCTGGCCTTCAGCGGCGCCAGCAGTGGCTATGATTTCGATGCAGCGATTATCATGACGGATGGCATCACAGCACCGGCAGCAACCTCAACTAAAGCGAAGCTCTATGTCGATGTGGCTGACGGCGACCTGAAGATCATTTTTGGCGACGGCACTATCAAAACCATTGCCATAGACACCTGAAAGGAAGCGCATGAAAGCTCATCGTATCGAGTTGAAGTCCGTCCCGTTCATCAACGAGGTGACGGGACAGCACGAGCCGGCACCGTTCAGTTATCGCGACGCAATCAAGCTTGCGGCGACCTCAGGTGGGCAGCGCGGCATGTCTAGCGACGATGTCATCAAGGCGATCGAGCTTGTGGCCGAACTCAAGACAGCCGGACCCACGATCTATCTTTCCCCCGATGACCACGGTTGGCTCGTCAAGAAGGTCAATGCCGTGGTCTGGACGAACGCGTCTGACGCAATAGCGCAGTTTATCGTCGACATCCGCAAGGCGCCACTCGTCGAGGTTCCGACAGTGGCGGAGCAGGCGGCCTAGGCTGGATGAAACGCAACAGCAACCTGCATCGGGTCGTGCATCGAGCGGTCCCACGAGACGACTTTCCAGTCTGGGATGGATCTCAGGACGGCCAGCGAGACGCTGGAGTCGCCGTAGGTTTTCGACCGTGGATCAAGCTCGATCGCGAACCCGTTCTTGTGATGCTCCGCTTCAAACTGGGAGGCGACGCTCCGGCTTTTCAACTGGTCAAGGAAAGCCCAGTATTCGACCGGCCGAACCGTGGCGATGAGCACCCCGTCTGGCTTCATCGCAGGGCGCATTGCCGCGAACGCCGCCAGCATCGCCTCCATGCTCAGGTGTGTGAACACGGAGAACGAATAAGCGAGGCTGATAGACTCATCGGGCACATCAAGGCGGCCGGCGATATCGGTTGTCTGGGAGAAGTTTGCAGACACGCCGCAATCCCGGCAGCAGTCGAGCGGCGTTTGCCACGCGTCCACGCCGTAAATGTTCGCCGGGTCGGTGAAATAGTACATCGGGCGGATGATCCGGCCGTAGCCACAACCAAAATCGAGCACCTTCTTTCCGGCGAGCGGGCGTCCAGTCAGCTCGGTAAATCGAGCGCGCAGCATCCAGACAAAAGCCAGCGTCTGGTGGTGAATGCGAAGATCGGCGGTCCCCGTGTATTCTTTCTGGATCGCTTCAGGAGCCATACGAGGCAGGACAGACGACAGATTTGGCAGCGCGGGATCAGGAAGCCTGATTATTGCCTGCGCGAAGTCATCAAGGCCCAGCCTTCTAAGTTCGCGGAGTGCCGGAAGAAGTCCACCAGCCGCCGCACGCTCAGCATCGGCAATAACGTCACGGCAAATGTCGATCATCCCAACCTCCTAGAAGCGATGTCGGAATCTAGCTGCATCTCCAGCCGGAGCCAACCATGAAGCCCCAACACACAGACCTGATCTGCGGCGATCCAACCCCCGATCCATTCCCCCCGCTTCCTAAAAAGCCACCCGTCCGATGGACGCGCTTTCCCAAAGCCAAACCGAAGGCGAAATAGATGCCCGATAAACTCCTAGGCCACGCAAGGTCCATCGAGCGCTATTACGCCGAAACCAACATGAACTCGCTGACGCAGGCGATCCCGGTTTCTGCCATTACGCAGATCGCTCTCGCAGCGGCGCCTGTAAACACGGGCAGCTGCTTCAGCACGTCCACGAAGCGCTTCACGCCTCCTATTGGCAAGTACACGGTCAACTATGGGTTTCTGCTGTCCACCAATATGGCAGACGGCGATGAAGTCTCCATCGGTCTGAGGAAGAACGGAACCGAAGTCAGGCGCATTACGCAAAGCGCTGCGCAGGCCGGTTTCTGCGCGGTCGATGGCACGATCAGCTTCGAGCAGACGGTCGCCACGGATTACTGGGACCTTGCCATAACCGTCGATGGCTCTGGTTCCGATCGCACGCTTGGTTCCGTCAGTTTTTCCTCGCTGAACAACTGGGCCATCTGGAGGCAGGAATAATGCAGGCTCGTCCCGGCTACAGGATCAAGCGGATTGGACCGCCCGATGCCTGCCTTGAAATCGAGGTTCCTGACGTGCTGTCGCGAAGGGAGATTACGGATGCCGTTACGCATCTGTTGACCCCTTCAGATCCCGACCTTGACGAAGCCACTGACCAAGCCCTGGCGGCCAACCCCGACCTCTTCAGCAACACCGAACCCGTCGATCCTGAAAAGGAAGCCCTCCGCGAGCAGGTTGCCGACCTCCAGCGCCAGCTAGCGGAGCGCGATGCAGAGCCCCCGCCGCTGTCTCCTGATCCGGTGAAGCACATGATCCCGGATGAGATCAGAAAGCTGATGGAAGACGGCGAAAGCCTTTCCAATGCGAAGCGCCGGCTGACGGAACTCTTGTGGGTTGAGCAAGCTGAACTGCGCAACCTTCGCGGGACCGATCGAGGCGACCTGAAGCGAGAGGCTGAGATCGAGCGGCTGCTGGGGCTGTTCGCGAGACTTGGCGAGATCTGAAAATGACTGGGGCTGGGAACCATGACCGAAGCGCTACTGAGAGATCAGGTCGAGCTGAAGCGCCAGAGCGCGCGCGAACAGGACATCAATCGGTTCGGAGCGATTGAGAAGGAAGTTGCCGTTCTGGGCGTCCATTTCAAGGCTCTGACCGAACGTTTTGAGGAAGCCCTTGAGCGCGCTGTTTCCGGCGAAGACCTCAAAGAATTGAAGCGAGAATGGGAGACCGCCTTGCGAGAGACCAACTCCAACATCCGAGAGTATTTCACTTCTGCCAACGAGCAGCAGTCCACGAACATCCTCGGACAGGTGCAGGGCATGCTGGCCACTGACCGGCTGGCTGCGGCTGAAGATCAGAAGAACCTGCGACGCCAGATATTCTTCGCCCTGTTCACATGGGGCCTAGGCATTCTCGGCGCGCTGTTCGTCTTCTGGATGACGACGCGCTGAGCAATCAATCAAGGGGCTGGGCATGACGAAATTCCTCAACGCGTTCTTGGAGTTCAAGAACGAGGCCGACGCGACGCGCAAATTTGCGCTGTTCGCTGTGGTGATCATCACCCTCGGACTCGCCTCCCTGAGCGTCACAGGCATCATCGCGACCGCAACGTGGACATGGCTGAGCGCCCTGCCGACGCTGGGCATCATCATCGCCGTTCTGGGCGCTGAAGCGCTGGCGACTGTGGCTTTCATCCGGACGCTGACCGCGCCGACGAAGCTGCGCAAGGTAGCGGGGGCTTCGATCTTCCTCGGATTGGCGGCGATCGGGGTACACAACGCCGAGAACGGCGCTCATGTGGTCTGGCCTGATCGTTTCGAGGAATCCTCGGGTTCACTCGCAGCCAAAGCCGAACTTGCAGGCGAGGAAGCGGCAAAGCTTGGCGAGACAGCAGATGCTGCTGCGGCCGCAACTCCGGCTGAACTGGAGCGCGTCCGCAAGCAGATGGCGGACCTCCGCGTCGAACAGAAGAAGATGGCCGCCCAATCCCCGGAAGGGGTGAAGGAGGCCCAAGCGCTTCTGCTCGCACAAGGCAAATACTACGGTAGCGTGGACGGCATCCGTCAGAACCTCACCGAGGCGGCCATGCGCGCCCGTGGAGAGGAAATCCAGGGTGAGCTGGCCGAACTGAACGAGCGCGAGAAGATGCTCGCCAGCGGGCTCTCAACGCCCGTCCAGTCCGCTTCGACCGATAAGCGACTTGCCCAGATCGAGAATGCCGACAAGGCCAGCACGGCCTTCTGGGCGTGGTTCTGGCTGATCCTGATGCTCTGCACACTGGAAGGCGCGCGTTCGCTCAGCCTGTGGGCGCTCATCACGGATATCACGGGCGCCGACGCCAACATGGACCGTCAGCGGGCCGAAGAACTTGCAGCGGCGCGCCACCAGCAAGAACTGGCCGCCATCCTCGCCGCGAGCGCGCCAGCACCAGTCGTGCAGCCTGCGGCTCCGACGCCTGCACCGGCGCCGGTAATACCAGACGAGCCCGCGCCTCTCGAACTCACGGAAGCTCAGCGCCGTAGCCGTGCCGGCGGTCTTGCTGCCGGACAGGCAAAGGCAGCCGCACGGGCCAAGGCTGACAACGTGATCCTCGTCCCGAGCCTGATTGCTCGCGATGCTGAACTCCAAGCTGCGAAGGTAGCCGCCCAATGATGCTGGGAATCGACTTGGGCTCGACCAACAGCGGGGCCGCTGTCTGGGATGGCCGCCTCCGCATGATCGAGCTGAACCACAGCGGATCAGTCACCATGCCAAGCGTGATCTGCATCGCGGATGATACCGCCTATGTCGGGCAGGACGCGATCGAGAAGGGCAGGCAGTATCCCGATTTCGACTTCCGCAACTTCAAACGCCGCATGGGCGAGAAGTGGCACGACGAAGAGGATACCGGCCACCAGACATGCCGAGGCGCTGGCGATATGCTGCACTTCCAAGGCCCAGAGGGTTTCACATACAGCCCTGTTGAGCTGTCGTCCTATGTGCTGAAGGCCATCGTCAAGGCGGCCAACGAATACCTGGCTCCCCATGATGCCGTGACCGGCGCAGTCATCTGCGTTCCGGCGACCTTCCTGCCGCATCAGGTTGCAGCGGTCGAGGAAGCGGCCAAGCTGGCCGGGCTTGCCGACGTCACAACGCTGGAAGAGCCGATCGCTGCGGCTCTGGCCTACGGTTACGACGCCAAGCGGTCCAAATGTATCGCGGTGTTCGACCTCGGCGGCGGGACGCTGGACCTGTCGTGTGTCAGGACCGGAGGCGGGCATATCAAGGTCATCGCCAAGAACGGGATCGCTGACCTCGGCGGCGCGGACTTCGACAAGCGGATTGCCGATTTCGTCGTCAACCTCTGGCGCACCGAGCATGGAACCGACCTGACCGTTCGCGATGCAGCGATGCAGCGTATTCTGGTTGAAGCCGAAGCCGCAAAGAAGCGCCTCAGCGACAAGGACAAGACGGAGTTCCGCGTCGAGGATATCGACCGGGACAAGGACGGCGTCACCCAGCACATGATCTACCCGCTGGACCGGGCGACGTTTGAGGAACTGACCCGCGACCTCAACGACCGCATCGTGGGAGCCTGCAAGGCGCTGCTGGCGGATGCCCGTTCCAAGGACTCCAATTTCTCCCTGAAGGACATCAACGACGTTCTTCTCGTCGGCGGCATGACTCGCGTACCCTCGATCCGGAAACTGGTGTCCGAGTTCTTCAGCAAGGCCCCGAAGAAAGAGGAAAACCCTGAACAGGTCGTCGCCATGGGCGCCGCGATCAAGGCAGCGATCCTCGAAGGCCGGAAGCCTGACGTGACCCTTGCTGACCTCACCAGCCATGCCATCGCCATTGAGACAGTCGGCAATGTGCCGGCCATCCTGATCCCGCGCGGCTCCAGCTACCCGTTCGAGGAAAAGTTCACGCTCTCAAATCCCGATGCGGACCAGACTGAACTCTCGATCCGGCTGCTCTACCCGGAGCGCACCCGCGCCACGGAATGCACGCGCATCTGGGCGACGGAGATTCCGGTGGAGCCCGGCGAGGCCCGGTCAGCCCGTATCCCGCTGGCGATCAAGATGGATGCAGGCGGCCGGCTGTTCGTGACGGCAGGCGATCAGAGCTATGAGGACGCGGCGTGAACGAGCATCTCTACACGACCGATGACGGTCTGCGTCTGATCCAGGAGTTTGAAGGCGCTCCGCGTCTCAAAGCCCGGCTCTGCGAAGGCGGCGCGTGGGAGCTATCCTACGGCGTCACCTTCCGTCCAGACGGCACGAGGATCAGGGAGGGGGAGACCTGCTCCGAGTCCGAGGCCATGATGCTGTTCCGGCACGCGCTTGGCGTGTTTGAGCAGGCCGTTCGCGACATGGTGACGGTCCCGCTGGAGCCGCACCAGTTCAGCGCCTTGGTCGCTTGGGTTTACAACATCGGCATCGAGAACGCTCGCTCGTCCACCGTGCTGCGGGAAGTCAACGCAAACCGCGTCTATGACGCCGCAGCCGCATTCGGCATGTGGATTTTTGCGACCAAGAACGGGTATAAGCAGGCGCTGCGTGGATTGCTCCGTCGCCGTTATGCAGAAGCTTGCCTCTTTCTCGGATACCAGTGGAGCGAAGCCTGCGCAGACGAAGCCATCGCCCTTCAGCGTGAAAGACCGACCTCGCTTCCCGGCAAGGACAAGGTCATTTACAAGACCCCGTTCAAGGACGTGCTGGCCGTCGCCCAGCATTACCCGCTAGACGCTTCTCCCGTGCCCGCTGATGCGCCTTCCGCGATCCTGCTCCCCACAGAGCCCGCCCGCATCGAAGCGCCTGTAGCTAGCCTCCCTGACTCACCAGCGGGGGTTCCGCTAGACGGCATCCCCACCCAGCTCCCGCTCCCCGATCCTATCGAGGACGAGCTGTTCCTAGACACACCTGCGGCCACTGAAGAAACATCGGTGTCCAAGGGATCGCCGCCTGTGAGCGAGCCACCCAGCCCGTCGTCACAGGCGGCGGTTCCCTCTCAACCAGATTCAAATCCTGCTGCGTCTCCGGCAGGATCGGCAGGACGACCGGACCCAATAGCCCCTAGCCCCCCGGTTGTCCTGCCGAGTCCCTTACCGCCTCCGCCGCCTATCCCGAGGCCGTCGAACGTCCCGGCGCCTCGTCCGTTCGATCCGCCTGTTATCGCAGGGCAGGGCGGCCTGAAGCCAATGCACCCCGAGACCAAGATGCCGGACATGATCCCTTACCGGATCGATCCGAACGCTGGCGCGAAGCCTCTGGAATCCACCGAGCGCTTTCTCGGCTCCGTCTTCATCCTGCTCGGCACGCTTACCCGAACAGCCATGGCGAATGGCTTCAAGCTGTCGGGCGCAGGCGGCGTCATCGTTGCGTGGATTCTAACGCTGATGAAGGACCCGGTCCACTTCGCAATCTTCGTGGCGTTCTGCGCCATGGCGATCACAGGCACCCTCTGGCTGTTCGGCGTCTGCCTGCAGAAGTTCGGGGTGAAGAAGAAGCGCAAAGGGGAGGCTGGTAGCTCCCAGCTCATGTACTGATGTTCGCGCCAATCGTCACGGCATGGACGTGGTTCACCCAAAACAAATGGGCGCAATACCTGGCGCTCGGCCTCGCCATGTTTCTTGGCATCAAGGCTTGGCAAGACAGCATCGAGAAGGGCGTCAGACGACAGGAGCGCGATGCTGCGAAGCTCCGCGAAGAGGAAGAGCGTGCGCGTATCGTTGAAACCGTCACCCAGATTGGTCAGGAGACCGAAGATGCAAAAGATCGCGCCCTTGCTGCGCCTGATGCCGTTACTGATGTGTCTAGCGCTGATGAGCTGCGCGAGCGCTACCCCGAAAACGCCGCCGTCATCCTCAGACCTCGTCCGGCAGGCAGTTTCAACGGCCCTCGCTGATGCGTGCGCGGCTCTGAAGCCCGACACGCTGACAGAAGTGGAGGAGACGGTGATCCCGCTTCTCAACTACGCCAACCGCGAAGCTGAATCGTGGCGCGTGTTTGGTTGCAAGGTTTAACACAGGAGACTACCAAATGCCTTCCATCAACGTCCCCGACCTGAACAACAAAGAGATGTGGCGCACCACGCGGCTCCTGCTGTGGTCGCTGATTGCAGCCGTCGCTTTCCTTGACTTCTTCAACCTGATCACGATCCCGGAATACTTCGGCGGGTTTACGCTCCTGGTTTACGTGGTCGCAGCGTGGGTTGTATTTTTCCATGCGCTTGAAGCGATGAAGAAGCGGAGCTAGCCATGACCTCGACAGAGAGCATTATCGAAGTCTCAGGGTCGTATTGACCCGCCGTCCGCGCTTCCAAGTTCCCCGCGCTGTTTGGACCGCTGTTGTGTGCGGGCTTACGGCGTGGGGGATATGGCTGGTGCAGGTGGGCTAGCGTTGCCGCAGATCGATAAGCTCAGCCTCGTTATCCGAAACCCACTTGATTTCGAAACGCGGCTCGTCAGTTTTGCCTGCTAGGAAATCGGCAACTTGCGTGCCCATCTCGGTGCGCGTCCATGTCCATTCCAAGCCGCCGTACTCGCCGCGCCCGACTATGTCGCATCCTTCATACTGCACAAATCCCAGCGACTGCAGGCGCTTCATGGCTGGCATGTCTGACAGGCTTGCATCGTCCAGCGCAGCGTAATCGATATAGGTGCTGTCGATATAAACCGGGGCTTCGAAAAGGCCCATGCGTATCTTCTTTTTGGTCTTCTTCTCCGGCATGAAGATATGGAGTCGCTGACCGACGCTCAGAAGCCTTCTCTCGTCTGCGCTAAGCGATGCAACAACTGCGTCTAGCTGGTGCTTGGCAATGCGCTTCTGTATCGGCGCCATCATTTCGCGCCGAAGGACGTCCAGATAGCACATCGGATTCCGTGCCTCGCTCATCCCAAGTCCTCTGCCTTCGTGCGAATTACATAGCTCAATCCGAGGGGATTTTCTATTGAGTAGAATTCCTGCTCGATTGAATCCCGTGACGACCGAAATCCGCTCTAGGGCGGGGGAGGGGCAACAGGTGAAGCCAACTCCTCGTGCAACTCTCGTCGTTTTCTCGGGGCTGTCGGACGCTGCTTTTGAGCGGTAGCGAACACGATCAGCCCGCGCACTAGCGCAAGCTCCGGCGTCTCTCCGCAAACCATCTCGCGCCAGCCTGCGTCGATACGCACGTACCAGCATGTCGTTCCGGTCGGGTATCCCTCAAGCGTCAGGTAGTTGCTCCACGGCTTGTAGGAGAGACCGCTGGCACTGATACTCCAGTCCGGCCCCAGCACGTCTTCGCCGCCGGGCTTGTGCCATTCGGGCGTGTCATCGCCCCAGCGCGGCTTGGCTTCGATCTCGGTCTGATCAGCAAGCCAGCGAAGGCCGACCCCGAGCAGGTCTTTCGAGAGGTCGAGGCCAGTAAGCGCTTCGGCTCGTCTGATCGTCTCTGGCGAGTCAGGAAGATGCCTGTCCCAAAATTGCTTGTTCAGGGTTGTCATTCTCAGTCTCCCTTAGCTTGGGGCGGGGCTGTTTCGTCACCGAAATTCGCTATCGAACGGCACGGATATGCCCCCGGTTCGCGAGATACTTGCGCGTCTCTTGAAGAACCTCCGACACGTCGCTCGTGTACGGGGGAAGAGGTTCGCCATTGTCGTCAGTTGGTTCATAGAACTCCCCCGTCTCGTCTCCGTTGAGCATCGCGTATGTCGGCATGATCAGGCTGACGCGCACTTGTATGGGCTCTCCGATCAAGCCTGACTTCGCCAGCGCCATCCACGTCTTCAGGCGCGCGGCTGCATCCTGCCGCCATTCTTCGACGCGCTTTTCCAAAATGGCGATCTGCGCCAGCAGTTCTGCTTGGCTACGCGCTTCTTTAGCAGCGGCGATCAGTCGTTTTCCAGCAGCGGTCATCTCAATTCCTCTCAGGTTGATTGCGAATTTCGGTCGTAACGGTCTGTTTCGAGTAGAACATCTTCATTTCAAACCACCTCGGTTTTGGAGTGGGGGAGAACGGGGGTCATGGCAGAACGACTCGCGAAGGATTCCACCGGGAGTGTTCGGGTGTTCCCGTTATGGGCTGGGTGGAAGCGTGGCGAGACGTGACAAAAACCGGGGTTTGGAGCCCTGAAAACCGGCGTTCCGGGTTCCAAGGCGCGCCCCTGCTAAGGGCGTAAGGGGGTAACCCCTTCGTGAGTTCGAATCTCATCCTCTCCGCCAGCGCTTTCAAGGGGTTAGCGAGTTTCACGGCTAAGCCCTTTTCTGAGCGTTTTGGGCGTGGTGTCCAAGAAGTGTTCCGTTCGGGCGGAAATCCCAGCCCAACGTGATCGCGTCCAGTCCGACCTGATCCGGCGCCAGATGGGCGTAGCGATCGACCTGGCTAGGCGTCCTCCAGCCGCACACCTGACGCAGCCGCAGCGTGTCTTTCGTCTGCGCATAGAACCACGTCGCGAAGCTGTGGCGGGTCATGTGCGGGTTGAAGGTGACGCCAGCGGCCTCCGCTGCAGCACGCAGGAAGCGCAGCTGATGGCCGCTGTAGTTCGTCTTCTCGGCGTACAGCTTTCCCCCAGCCTTGCGGAACAGCGGCCCCGGCTTGTTGATGTTGTCCAGTCGGCCCAAAGCCGCGACCGTCCGCGCCGGCAGGCTGACAGTCCGTTGCGTGCCGTTCTTCGTGTCGCGGAAGGTGACGGTCCCGTATTCGAGAGACACGTCGCGCTTGGCGTCGAGGTCCATAGCCTCCCCGGCGCGGCAGCCAGTCCCAAACATCAATTCAGCTAGGGCGGGCTTCCACGGGTCACGGTAGCGCCCTGTGGCGCAGGCCTGCACGATGGCTTGCGCTTCCTTCGGGGTGCAGAACCGCGTCGTGGATTTCGACTTCGCCGGGAGCCTTAGGCGTATGGCGATCCCGCCATGGTGCAGGACGGCATTGATCACGCCATGCCATTGGCGCCGCAGGGTTGCGGGCTGAACGCCAGGATAAGCTTTCCGCCCTTCGGCATCGATCTTCGCTTGCGAAAGCTGCGGCACTTCCAGATCCCCGAGCGCCCGCACGATGGGCACCAAGTAGCGATCAGATTTTCCGGCATCGAGATAGCTGTTCACGAGATCACTGAAAGTGGCGGGCGCGTCCCGGTTTTCGATGTTGCCGCGTTGGTAGCGCGCTGCGACTTGCGTGAGGATGGCTTCTGCTTCGGCGCGGTCAGCCGTTCCAGTGCTTTCCTGCTTGATGGTTTCCGAGCATTTGCGACCGTCCCGCCAGACAGTGACCGTGCCTCGGACATAGAAGTATGGAGATCGACCGTCTGCTCTTTTCCAGAGGTATAGCGGCATGTGATCAGCTCCCTCAGTGCCTGCACGCTGCGCAAGGGCAGCTTAGGCGTCCGACCGCAACGCACCAACTCAAGCTCAAGAGCCCTTACCTTCTCATAAACCCAACGGGCGGGGTCCGCGCAATCTTCAGGGGTAACCTGTAGTTCTGCGGCGGCCTCGGCGTAGGTGAAAAGGGGCTCCAAATGGGTCATGTTCCGCGTCTCCACGGAATGCGCCACTCCTCAAGCGCGGCCACCTCGTTGGCGGCAAAGCTTTTTATCAGCCCCTTCACTGTAGCGATCTGATTGCCACAGGGGTGAAGAAGCTCCTTCTCAGCCGCGAACCATTCCTCACGGAAGCGCGCACCCGCCAGCAGGCGATGCAGGCATTTTTCGAAGCTGCACTCCACGTTCAGGACAGCGTAAAGCTGTTCGATTTTGTGCGGGTTGCCGGTCTGCAAATACTTGATGCGCTCGGCCATCGGCTTTGTCGTGAACCCGATTTTCACGAACTCGCCCGACGCTACGAAATAGACGGTTCCCATGAGCGCAGGGCGTTCTGCCGGCGTGATCGGCAAGAGCGGCGCAGTACTGGTGCGATAAAGCTCGACATCTCGTTGATCAAAGCGGATTGACCGTGCGCTCAGGCGAACAGCCTTCAGCTGCCCCGTGGAAACCAGGTATCGCACGCGGTCGTCATTTGCCCCTAGGCAAGTGGCAACCTCCCGAACTGTCAG
>OFQY01000106.1_pt1 | contig 38327 bp, 64 predicted proteins | sample 1542991 | NCBI WGS metagenome assembly OFQY01 (sample SAMN07774224, study PRJEB24372) | wastewater metagenome | isolation source: Exp Tend VB 10WW | collected 2016-02 | reverse complement strand
ACAGATCGACATCAATAGATCTAAGACTGTGTGTCAGCAGCGAGCGCGTGATCTCATATCTCTTTGTCAGAACTGACGTATATGATCGCGCAGACTGCACAGGTTCACGGTTCAATTTTGGAACTGCACACATCAGATCTGATATCGGCGATCTGATTTACAGAGCTGAGTGACAGACATGACATCACCTGGAGATCTGCTGATCAAAAAAGCAGAGTTTGAATCACCCAGAACGATATTCAAACTGATCATATCGAGTGACGGCGGGCGGCGCTTCTGCTATCTGTATAACGTAAAAGACAACACGGCGCTTTTAACTAGCTGTCTGGTGCCACCACATGGTACACTTCTAACAAGAGCGCAATCAGATAAAACGCGGTGATCAGAAAGTTCATCGATGTCAGAATTCACACCAGGCAATCTTTTATCAGAACCGCTCAGCAGCACGCTGAAACTGATCGTCTCAGCTAATCTAAAAATCTGCTATCTGTGGACAACGCCAGCATATCCAGACAACCATTGCGCAATCGAGGGACAGCTTTTCATCGGAGGTTATGTCTTGTGTTCACAAGATCACACATCAGATGATCTCGAGCAGTCAGACACATGACATCATCAAGCACTCCAGGCAATCTGCTGACAGAGCTGACGTTCACAGCTCCTCGAGCGACAATGCTCAGACTGATCTTATCTTCTGAAGATAAGATAAGCTGGCTCGTCACTTGGACACAAGATCCGACATCTCACTACGGATCTGTTGACAGTGATCTGTATCACAGAGACAGCATTGTTCTCGTTGAATTTGGTGAGACAAGATGAGACAGACAAGCGCTCCTGGTGATCTGCTGACAGAGCTGACATTTTATGAACCTTCAGAAGACCTATTCAAACTGATCATATCGTCAGAAGACAGAGTCAGTTATCTGTTCACCTGAGCAAAAAGCGAGCAGTCACACTGGATGTCTGAGACGCTTTATCTGTTCAGGCACCAAAGCAACGTTCATCTTGTAGAGTTTTAGTGAGTCAAGATGAAACCAACAAACTTACCAGGCGATCTGCTGTGGGATCCGCCGTATCCTACGCTAAAACTGATCATATCACAAGACTCGCGAACTTGCTATCTGCGATCAGTTCTTATCGATGCAGATGCAGCGTCTCGATTATATGACAACTGGCTAGGACCGATCGCTGGTCGACAGCTGATATCGCAAAGTGTGGGACAAGATGACTGATCGCGTGTATAGCGTGAAAACAATCACACCTGGAGATCTGTTGTTAGCTGAAGCAGTCGAGCTGTGCTTGAAGCTGATCGTGTCAACTAGCGATCAGATCTGCTATCTGTGGACCGTACTCAGCGATCAGACATCTCACTGTCACCGCAGCAAGTGAGTGGGATTGACTGCTTGTTTGCGACTAGTCTCACAAAGCGCGGGACAAGATGACTGTTGTAGATAGACACGTTATCAAGCGATCTTGATAGATGGGCTCTTCACGATGAAACTAGCAAACGCTCCAGGAAACCTGCTGTCAGCTGACACAGTGATGCCATGTCTGAAACTGATCATCTCATCTGACGATCGAGCTTGTTATCTGTGGACTATGTCAAACGATCCGACATCTCACTGCGTCATTGACTCTAAACCTGGATTCACTGCTGGAAGAGTCTTGATCTCACAAAGCGCGGGACAGCATGACTGACAGAGGACTAAGCCCTGGTGATCTCTTTCGCAACGTCGCGAGCTCATCATCTGACTTGTCCTTCTTGAAACTGATCATATCTGTCGGAGACGTGTCACACTATCTCTCGACTAGAGACGGTCAAACTGTCTTGTGGCAGACAAGATTCATATCTCTGCTAGGATCCACAATTATTGCGCCGTGATGTGCGGAGACGACATCTGATCTCAGATCATCTTTCAGCAGATATCTCGAGCTCAAAAGCTATCTTGTTCACTCGGGCCACAGGGCGGGAAGCCCTCGAGTTCACTCAGACACTGCGATTCTTCTGACAGATATTCTTTAATAAGATGTTTTCAGCGCTCTCAGCTGCGATCTGGTGGGCCCTCAAGCAGCATCTCACCGTTGGTGGTGACTGTCACTCACTCGTCACTCTGCAGCTGTTGACTCAACTGTTTATCATCTTTCAGCAGAAGATCGAGCTGATCGAGCTGTCAATCAGACACTCGATCCGCCGGTGGGCTGCGGAGCGGCTGCCAGACTGCAAGAATCTGCTGAAAGATGATCTGAGATCAGATGACACGAGCGTGAAATCTGTGAGATCGAGAGCTGCTGCGCAGAGCGAAAATCTGTCGAAAGACGCAAAAAGCTTGACGAGCGTAAATCTTTCAGAAGATCTCGTCCCACTCGTCCGCCGCTTCTCGTAGCCATCGCCACCGTCGGGGAGAGCAGCCTCTGACCGATCAGCTGTCAGCTGCGAGAGAGCTCTGAGAAGCAGAGAAGACAGCTGATCTGAGCTCGAGTGCCCCTCGTCGCGCGGGCGTGTCGCGCGTGAGGAGAAGAGACGAGCGAGCCGTGGCAGAGATCAGACAGAGAGATCGCGCAGAGAGTCTGTTTGGCTGTCTGATCTGCTGATCTCTGTTCTGTTATCTGCTTGTCTGTTTAGATCTGATCTGTGCAATGAGTGTCTGAGCAGTGTTAGACTGGAGTTCAGCACCGCGTTTTGTGATCTTGCTTCTTCTTCTTTAGCAGAGAAAGATAAGAGCAGATGCCAGGTGATCTGATCTTTGATGGAAACGTTCGATTGATCGTCATAAGCGAGGCTCTGAGGCTGAAGATCGACTGGTTGACTCAAGAAGTCAGGCTGTTTGACGTCTACAGAAACAGGCAGCACCGCGTTTCTTAAGAAGAAGAAAGAAGTTCATGGGATTCTCGCAAATTGACCCGTATGACCCGGGCGATCTTGTCTTTGATCACATCATCAGGATGATCGCGATCGGAGAGTTCATGAGGCTAGTCATCGTCAACGTCTGCGACGTCAGATTCATAGACACAGCTGGTTAGAACATGTGGCACCCTGGCGATCTGTTCACAGACTTCGGCGTCGTGCATGTCATCGTCACAGAGCCAGTGAAGGGTCACAGAGGCTTGTGTGTCAGCAGCGAGAGCGGAGAGCTGCTTGTCGCTGTCTGGAGCTATGACAGAAAAGTTGTCATGTTGAGCATCAGCGGCGTGTCTGTTGAAGATGTCTTGAGAGAGATGAGTAGGAGTCATCTGACAGATGAAGAAAGACAGAAACATAGAGAGCTCGATCGACACCTGGGCGGCGGGTGATCTCTTCTTTAACTGGACGCTACAGATGATCGTCATAGCAGTCGGTCTCAGCTTGTGCATCGGTGATGACGGTCATTTCAAGATCGTCGATTGGTCGAGAGATGTCACCGGGTGATCTGTTCTTAAAGAAGCAAGTGTTTTATGTTGTCGTGTGCTGTGACGCTGAGATCTTGTGTCTGCACGCAGATGAATCTGCTGAGATCGACTTGCGAGCGATATCGATCTCAGCTTCACGCGACAAGAGACATCTGAGATTGCATGAGAGACACGGAGACAGAGAGACGTGACAAGAGACGGCGCGCAACTTCCAGGAGATCTGTTTTTCCGCAGCGGTCGCTTTAGCCTGCTCACGATCGTCGTCGCTCGGCCTAGCTGGCCAAGCAGTCTGCTGTCTGTTGATGCAAATCAGTTAGATTCTGCGAGTGTGTCAGCGGTGCTGCAAGCTCTCTCTGCGCCAAGCGATGCTAAGCTGATATGCAGAGACAGTGCAACGATCTGAGACAGGGGTGTTATGATGTCAGTGAACTTGACGAGACACGTTGAAAGTTGTGATCTGTGACAAAACCTGGCGAGCTGCTTGCTGTGAAATCAGAGACAGCGATCTCTGTCACGGCTGGATGGGCGATGGCGATCTTGGCCACTTCTGACAAAACGGCGCTCATTGTCATCAACGAATCGTGGGAATCGCACATCGCGACCCTGGAGCTGGCGCTCGATCGCGGCGTTGACACTGATAAATCAATGTTGAAATTCTGAGCTGTGGTGATTCGCGATGAAGCGAGCTGAACCTGGTGACATCTCTAGCGTGACTGCGACAGTATTGATCTATGTCGCGCTGTGCGATGATTTTGTGCTATCGCTCTTGATCAACAGGCGTGGCACAGCGCATCTCGTCAGATTAAAAGACGATCGCAGATGATCGATGACATCGCGCCGGGAAAGCTTGAAGTGTCGATTCTCTTTGAGAGAACTCACATCTATCTCTTGATAAGCGTCGTGAGATATGACGATGAAGATGATTCATACAGCTCGACTCTTCTGCACGCAGATCACGATCTCAGTTCAACGAGCATGCTGTGTCCCGTGATGTTCCCAGTCGCGAAATCTACAAAGCGATGACAGATTTTAGCACACCACTGCCGAGCGCAGACGAAACATTTCCAGGTGATCTGTGTCGATCTGCAATCTTTCACACGATATCGATCATGATCTCTGATCAGAACGATCTGCTAGAAGCTGAATCAGAGTCAGTATGGTCGATCTTCATAGACGGCGGCTATATGCAGTTCTGCTGGCTGTCAAAGATATCATGACAACACAAATACGCACAGAATATCCGACTCTCCCGGGAGATCACTGGCAGCCGTCAGAATTTTATTTTGCTTTCATCGTCAGCACTCGAGCTTGTGGCTTGCAGAGCTGGCTTGTGTGCTCTCGCGCTGACGGATTGCGTTATTACGAGCATCAGACAGAATCAGCAAAGTAGAGCGTGAATCAGATGAATGACGATTCTTTGAGCAGTTCTGTGCCACCCGCGCCTCGCGGCTGCGCTGACGTGCGTCCAGATCGACACGGGTGGCGCTGGTGGCGATTGTTTGGCTCGGGTTGCGATCTTGATGGCACGCCGATCATTGTTTCTGAGAATGGAAAGCGTTGGGCTTCACAGCGAAATCCTGTTGAAGAAGAAGAATCATGGTCAGATTGGCGTCAAGCAGACGCGATCTGGCGCAACAGAACAGTCATTCCCACCAACAAACACAGCGATCCAATTTCTTGGGAGAGCATCGCGTCCGCTTCGTCAATGTGTCGCAATGGTGACAACAATTTCGTCTGGGAACCAAATGCGGGTTTGTGTTTATCTTGCTATCAGATTCGAGAAGCACAGCAGCGCGCTGCGCTCGCAGCGCCTATAACGCAATCGCAGCGCATCAAGTCTAGAACTGATAACAGCACAGCAGTTTCTTCTGCGACAGCAGCTGCTTTGCAATCTGACGCAGCAACAAGCGCTCCTGCGTTGAATCGCTTCGCGCTGCTAGAGTGTGATCTTGCTAAAGATCCCGCAGCTTCTATCGCTGCGTGGGAGCGACGCGCAAAGCGAAACAAACTTTAGACAGAGATCAGACCTGAGTTACGCGCGCAGAAGTGTGCACATCGTCTGCAAAAGATGATATGATTCAGATCTAAGCGAGTGAGAAGACACATGATGCTCGCTCATGTCAGATGACAAAGACATCAAACAATCAGATTCACAAGACGTGGTCAGCTCTGACAGAGGGACCTGGTCAGCTGCTGATCAACAGCGATAGACAGATATTTTATTTTCTGTTAGCAGCTGCATCATCTGATCAGACTGCTGGGATTGACATGTGGCTGAAGCTCTCGCTGTTCGATAAAAAGATGTTTGTGTCGTCTGACTAGAGAATCTATGCAATTCATTAACGCAGAAGAGAATGAGACTGGTCCCGGAATGCTTGTGCTCGACAACAACGATCGTGTGTATATGTTGCTGTCTCTCGGACCAGATCTGAGCATGAGCCGACTTTTGATAGATCTGAAAACGCAGACAGTGAAGATCTTAATAAAGAGTCAAAGCGATGTCTGACATCGAACGTGAACAGATCGAGTCACCTGGACACTTAAGCACAAAATTCGACAACAGAATGAGTTTCGTTCTGTTTGCTGATCGCGTAGGTCCGACGGGCTGGATGATTATCGATCGGCGATCTACTAAGACTGTCTCTGCTAGAATTGTCATTCTGCCCAGCGCTGGCAGCGAACAAGAATTGACATGATCAGAGAGCAGAGAAGATGTCTTTCACGCAGTCCCGGTGAACTCTGGTCAGTGGTCTTCAATCGCCGAGATGACAGCAAGATAATCTTCATGATTATCATAGAAGTTTCTCAACGTGGTGATGTTTTGCTGACGTTAGATTACAACCAGATCAGAGATCAGATCTGTTTAGAGATCGCTGAACCGCCAGAAGACGCGCGTCAAATCTCTGATGGGATAGAATCATGAGCGTCAAAAAATGAGCAGCAAACCTGGTGATCTCATGCTGCGACCAGTGCAAGAATTGATCGATGGTGATGTCTCTTATGACGTCTGCGTCATCTATGAAATGCACGACGCTGACATAGCGCATGTCATCTACGCAGAGCGAAATCTTGTCATGTTTGACAGAATTGATGCGCGTTTCTGTCTGATCTGCGACAATTTAGATGTCTGAATCAGATCTCGCTGAGATGCAATCTGGTGATCTTTGCAAAGTTTATGACGTTCTAGTCATTGTTCTGGCGCAAAACTGCTTGCTTTGCTCAAGAGAACAAAAAGTAGAACTCGTCATCTTGCAGATCGGCGTAACTGTGACCTTCAAAAAGCACAACGTGCTATTCTGCGCAGAGTGAATGACATGTCTCAAGATCGCGACGTCTCAGAGCGCACTCCAGGCTCTTTGACAGTCTGGAATACTTTTGATGAAACTGTATTTGAGATATATGTTCATCATGACATCGCTGTTGATGTAAGTTTCACATTTTCAAAGACGCTCGCGTATGTCACTCGACCGTTTTCAGCAGATGACAAGCGAATGTCAGATCTTGCGATCTGCTGAGTGCAACGATCAACAGATCTGTGATAGTGTATTTGACATGAACGTCGAGTCTGGTTCACTTGTGTGTCAGCATGACGAACACAACAACAGACTGTCTATCTTGATAGTGATCTGTCAGATCGATGCGCACGTCGCTATCGCAACAGATCTGACATGTAACAATCTGGGCAAGAACAACGAATATCATCAAGTAGTTCACTGTGAACACGTCAGCACAAGATACATAAATGCGTACAAAATCGCGTAAATCTGGTGATCTGTGAAACACAATCTGTTTAAGTGGAACAGATCACCTGGGACGCTTCTGTGCGTCAAACATGACATGATGTTGCTGATCAGCATCAATGACGCGAGAGACGCTGTGTGTATCGAGATCAAGCGCTCTGATCACAGCGCGGTGATCGTTAAGCGTAAACTTTTCGCAGCAGAAAATTATGCTACATACCCAGCAGAGTACTTCGATCTGAAAGATCGCGTTCTTGTTGAGCGTGCCGCACTGAAATCAGACACTAAAGGTGACGTGATATGATGAAAAAGACACTGTCAAGTTTGTTAACAGTCGCGAGTCTCGTCGGATTGTGTTCTTGTGTCAACGATGACAGTCTTGCTCGAATGGAGAGAGAAGCGAAAGAAGAGATCGTCGTCTCACAAACCATCTCTAAAGAGCTGACTGCGTCGATCAGGCGCTTTGACGTGCTGTCGAAGTGCACAGCTCAATTTATGAACGGACACAGACTCAGAGAATCAAATGTCTGGATCCCAGAACTATATGTCATCATCTGTCCAAAAGCGTTCACAGAAACATCTTGGCGCGAGAGAATTGAAAAGAGCTCAACGCATCGAAGCGCAGCTGTGAATTTTGAAGAGCAGATCTGGAAGACGACGCTAAATGACTGCTATGTTGGGAAGAACATCAGATTTCCGTATGCAGAGATCTCGCTGTTTAAGCGAGACAGAGACAGCGTCTTGCTGAGCGTCCAGATGAAACCTAACATTTATGCTTCTTGTCTGACTGCTGCAGATGGACACATTGTGTTGGCAGTTGATGCTGCGCATTCATGTGAGATCACGCTCGAATCGAAAAAATTCACGATCGCAGCGCAAGCAGTTGACTCTGACATAGAGCTCGTGATCACTGCTGCGTCAGAATCTGACAGATAGAATGTCGAACAAGATCGCGACAGCGCCAGTGACATATCGCATCTTACCCGGGACTCTTCTGAGATCTCGATCAGATGTTATTGATGTGATCATCTCACAAGAATCAAAACTTTCATTGAATCTATCAAATAAGAGATCTCTGTATGTCACAGGAAAACTTGTACGAAAAGGGATCGTGCTTTGCAGAGTCACATAGACCTGGGACGCTGTATAGCATTCACAAAAATTATCATCACACAGATCCGTTTGTTGAGCTTGTCATATCAGACCACTTTGGCATAGATCTGTATACGGATAGAATGCACTATACGCATTCGCTCTATCACAATCTTGGATCAATTGGTGAAAAAATTGTCAAAAGCACGCTAGTCATAGACTGATGTTAGCGCAGCAGACAAATTATTATCACGCGATTGTCATCATGAGCTGGTGTTCTGTATCGTTGATCGACATGAGTGATATCAGTAAGATTCTGTCTGACAAAGTCGCGTCTGTCATCTCTTCATCTGCAGAACATCTATCAGAGAAGTTGCGCGTTTTCAACGATGGCAAGCTTGATCTTGGACCCATGCTAAGAGAAACTGTTGAAGACGCGATCAGACATGATCACAAAACAAACAGTGGCTCTTAACAAAGAACACATAAATAAATTGTGTGCACTAACAGACGCAACGATATATAACTAGAATCATAATATCCGGATTGTACCTCAGCTGGTAGAGGGCTCGATTGAAACTCGAGATGTCACGGGTTCAACTCCCGTCTTCCGGACGGATAGGTGGCGGAACAGGCAGACGCGCAAGGCTCAAACCCTTGTGCTCGCAAGAGCGTATGGGTTCGATTCCCATCCTATCTACCAGAGAGTGGCGGAATTTATCTAGACGCGCTCGGGTCGTCTTGACAATCTGAGTGAAGCTTGATCGCTTCGTGCAGGTGGGAATCCTGCTTCTCTGACGCGATAGTGGCGAAACTGGCAGACGCGCTATGTTGAGAACGTAGTGCTCGAGAGAGCGTGTGGGTTCGACTCCCACCTCATCGCACATTGGAGATAAGAGTTCGAATCTCTTATGATACACACAGTATCATTCTTCTAACGGTAAGATACCAATACGATTCATCTAGCTCTAGTGCAGACAAATATGAAACAGTTTAACGCTTTTTGTTCGTAGCACCGCAAGCGTCATTGATATAAACGGTACGATTTTGTCTAATATGTTAGATGATTTATGTGCAGAGCTGCAAACTGAACGGAGCTTTTATGATGATATGGAAGCGATCAATGGTGATTTTGAAGTAATTTTCAATGATATGCAGCGCGTAATATCAAATTATGATTCATCTAGCTCTGACGTTGGCTGAGAGCTCAAGCTTTCCTAGCGTGTAGGAACAGTTAAAACGGCTCATCTGGCCAATGAGACACGCTGCTGTGCACCCTTGCCTAGTACTTTTGTGAAGCGCAACTAATCGTAAACCTGCGCTGACAGCAAAAAAAGCCGCCGCCAGCGCTAGATCTGTTAAACATCTCTGCTTGGTGTAGTCAGGATAACACGCGAGTCTGCGAAGCTCGAGATCGCTAGTTCAAATCTAGCAGCAGAGACATCTGATTTGTTGGTGTCACTCATGTCAAGCGTCATCTCTAAACTTGACAGGATCAAATCTTCTTCTGAGATCTCTTCAATCTTCAAAAGCTGCGACGCTGTCTTGCGTGAACAGCTGTTCACGATCAGAATCAGGCGCTCAGACATGTCACGATTCGCTGTCTGCTTGTCTGGCGTGAAACGCGCTGTAGACAGAAACGCGCTCAAGCGACAAGTCAGAGAAGTCTGGAGAGCTGCTAGACCTCTCGCTGACATTGTCATAATCGTCAAAGCTGCAGCTCTCAACGACACTAGCAAGTTAAGAGACAGCTTGCGATCTTCACTGATGAAAATTTCAACGTGAGTTACATTCTCAGAAAGCTGACGACCCAGCAGGCCGCAGACCTGCTCAACATCTCGCGCCAGTTCCTCGTCCGCCTGCTCGATGAGGACAAGCTCCCGCACACCAAGACCGGCCGCCACCGCCGCCTCAAGATCGAGGACGTCCTCGCCTACAAGGAAAAGCGGAGCAAGGAGCGCAAGGCCGCCCTGCGCAAACTCACCGCGATGACTCAAGAATTTGGTGGATACGACCGCGAAGACCACTGATCTATTCAAATTCACTGATGAAAGATTTAACATGAGTGACACATTGACGCAAGTCAGCATCTCATATGATGACAGAGAGTATGTGTGCTGGATACCGTCGCAATTCGCGATCAAGGGAAAGATCATATCGATCGATGACGTGATCAAGCGAGGTGTCATCAGACATGTGTACTCAAGCATGAGATATTCTCTCGCTCGAGAGCGATCTGCTGACTGGACGCGACAACGCAAAGCGTCAGATGTCTGATCGCACATCTCAACTCTTCGAACGCGGCTACTTGCGCTGTTCAATTCTCGCAACGTTTCACAACTCAGATACATACTTGTTATGAGCGCAACTGGCAGGCGACTTTTTTTGCTTCTGTTAAGAGAAGCACTAGCAGTCAAACACAAAGATTATGAGATATCATCAAGATCTCACATAGCTGACGAGATCAAAGATGATGTTTACGCTATTGTGAAGCGATCTTATGACAAGATCGGTGGCAACGCCAAAGTATCAAGCCCAGATGACTTGACTGCTGAGTATGATGACGGGATCGTCGCAGACACTGACGACGATCCCGATATAGATGTATTTGTCGGTGGTAACAAGAGGGGCACAGGGATGAAGCTGGGTGTTTCTGCCACTGACGGCTCAGATGCAGCCAAAGCTCACATGCTAAAGCTGAAAAAACGTCTGTTTAATAACGGCTGGTGGGCTGAAACATCTGGCGCTGCGGCTCATGTCGCGATAAACAAACTGCGAGTCCCGACTCTGACAGATGAGAAGATGGTAAGAAAACTGCTTGGCGACAAGCAGATCACTTGGCACTGGGAACACCCTCATGGAGAGTTTCCCGGGACTGACGGCTGGTATTCTAGAAAGATCGGCGGACACGAGCACATAAAGATCATCGTTGGAGATGTGTGATCTAATGCTGTGCAATAATTAGAGCGTCTAGATACTATCATATCTGGGACGGTAGCTCACTGGTGGAGCAGGCGGCCTTATAAACCGCTGTACGGTCTGATATACCGAAGGATTGGGTTCGATTCCCGACCGTCCCACATGAAAAAGTTGATCAAACACTTGTGTCTGTCTGCGTTTTTGTTACTTGCAGCCTGTGGTGAGACATCACATGTCACGACTGCGCCAGAACCCATCTGCGTGAAGCAAAGCGTTGACATGACTGATGCCACTCAGAAAATGATCTGCAAGATCTCTGGCTGCCCAGAAGACAAGATCACAGCTGAAGCGTTCTCAATGGAGAACAAGACGATAACGCTTTTCACTGTGAGAGTGAAGCCACAATACGGGCTGTACAAGCTCTGCATGAACGTGACAGCAAGAGACGTTCTAAACGATCTCTCTGCGACAGCTCCAGTGCAATTCGCTATCGCGAGAGAAGAAGATGGCGACTCAGTGAGAACGCTAGCTACAGCTTTTGGTGCGATCGGTGACAGAGAAGTTGCAAACATCGCTGTTGACGGTCACGCTCTGTCAGATGGTTCATACGCCGTCGACGGGATCCCAAACACGCCAAACGGCGGCTTGCAAGCGCTACAGTGGAATGTCACTGGTTGGATCGAGCGCGTTCGCAACTCATTCTAAAAGAGAGAGACAGAGCAATGCTAGACTTCACGCGTTACATCGCGCGATCAGAGTATTCTGACAGGCCAGACAGTGAAGAGGGATCAAAAGCATACACTGTCTGGCGAGAATCAAAACAGAAATATGAAGCTGAAGTCAAAGCTAACGTCACGCAGTTCATTGAAGACGCTCTTGTCGATCTAGAGATCATCGATCACCCAAAAGCATATGAAGCTTTTGACATCGCGTTTCAAGAGAAGTGGATCTCGTCTGGTTACGCAGGTGTCTATCATCTGCTGTCAGACATCGCAAAACTTCTAAAAGAATGACTCAAATCAGCGCTGTGCTGACAGCTGATCGATCTTCACAAACTCATCAATTTGACAAGCCGTTCAAGAGCACTCGTGAACAGGTGAAAATCGCATCACCGGGTGATCTGATCAGCGTGCTTGATAACTCAGACAGAACAGAATATTTGTTCATCGCGCTGAACGATCAGAAGATCGTGTTGCCTCTGTCAGACATCGCAACACGAACTAAGATCTTGTTAAGGCGTGGTGAGATGCAGATCAAAAACTATCGCGTCTTTGACGAGAGAATCATGATCGTTGAGTGCACTGATGACGCATGAAGATGATTACATGAGCAAGTTACAAGCGTCGATACAACGCATAAACACGCTTCAACAGACTGAAACGCTCATAAAGCACGCTCTTCCAGGTGATCTTTTCATCGCGCGAGAATCACGATTAAAACTAAGTGTAGACTGTTTGATATTGTCAATCGCTGACAAGTGTCTCGTGCTGCCGCTAAATGATATCAACAGCATCATCAGCAACATGATGTTGCTCAAACGCGGAGAGCCACAGTTAAGCGATATGAAATACATCTGGGACAGAGAGCTGACAAAGATCAGCTAAGACTGCGATAAGCTTTTATGATATCACTGACGTTGCACGCTGGCATCGCTGAAGTGATAGCAGACATCAGCTTTCTTGCGTTCTCAGCGCAGCTATTCAGAATGATCGGCTCTTTGTCGATGATCTGCAGCTGCTCTGCGATAGAGCGATCTAGTTCTTCAGTCTGAGCTTCAGTGTGATATCGACCAACAGAGTCATATGCATGCGCTCTCTTGACAAAGACATCTAGCGAATTGAAACTTCGCTCGACAGTTCTGACTAGAGCAAAAAATAGATTCTGATTCTGACCAGCGTAATACACGATAGAGTTCAAACTCGGTGAGTCAGTGATGACGATGTCAACTTTGTTTTTCAAGCGATTGACTCTGTGCATCTGCTCCCCAAAGACATAGATCTGATCATCTAGCGACTTGATCGCTTCTTCCCAGACTCTGTCTTTAGCGAACTCTGTGACGAGCTCGCATGAAACACCAGCCCACTTCAGCTCTGCAAACAACCCAGCAGCTATAGCAGATTTCCCAGCACCCGGAGCACCGTGAAAATTCACAAGTAATTTCAATTGCGTTCTCCTGTTAATCTGTGAACAATTATTTAATACTGTATAAGATGATGATTGTATATTGAGCTTCAGCTCGTCATATCAAGACTTCAATGTCACGGCGCATAAAACACGACAGAGTGAAATTCGCGATCAATCACGTCGCAAACACAGTTAGCGTCTCCAATTCGCTGCGCTCAGACATAGACACAGATCTGCAAAGTCTAGTAGGATTCTCATCTGTGTATCCAGATGAGAGCGCTGCATATGAACGCTTTTTCTGGCCGTGTCACGACTTTATCCCATTTGAAAACAACGTGACGCCGCACCCAGGCGAGCTGTTTCACTCAGAAGACGCGATCGTGCTAGTTTTGCATGAAGAATTGATGATCTTAGCAAAGATCAGCTGTCAAGAATCTGATATCTGCGACAGATCAGACATCGCAGATCGCGTCGGTCACTACGGTCTGTCTAATGAAAGATCTAAATTCAGAACAAAATTGGATCTACGATCTGATAGAGTCATCTGATCAGATCACTCCAGACATAGACAAGATCTCGATCGCTAGCAGCTCGATGACTGAAGAGCGCAAGCGAGAACTGAGATCTGTGTCAGCTGGAGTCTGTCGCTGCAGAGCGTGCAGAGTCAGCAGGCGCGAGAGAAAAGACCACATCGATGACGATCGACACGTGTCTAGCGAGCTCGGTGAACTGAATTTCAGCGTGGGTTTGAATTGCATCTTGATCTCGCCAGTGTCACAAGACAGACTGCTCATAAAAAAACTGGCTGAGTTGCAAGATTTCGCTCTGATACCGCGACTGAACTATGGCGAGATGCTGTCTGTTATGCAAGAATCAGATCTGAGCTTCTTGTCTACGCATGACTGCACATTTTTCAACAACAGATCGCAGATATATGTGTCAGAGGGATCTTGGACGTGCAAGCTGAGTGAAGCGTCAATGTCTGCAGTGTCAAGCTTGAGCGCGCTTCTGTCGTGCGAAGCAGCGATCTCTAGACACAGAGACACGCTGTGGATCTTTGACATGCCGGACATCGCTGTGCACAGATCTCGATTAAAAGATTTTAGCATGAAGCTATCGCAGCTCGCGATGAAGCATTCATCGCGTCTGATCGTGACGACGCAGAATCCAGAGCTGCTAGCCCACGCTGAAAACCAATATGTCATAAGCGTTACAAAAATAAAAGCATTGAATAGAAAGATAACACCATGAACATGAGACCGATCCCAATCAGACAGCGCCAACAGATCAAAGTGCCAGAAAGAAACTACATCAGCCAGCTTCGATGCCTGATGTCAGAACACTTGCCAGATGAATTTTTCTGGTGGATGAGCTCTGTGAATGATGATTTCGGGATGATTGACAGGCGCTGCAAGCGCTGCGGCGCTAAGTGCTAAAAGAGAGTGCAGATGAAAAATCTAAAACGTTTGCTGGTGATTGACGTAGAAGCGACGTGCTGGCAGAGACCGCAAGACACACCGCCAGGTGAAACAAGCGAGATAATCCAGATCGGCGCGTGTCTCGTTGACGCCGAGCAGCTTGTCAGGATCGACAAGCGAAGGATCTACGTGAAACCGCAGCGCTCACGCGTGAGCGCGTTTTGCACAAAATTGACTGGGATCAGAGAACAAGATCTGATAAGCGCTCCATCTCTTGAAGAAGCGTGTCAGCAGCTGATCACTGATTTCAGATCAGCAGAGAATGTCTGGGCTAGCTACGGCGATTACGATCGCTGTCAGTTTGAGAAGCAGCTGGGACATAAGACTCCATTTGGAACAAGACACATAAACATCAAGACTCTCGTCGGTTTTGCTCTCAATCTCCCGACTGAGATCGGGATGGACGCAGCTCTAGAGCGCTTGGGCCTGCCGCTCGAGGGCAAGCACCATGACGCAGGCGATGATGCGTGGAACATCGCGAAGATTTTCATTCACCTGATGCAGAGATGTAGAAACACTCAGCAAGAAAGCAACAAGTAGCATGACGTTCATTGAAGAGATCGCTGAATTAAGTCAAGCAAAAACAAAAATAGAGAAAGTCGCTCTGTTGCGACAGATGAGCGACTCAGCATTTGAGCTCATCAAAGCTGGCATCGATCCCTGGCAGATCTGGTTCGTGTCTGACGTCCCAATCGATGCGACTGCTCAAGATTTTGGCGAGCTAGACAGTGACAGTGCTGTCATCGCGTTCTTGCAGATCCTTGAAGAGTTAAAGACTGGTCAGCACAGAGGTAACGCAGCGTCTGAGCTGCTCACAGCTTTTTGGGCAGAGATCGGTGAAGCAGAGCGCGAGTGGTTTGGGAGAGTCCTGAGAAAGAAGATGCGATTGGGTATCGGCGTGTCAACGATCAATGACGCTCGCCCAGGTTCGATCAGAGAGTTTGAGCTGCCGCTGTGTGACTCGCTAGAAGCTGTCATCACAAACTCGACGATCGAGTGGCGCGGAAAGATCAAGCCTGAGACTCCTTGTTATGCAGACGTCAAACTCGACGGTCTGAGAGTGCTGTGCGTCAGGAGAAGTTCTGATGATGACTGGGAGCTTTTCACGCGTGGAGGCGAACCGATCGAGACTATGTCAGGCGCGCGTGAAGCGCTAACAGCTTTTGTTCCAAAAGAACTTGGTGCTCTTGTCTTGCACGCTGAGGGATATGGTGACTCTTGGGCAGACTCAGCGTCATCGATCATGGCAAAGAAGCGCAGCAAGCTGCAAAACGATCGCGGAAAACCGCTGTGGCTCTTTGACATCGTCAGCATGAGCGAGTTTGAGCAGACTGTCAAGCCACACACGCCATATGAAGAGAGACGCAAGCTGCTTCATTCGCTTTTCGCGTCTGGCGAGCGAGAGTTTTTGAAACTGATGCCATCATATCACGTCAAAGATGACGCAGAGATCGTCGCTGCGTTTAACGAAGCGATCAAGTTTGGTGAGGGTCTAGTTCTAAAGAAGAAATCGTCTGTGCCTCATCTTGGGAGATCTCAAGACTGGCTGAAACTGAAACCGCTGACGACGTGGGAGGGATATGTTGTCGAGACATTTGAGGGCAAGCGAGGGACGAGGCTTGAGAACATGTTCGCTGGATTCAAGATCTGCTTGCCAGAGACTGGCGCCATCACTGAGGTAGGCAGCGGTTTCAGCGATGAGCAGCGAAGACACTACACGGCGATCTTGCGCAAAGATAAAGATGCGCTGAACAACTTGTGGATCGAAGTCGAGGGTCAGCCGCCTCTGACAGACGATGGCAAGATCAGATTCCCTGTTTTCACGCGCGAGAGATCACCTCGCGATCTCGGTTAGCGATTCTCTTCAGATCTTCCGCTAAGATATCTTGCCAACTCTGATTCATCTGAATCAGATCACTCAAATCAGACAAACTTAGATCAGTTTCTGAAAAATCACTGAGATCTGCGAGTGATTTTGATCAGTGACTCGTCAAATTCACAGCCAGATCTTTAACTGAGACAGTGCACACAGAACTGCGCTCATGACTGTCAGACGCAGTCAATATGTATTCCTTTGTTGATGGATTTGAGAGGCACGGTGTGCATCTAGAGTGATGTAAACAGGAATGCCGATATGATGTTAGGTGTCAATCGCAACATGTGCATGATCACATAACGCGAGAGCATTTCATGACATTTGAGATGACGATGAACTTGTCCGCTGCTGACATTGTGCTGTATCAGCTATCTTCATGAATGAAGATCTCAAAGTTTTATGTTTCGTGTATGCTACAATTGGTTTGCTTGGTAGCGTCGGTTTTGTTCACAATCTATGGAATGCCATAGAGATCAATGAACGCTTTAACAAGAGCTATGACAGCGCAGCTCGAAAAGCGCATCGCAAAACAGCTGCGCTATGCACGCTGCTGATTCCTGTGATTTGTGTGATTTTTCCCGTCGTCGCTGCGCTGCTGCTCTTGCTTTATTTAGCAGCTGCTGCGCGAAACTTATTTTTGATCGTCATCAGCGACGACACGCGAAACTGATGTTTCGCGATCTCTTTAATGAATCTGTCGTGGGATCGCGATCTGCAAGATGTAAAAGTCTCTGTTCGTCGTCGGAGTGCCAGCAGCTTTCGCGTCCGGCGCTGACACAGTCGCGTCTTGAGCTGCGTCAGTCGCAACGCCTTCACACGTGCCGTTTGAGCTGTTGCAGCGCGTGTTTCCAGTGCACGGTGGATCGCATATCACACACAGCTGCGGGCTTGCGTCAGGCTGCGTCCTCGTCTTTGCGCATTGCGTCCCAAGCGTGATGAGCAGAGACGCGATGCTCAGCATCATCAGCACGTTCTTGATCGCAACGCTAAACTTTGTCTCTTTTTCAGATTCGCTTTTTTCTTGTGTCTGTTCACTCATTTTCATCTCTATTGCTATTTGTCTATGAATCAATAGATATAGTGTCTGTCTGTCAGCTGTTTAGATGTGATATCTGCCATCTTATAGACTGCGTGATCATATAGATATGGAGTTCTATGGCTGATTCACTGCAGTGTGTCTTGAAGGTCTGGTCACATCTCAGACCAAGACAATTATTCTGCTGTCTTTCTCTAGAAAGGCCCACGCCCACGTTTCAAGCGTCTGATCGCTGACGAAAATCGTCGCTCGCTGTTGCGTGTCACATGAAATGCATATCGCCAGCGTGACATTTGATCTCCAACGCTCTGACACAAGCGTTCCCGGTGAGATCGAGCTCTTCATTTTGCCAAAACTCCACAGTCGCTAAGATCTGTTGCAAAGACGATCTGATGCGTTGCGTTGAACGTAGAGCAGACGATCACGCTGGCGACATCAACGCGTCTGTCTGTGCTGAAACAGAGAAAGATGTTTGGCCGTTTATCATAAAGCGAGCGATGCACGCTCGCAAGAAGAGAACCAGGTAAGATCCTCGGTCTCATCTGACAGAAAACCTCGATCCAAAGCTGTCGATGAACATCAAGATCGTTTTCTTGTCTGCTTTGAGCATGATGCTGAAATGTTTCAGCAAGTCATCTAATTTCTCTGTCGTCAGATCTAGCGAGACACCCTCTGTGATGCCGTGTTCAGCTAGCTGCTTCTCTCTGACGATGCCCCATGAGTACGGTGTAACGATCATGTGAATGCCTCCACAGACACTGTATCTCAAGTCAATGATCGATTTCACTGCGCGCGTCTGACAGACCACACTGCGATCTCGTCGCCATTGTGTAGCAGTTTACGCGAAAGCGGCGCGTACAGATCTATGTCTGCGTGAACGGGTCCCCAGTCAGCGACGATAGCTTCAGAACACTTCTGAGTGCGAGTGACGCAGACAGTGAGAATCGTGTAACACGGGATCTTTTTGTGAGCTACGATGAGTCCCAGATCTATCAGCTCTCTAGCTTTTGATGTCGGCGGTCTCTTTTGCGAGACGCACGCTAAGTGAGACACTCGACCCATAGTGTTCCACGGATCTCTTGATGGATGATCGAAAGTTGTTGCCCTGCCAGAGAAAACAGCGAGAAAGCAAGTCAGCAAGATAGCAAGCACGCACACACTAGCTCCGTAAGAGCTAGATATATGCATTTTCTTGAATTAATTCACTATTTTGTTTCTTCGTATATGACAGAGCTGAGAGCAACGAAAGTTCTACACACGCTAGCAGCGTTTGAGAACGCAGAGTGCGCAGCAAGAGCAGAGTCAATGAGCCACGCTGGATTGCTGACGATCTCGTCTCTCAGAGCGTCGTATGCGTCGTCTGAGTTTTTTCTCGAGACAACGAACCAGTCAAACGATCTGCCAGCGTTTCTGACGATCGCGCGAGCTGGTGCTTGAGCTGCAGCGATCAAGATCTCTCTCGTCTGCCTGTCAATGTCTGACATGTCAGTCATGTCAAGCGCGTCTAGCATAGCGACGCCTCCACCTCTCACGACTCCGTGAGTCAGAGCTGCTCTGCAAGCCGCGACTGCGTCTTCGACTCTGTGTTTCTTCTCAATCATCTCTGCTTGTGTCGGCGCTGCGATCTTGATGACTGCGTGCTTTGCAGCAAGCGCTGCGACTCTAGAAGCGATAGAAGCTCTGTCTCGAGCGTCAGCAGTCTCAGAGAGTCTCTCTGTCAGAGACGCGATCTGAGCTGTCACTCTGACTTGATCGTTAAGGATGAGAGCGCACCCGGTCTTGTCAGCGTAAAATCGTTTCAGCAGACCGGGTTTCGCGACGCTGTCTGACTCAGCGTCGAGCGGTTCAGCGCCGCAAGCTGCTGCGATGTCAGTGATCTCGTCATATGTCGGTCTGATCAGCTTGCAAGCAAACACGTTCAGATTAGCTTTTGTTCTGTTGTTAACAAGCGCTTGCAGCGCTGCTTGATCGTAATCAGAATATAGAAGCAGCACTGCTTTCTGTTTCTGCTGAGCTTCTTGCAAGATCGGCAAGATGCTTGAGAATGATTGAAGCCTGCCGCGTGAGATGATGACATAAGTTGACTCTGCTGCGCACGCGAGCTTGTTTGAGACGTTAGCAAAGTGTGCTGACAGTATCTCTGCTCTGATCAAGATGCCGTCAGACACAGTGACGTTTGTCACTCCAACATCAGTCGGTTCTAGCTGTATCTTGCCGTTGTCACCTGCGCTCATGACAGCTTTCACAGAGACGCTCGCTAGCTCATCGTCTCCATTAGCTGCGATCAGAGCGACACGCTTTAGCTGCTCTTCGCCGCGACACGGCGCTGCGATGTCAAGCAGATTTTTTGCGAATCTGTTGAATATGATCGGCAGCTCTCGTCTCAGTCTCGCTTGTGAGAAATTCGCAGCGATCGCTCTCTCTGCTTGAGACAGCATCGCTTCTATCATGACTGTGCATGTTGACGTGCCGTCACCAGCAGTGTCAGCTGTCTTTTTAGCAGCTTCTTGCGCAAGATCTGCGCCCATTCTTTCTGCAGGGTGAGCTGGTGAGACAGACTTGCTGACAGTCACGCCGTCTTTTGTCGCGACAGTCTTACCGTCTGTGTCTTTAAGAAGAACAGTGAGACCGCATGGTCCCATAGTTGAGCTGACGGGAGTCGCGACTGCTCGCACGCCTGCAAGCAATCTTTCTCTAGCTTCTTGACCGTGTAAGATTACAGTGTGTGTGTGATTCATGCTGAACAGACAATATCGCGTCTGTTCAGAGATTTGCAATCTTTATTTGCGGCCGCGCTTGCCGATGAAGGGCGCTTCTTCTTCATTCTCATCGTATGCTTGAAAGAGCCGCTCGACTCGAGTGCGAAGCTCTTCCATGCTCTGTTTCGCTTCAGCTTCATCACAGTACATGCGACGCTTGCGATACTCCATGATGAACGCGATCGGCCAGTCTTTCACAAACTCATAAGCTTCATCTGCATATTCACCAAGCAGCGCTCTGACAGCTCCCTCATCCATCGTCCTGATCGTTACGATCTCGTCAAAGCGTCCAGGGCGCAGGAGCGCTTGATCTAGCGCATTCTTGTCATTGACTGTGACAACAGTGACTTTCAGTTGTGAAGACAGCCACTCAGCGAGCTCAAGAAGAGCGTGCTGCACATCAAAGCTTGCTCTGTCGAAATCGTCGATGATCAGCGCACCAGGTTTGAAGATCTGGACGCTCTCTTTGATCGATGGGATGAATTTTTCATCGATGTCTTCTACGCAGACGCGCAGCGCTTTCAAATTCAGCTTTTTCACGACAGCTTGTGCCATCGTGCTCTTGCCCGTCCCTGGCGGACCCTCTAGCATCAGAGATCTGTGCAGACCGACGTCAAGCGCTCTGCGATAATTTGAGACGATCTGCTCTGTTTTCGCTGACGAAGCGACAGAGTGAACATCATCTTCTGTGAACGACAGATAAGATGTAGACGAGTGCGCATAATCATCATTGTCATTGAGCGACTTTCGATTGACGCGTTTCATGATGATCACGCTAGCGTCTTTGAAGCGCTCCCACAGGTGCTTTGCGACGATCTCTTTGACGGCAAGAACGTTTTCTGGAGCGCAGTAGATCTTGACTGGCGCTGCGTAAAACGCTACCTGAAACAGAGCGAGCTCTTCCCAACCGATCTCTATGCCTTGAGCGATCTCGACAAACGCGATCTTCTTTCTAGAAACGCTGTGTTCAGACTCTTGCTCTCCGCTGCTGCTCAAGCCCTGATCGTGCAGAGTCTTTTGCCAAGATCTGTACATATCATAGATGATCGCGCTGAAATCAGTCGAGAACGGCGCGACCCACCCATTTGAATTAAAAAAGTTATCGCCGACATTTTCTACAAACGTCGCGACTGTGTCAAAGACTGAGACGACGTGTTCAGCAAGGGAGAGCACGACGCTGCGATCTTTGCGCATCGCTTTTGACATGATTTTTGGAAACTTAGTCAGCTCTGAAGCAAGTTTGTGTGCGAAGTGCAGCGTCTTGTTGTTCCGGATGAGATGATAGTTCTTCCAGAAGGACTTCTTTGTGTCCCACGTCAGCCCAAGAAAAGCAGATCTGTTACGCATCAAACTGTGACTCCTGTTGAATTGATTTCAAGATATTATCACGCTTGTTTTAACGTTGCACTGCTGGACACCAGCACAGAGTGAAATTTTTTGCGCAGCGCTCACGCGTGATCTTGTCGCCGTTGACTTCGTTTCGCATCCACACGACAGTCTTGACGCTCCATGGCTTCTCTATTGAGGAAGCTCTTAACATAGCGTCTCGCGACTCCCACCAGTGCTGGTGCACACGCGTGAAGAATCTCTCCCACTCTTTTGAATAGACAGAGCGCGCGACCCTCCACGGCGAGACAGACGCAGCATAAAAGCCCTCAGACGCTAATCGCTGACCGATGCCAGACACGACATGTGATCTGCAGATAGCTTCTGCTGCTGTTTCATCGCTGCTAGCGCTGTCTTTAGCGCAGCGACACAGCGTCTCAATGTCTCTGACGTCTATGACGCTTATCAATGTCTTGTTTAAGACAGTTCGCTGCAAGTCGCGCTCGTCCATGACAGCAGCCCACACATACATGCGCTTGTCTGAGATGACGATCTCTCCGTGTGTAGTGTTGATTGAAATCGCTATGTATCGCTGATCGAGATCAGATGAATCAAGATGCAAAAACGTAGCGTGACTAAACGATATCACTATCGCAGCTCCAGCTGCGAGCAACCATATCTTGCGTCCAGCTACGCTGACGCTATCAATTGTTCTTGGCAAATTGAGAAGATTCAGTCGCTCACAAGAGCGACACTTTGGACCGAGCTTTATCGATGTGATCTTGCTGCTGACAAACTGATATAGGATGTCTCTGTATGTTGTGATCTCTGGTCCCTCTATCGTTAGAGACTCGCCACCGCCAGTAACGCTTGAGTGGGCCGTCGTCTGGCTCTGACTCTCCGAGTTCACCGAGACAGAAGATCTGATAAGATCGTCTTGCATACTCTCCGACACCTTTCTGCTTCAGCAGATCTTGATTTGACGCAGCAGCTCTAGCTAGATTTATGATAAACTCTGTCCTGCGCGTCACAAACCCAAGACGCTTTATGCATCTAGACAACGCAAATTGATCAGCTGCTGACACATCGCTAGCTGTCGGCCACGTTTTCATCAAGTCTGTAAGAACAGTCTGTGCGACAGCTCTAGAAGATCTGTTAAGCAACACGCAAGCTGTCAGCAGCCAAAACGGCTGATTGAACAGATCTTCTTGTATCAGAGAGTATGGACTTCTTGGTGGGATGAACATGCGATCAAGAGCGAGCTATCTAGCTGACTTGCCCTCAATGTACGGGACACCAGCAGTCGGCCAGTACAAGACTGTCGTGCCACGCGGGATGATGCGATTCACGCTAGTAGACTGCACAAAGATGTCAAAGTTCGAGTGATTTCCTGGCTTCACAGCTACGTCTGCGTCAGTTGGCAGACCCAAGAGGACTCTAGCTTCTCGACCAGAATACACTTGCTTAGTGCTCTTGTCTCTGATCAAGATCAGCTTCGATGCTTGCACGTTCTTTTCATCTTTGATGAGCTGATAAAACGCTGCGCCACGAAGCAGCGACTGCTGAGTGTTGCGCTCACAAAACTCTCTTAGACGCTCTTCTTTGTTGGCGACGAAGGCTTGCACTTGATGCGTGACTGGCACCATCTTCTGAAGATGTGTCGGATCGATCTTTGATGCGTCAGTCGTGTAAAAAGTCTTGACAGATCTGACGCCAGTTGATCGCGCAGCCCAGTATTTCTTAAATCCCTCACCAGTGCTCGTCTCAACTTTTTTCGCGCCAGCTGATGTCAGATCCCACTCTTCTACGTTACCGCTTGAGACGCCGCTGCTTTCACAGAACGATCTCTTGTGTCCAGTCGGAAGCATGAACGTAAGCGTGTATCTGTCAGTCTTCTGATAGCGCTCGATGATCTTTCTAAAATCTGACGCAGACAGATTTCCCATATTGTTGTGACCGTCTGTGACAACTGTCACAACGAAACTCGGAGTCTGAATCGGCTGCGGCGCTGCTGCTTTGGTCAGATAGAGATCTGGAGTCTCCGTAGAGATCAGAGCAGTTTCTACAGCGTCAAAGAGCCGCGTCCCATTCTCTGACGGGCTGTAAACTTTGAGTGGTGAAACTTTCTTGATTGGTGCCCAGTGTTGGATCTGCCTGATCTCTGTCCCGAACGACCAGATGCTCACGTAGATCTCTTGCGAATCGGATTCACCGAGAGCGACGCTCGCGAGAATGTTATTGAACGCCAAACGCGCAGAATCAGCTACAGATCTCATCGACGCAGAATTGTCGATGATGAGAGCTACATAGTCACGACGCTTGACTTTCTGCGGCGTAGCAGAAGTGACAGGCTCTGTTTTTGTGTTCACTTCAGACTTCGCGTTCTTTGATTTTTGAAGCGTCCGAGACACATCACCGTCTTTGTCAACAAAATACAGATACCCTTTTTCTTGTGGCAATTCGAGAGTCTTGATGATTGTCTCTGCATTGTTTCTCTTCACAACGATTGACACAAGATTCTTTGAATGCGGTGTTGGAGTCGGCCTGATAAAGTGAGTGCCTGGGCCCTTCTTCATGTTCATGAACTTGATCTTTTCTGCCACGTTTTACCTCTTTCACTGATCCTGCGTGATGCCTGACCAAAGCCTCTCAAACGGAGAGACAAATCTTGACATGTCTTTCGTGATCGATTTGAAATCCCACATCGCAAACCATAACGCGACGGCTTGCCAGTCTCTTTTCGGAGATGATGATCTGAACCGAATCCAGCCGTCTTCACCGTCTGACGGTTCTGCGAACTGCAGGAGTTTCAGATTCAATCCAAATCGCTCAAGCTTCTCTTCAGACAGACTTGACAGAAAATCTCTGAGAGAGTCTTCATCATTTGATAGCTTGATAGCTGTCTCTTCGTCGCAGAGACGAGGGATGCAGTCTGAAGAGTCACCTTTCAGAGCTCTGTACGTCAGAAACGACCCGACGCCAGGCGGGACAAAGAGAAAATCTTTCTTGACTGGATCGTACACTTCTACTGAGTCGCCGATCTCTGACACAAGCTGCAGATAGTCTCTGTCTGTCGAGACGACCACGCTCTTGATTGCTCTAGATGCTTTGCGAACGAGTCTAGCTATGACATCATCTGCTTCTAGCTCGTGATGTGACACGACACTGATCGGGAAACTTTCACACAGCAGTCTGATGGTCTCCTCAGCCTGAGAATAGAATGTCACAGACGCGGCTTCTTGCTTGTCTGTGTGTCTGTTCGATTTGTAGTTTGGATCGATCTGCTTTCTTTGAACTGACGTTCCCTCTAAGGCCATTATCACTCTTGTCGGAGAGAACTTTTCAAGTATCGCTCTCAGCCCGCGCAAAAAATTGAACGCTACGTAGTGTTCACCAGCGCAAAAGCCACTCGCTGCTCTGTGCAGCAGACACATGCCGTCAAGATATAGAGTCACAGGTTGCATCAGTTTGCTCTGTTTTCGATCAGTGATCTTAGGCGCTGGATCTCTGTCTCAGAGACGCACAGACACGGAGTTGAGCAGTCACTTGTGCATCTGTGTCTGCCAAGCAATATGCGAGTCGTGTCAGATATGGCACTCATCTTCGTCTCAAGCTGAGAGATCTTGAGACCAGATCGATATCCAGCTTTTTTGCCGAGACAATATCCAGCTATGAACGCTAGCACCGAAACAGCAAGATAGAGACTGACAGTCATCGTCATGTTATCGCAGAAGTTTTAGTTTGCGCGTTATCTTATCAACAGCAGAACTCTCTACTGGACGAGTTGCTAAAGCAGTCAGTGTCGGTTCAGAAAAGACAGTTCGACCTTCATCGACAACAAGATACGCCGCGATGTTTGCTGCGCCGAGCTGGATGTATAGCTCTGTCAATTCTTTTTCGTCAGCACAGACTGTGACGATCTTGGTCATGGACTGCGTCAACCATTCTTTGTCTAGATCTGACAGATTCATAGGCTGATTAGCAGCTTCATGCGCTAACCAGAGCATCGATGCGTGTGCGATCTGGCTCGCGATCTTTCCAGTCGTGATCTTTGGATGACTTAGAAGATCGCCACGAAAAACAATGACTTGTTTTAACATGTGAAGAGCGTGTGAGATTCGAACTCACGTGTCAGCGACAAGCTGACAGTCTGTTTAGCAAACAGGTGCATTAAACCACTCTGCCAACGCTCTGAGGAGAGAGCAGGATTTGAACCCGCGGACCAAGCGTAAACCCAGTCTTCCGCTTTCAAGGCGGCTGCCTTAAACCAGACTCAGCCATCTCTCCGTGCTCGCTGCCGGATTCGAACCGACCACATCGACTGTGTAAAAATCGCGCTCTGCCAAATGAGCTAAGCGAGCATATCTGATACTGTATAAGCTATTAGATCAGATCAGATATGTATCAGTTCTTGTGAACCTTTTTCTTCTGTTGCATCTTCTGTTCTGAAGCAATAAACTCAAGCTGAAGCTGCGCTTGCAGGCGAGCGCGTTGCTTTCTAGCGCTGAATCCCGCAGCGTTGAGTCGATCTAGCTTCTGCTGCGTCGTGAGCTTGTCATAAGCTGCTTTTCGCTCATCAGCACTCTTCTTGCGAAGCTCTTTCAGATCTGGGCGACGACCCATGATTCCCTTGTACACGCGCTTCCTCTGATGATTACCGCGCTTTGACATACCACTCATGTTCATGATAGCACACCTTTCTATTTGATTTTCAGCTTTGACTATAGAAGTCTATCATCGAGCAAACAGCTTTTGCACTAGAGCTGTTTGCATGAAATTTGTTGGCCATCGCAGCATCGCGATCGATAGCACGTCAGAGAAAGGCAGCGATGAGCACAACATGTCATTGATCGCATACGGCATAGACACTGGCTTGACGTTTGTTGTCAAGATCTCTTTCAGAAAATTGATATCTGTGTCTGAGATTTTTGGCTCGCGCGCGTGAAGCTTTTGCAAGCGAGAGAAATACTTTCCAATTCTGTTCAGTTCTTTGTTGAATCGCGCGGGCTCTTTGTCTAAGCGCTCTCTGATCTCGTCGTGATCAAGAGCGATCATCGGTTCATATTCTAACTCGCGCCAGCCTCTGATCGCTACGATATCATCGCCATCAATAGCGATCTTGCAATTGTAGATGTCAAACGAATCTAGCACAGTCTCGATACTTCCAGTCTTGAAAGTGATCGCGTTTATAGAGACGCTGCGCTTGTCTAAACTTGTAGACGGTGACGAAACTGACGCGTTACCGAACGCTGTGACTTCTAGCTTTTGCGTTGGCTGAAATTTAGCAAAAAATCTTTCATACGCACCAGCAGTTTTTGGAGGATCTATGCCAGCGCTTGTGTACGCGATTGAACAATCTGTCCACTGATCGCGATCTAACAGATCGCTTTTGTCAAACGTCCCGTCAAAATACACGTCAAGATCTGAGAATTGATCAGAGAGCTGATCTCTTGACATCCCAGACATAGCTGAGATGCACATCGCGCGAGCATAGCCACCAGCGATGTATCCACCTCGCGCTCGAAAAAGTTTAAGCTGCAACAGAGCATTTTCTGGCAGATTTTGCATAAAATCTGGGTGAGCTCGCGCAGCTAGCCCCCGATGTCGCTCGTAATCAGACATCTGTGTCACAGTCCTTTGAATTTGTAAATCCAGAAACACACGATGTAGCCAGCGATGATGACGCTAGCGTACTTTACTGCTCGCTTCATAGAAAGGTATAATACTTTGTTCTGTGGCGTTTTGCACTGCATGAGTGCGAGTTACAGAGGATTCTCTAGAACTGAGAGGTATTCATCAAACGTGTCTTTGTGTGCGACTTTTTCTCGAATCTTGACAGTCTTGATAGCAGCTTGCAGCGTCTGCATGTCAATCCGATCTCTATACTCTTCAATCAGAGCTTTGCGATCTTCGCGCAACAGAGACAGTTCATTCTCAACGTTCTGCAGTCTCTTGATAAACTCTGCAACGATCTCTTTGATCGCTCCAAGTTCATCTGGGCTTGCTTCTCCGTCAGGACGATCACCAGTCAGCTCTTCATCTCTAGCAAGATTTTGTTTCACTTGTTCTCTCCGATCCTTGATATCAAGGATATAGTCTTGTCATAGTCTTTTACAATCTTTGCTGCTTTTGGGACACCACGCTTGATCAGATCGTTTTTTTCAACAGAGATCTTTTTTGCGATCGCTGTGATCAGCTTCTGTTTTGCTGAAGTGATATCAGAAGATTTCTGTGATTTTGCTTTTTTCCCAAGAGCAGCAGCTAACGATGCAGCGTCAGTCGCTGCATCGATCTTTTTCGCTAGCGTCACACATGATTTCAATTTTTCATGAACTGCAGATCTGACAACGTCAGACAGATCTTGAAGTCGTGGATCGTTCACTCTCACTCCCTCTTCAAGACCAAAAGCTTTTTTCAGTTTGTCTGTTATCTTGTTACCAGCAGCTAGAGTGATCATGGCTGCTGGAGCGTACAGGAGTGAAAACATGATAGCATCAGATCCACCGAGAGCACTCTTTATCTCATCATATGCGTCACCAGCTTGCGCTTCAGCTTGCTCTATCTTGCGCTTTGCAGTGTCATCGATCTTATCATAATCTGCATCTAAGATCGGTAGAAGCGTTGAGATGATAGCTTCACCCGCTGTGTGAACAAGATGCTTGCCTCTCGCGATTGTCTTTTTTGCTTCAGCACCAGCGACTTTCCCGACATCTGTCACAGGTTTGACAAAGATATCATACAAGCTGCTTGAGTTACCGAAAACATATCCAAATTCATCTTCTGATTCTAAGATGACTTGTTTGATGAATGAGTTGATTATTTTGTGCGACATTTCTTCAGATATATATGCCACATCAAGTCAGTCGCGATGCATGATCAAGTGATCTGTTAAAGAAACTTGTCAGCTGACGCTTGACGAAAATGATGTGATGTCGCGCAGAGTGTCTGTCAGCCAAGCGCGTTGAGACTGGATTATCTTTGGCAAGTCTGACAGATCAAAATAATTTGCATCTGCGTTCTCAAATCCGTCTGGAATCGGTGGTGTGTCATCGACTGCGCGTGCTAAGAACATCTTCACTGTCTTATTTGATAGCGCTGTGTCAACGCTGAAATCAGGCAGCTGCTTCAGTATTTTCACGTTGATTTGCGTCTCTTCAGCTGTCTCTCGCTTCGCAGCGTCAGCGAAGCTCTCGCCTGACTCAACGTGACCTTTTGGCACTGCCCAGGCGTTTCTGTTTGACGGTCTCACGAGCAACACCTGATTTTTTGAGTTCAGCGTGAGCGTGCCAGCACATATCTCAGTCTTCATCATAAACTCCGCAGCTCGAATACTGTTCGATCTGATTTGCATATATAGAGACTGACAATAACAAATCTCTGTAGATTTATACACATTTGAGACATGACATGAAAAAATTCAACATAGGCATAATCGCTATGGCTGCCAAACCGCCACACGCTGGTCACGTCGCGTTGCTTGAGTTAGCTTGCAAAGAATGCGACGTGACATATGCTTTTGTCAGCACGACAGACAGAGCGCGTCCTGGTGAACTAGAAGTCAGATGGTCTGACGTAGAACCGACATGGGTGAATGACATAGTTCCAAGCATGCCTGAAAATTTCAGATTTGTTCCAACAGAGACAGCTCCAGTTCGAAGAGCTTATGAATTAGTAGAAAAATCTGACAAAAGCTGGAAGATCGCGATGTATGGTCGAGCTGAAGACGTTGTCAAGAGATCTGCAAAGATGCCGCCAAATGTCACTGTCAGAGACGTCACGCTTGGAAATTACAGCGGGACAGCTTGCAGAAAAGCAGTTCAAGAGAATGATTTTGAAGCATTTGAAAACATGATGGCGCCGCAAGTAGACGCCAAAGAACTATGGAAATCACTTAGAAAAAGAATAAACTCTTCTGATGAAGTGAAGAAACAGTCAAAGACGAAGTCAAAACGTTAGTTCATCTTATCTTGAAGCGCGGTTTGCCTTGTGAGATTCGAGTGAATTCAAGCGCAGTGTCAAGCTTGCTCTTTGGTATCAGCCTGTAGCCGTCTGGTGAGACGATCGCCAAAGCATCAGCGTCTGGAAACACTTCGCTTGGAATCGCTGCGCGCGCCCACACAGCGTCTACAAACCACTCTGGATCTTTAAACGCTCGTGATTTTGCTTTGGCCATCTCGCGACTTAGCGGCGAGACTCGCAACTCGTCATCTTCTATGCCGACGACGTCTGCAACTCGAGCAAACTGCACGTTATCAACACTGACGTCTTTGTCATCTAAGCTTACAGTGTGTTCATCGTCAGCAGTCGCTTTCAGCAACGCGCTGATGAATCGAAGCGCTTGCAGCAGACCAAACTTTTTCTCTGAACCAATCATGCGCGGCGTTGTCATCTCTCCCTTCTTGATGAGAGGGATGTCTTCTGCGATGAAGTCGTCTAACTGAATCGGGTAGTCAGATTTAGCTGCGGACTTCAAAATCACAGTGTCAATGTCAGCTAGCTCATCGCAGATCTTCAATATCTGACTGACGGCTTGCGATGATGCTGCAGCTCCCTCTGTGCCAGTGCGCAGCTGACCACGCTCATCAAGCTCTTTGACTTCTAGTTTCTTACCACCAGGTAGAGCGATGTCATATGACACAGATCCGCCCATTATTTTGCCGCCTAGTTCAGCAGCGAGCTTCTCTTCACCAGGACCGACACCAGCTTTTCCAGATGCATATGGAAACTTTTTTGACGCAGCAGTCCAGCGCTGTGGCGAAGTCGTAGACAACGTCACTTTTTCATTCAGCAGCATCATTTTTTCACTTTCACTGGCAACGGCGGCGCCGTGTTCTCACCGCCAGATTTTTTCTGTGGTCCGCTGTGCGTTGGTTTGTGAATGACTGTCGGCTTGATCTTTTTCACATTAGCAGCGTCTTTTTTCTTTGTGTCGACATTCGGCTCTGGATCTTTTGGTTCGACTGCGTCTGTTCCAGAAACTTGACCGCTGACGATCTGCTCGATGCCTTTCAGATACGCAAGCAAAGCTGTCTTCTCTGCTTTACTCAGATCTGAGATGTATGATTCTAAGTTTGACTTGATCGCGTCATCTTTGAAAGATCTGCCAGCTCTGATAGCATTCAGCTTGTTTATGATGTCATCAGTTGAAACTTCGCCGCTTTTCAGCGCTTCGGTGTCTGACATAGAAGCAGCTGCAGCATTTTGCTTTTCTTGCTCTTCAACGCCAGCAGAATAATGATCTTCTCTCTCGAACAGTGAAAGAGGATCTGCAGCAGCTCTGCGTCTGAAATCAGACAGCGTCTCAGCGATCGCTTGCCTGATCACACTCTCTACTGATCGAGATCTGTGTGAATTTGTTGGCATGTGATTTTTTTTACCTCACGACTTTCACTTCAGACGGCATGCGTCTAGTCTTTCTTTCAAGAGCACGATAAGGACTGTCTGATACGTCAACGACGCGGCGCTTTCGCAACAACTCGTCATCTATGAATTTGTCAAAATTCATCGTGTTTTCTTGCGTACAGTCTGATGTCTCTGTAGATGTCATCAGCGCATCTAGCAAACTTTTTGTCTTTGTCACTTAAAAATCCCCCATCACGAGCGTTAACGCCAACAATCACAGTGCTGCCGTCAATGAGAAGCTTATACCTATCACTCTCTTGATCATTGATAGAGAGAAGCTGGATCACGAATGCAAGTCTGCTGTCTCTGTCATCAAATTCATATGTTTTTCTGAGACGTGATTTGTCATCAAGCTCTACCCAATCGCTCTGTGGAACGATCGGTGGCAGAGCTGCGTTTATTTTGACAGGCAGACGCACCTAGCTGATTTTCTTTCCAGTGGCTTTCGCTGCTCGCTTGACGTATTTGTGCAGAAAATATCTGAAATCATCGAGCGTCGCGACGATCTCTGGATTATCATACATCAATTGTATGTCTTCTGTCGTCGGAGCTTCTGGATCTGTTGGATCGATTGCTCGCTCGAGTTCTCTGATGTACTCTTTCACAGCTGACAGCACGATCAGATCTCTGTCTGAGTCAGGGAGAGACGCGAGAAACTGCGCTTTTCGCATCGCTTTGTCAACTGCTTGCTTCGCGCCGCTTACGCTGAAGCCAAGATCGCGAGCGATCGCTTGCAAGTTATCTCCATCAACGTCTGTCGCAGTCTGATTTGTTCGCTTTTTGATGAGCGCTTCGACTGAATCGATGCCCTCTGCGATAGCTTTTCTGACAGCAGCTCTGACTAAAATCTCTTCTCTTTGTCTAGTTAAACGATTTTGCATTTTATGTCACTCTCTTTGTGAGCAATCGAGTTATAATCTGATGTAATCTTGACCCACTAAATCATCCCACTCTCTAATGAAGTCTGCGCCGACGTCCATTGAGACGTAATCATCACCTTGCATACCTTGTTCAGAATAAGACACAGACTTAGCTGTTTTCATTGAAAAGCCCATAGTGCGCAAAATTTCAACAAATTTTCTCTCAAATTGAGGATCGGTGTAGATCAGACCGTCTTTGTCAACGTCCCAATTTTTGAAAAATACTCTCAATTCTCCGTATTGCGGCGGATCTTCATCTCTGTCAGCTTCAAGAGCTAGCGTTGTTATTGTGACAGATTTTTTTGTCTTTGTCCAATAACCTTTGCCAGACGTGTCGATCTTTGGTGGAGTGTTAAACACTGCCTCTTTGATCAATTGTTTGAGTTCTCTGATTGTGATTTTCATTTATTGTTTCTTAATCTCTTAACTATTAAGAGATTTTGATCATTCATTGATTTGCAGAGTTACGCAATCTCTCTATCTCGTCAAATACGTTCACAGCAGAAACGCGCTTCTGCGAAAACGCTTTGCCATTTCTGATCAAGAGTTCTGCGTTCGGGCGCCTAAGAGAGATCTCTTGCAACACCCAACCGATCAGAGCTTCTAGCGACACGCCATTAGACAGCAACTCTTCTTTGGCTGCGTGCAGATCTTTGCGGCTGACTTTGACAGTCAGAGACGATTTTTGATCGATCTGCTCAAGCAGACGGTCCCGCTCTTCCTGCGCGAGGGGCTTGAATGCTAGCTTCCGTTTCATGAGGTGTTTCGTCTGGTGAGACGCCAAATTTTGTCAGCAAGATGTCAGTGACTGCTTTTCGCTGGTCAGCAGGGATCTTTTCGATACCCATCTTCAAGATCGTCTGTTTTAGCTCTAAGATCTTGCTAGCTCTGTTAGCGATGCCAAGCAGCTCTTGTGCAAACTGCGTTGGATTGAAATCATCTGCAAGAATGTCATCAATGTACTTGTTGACTTGAGCGTCAATCGATGACTGAGCTTTTGATTTTGACTGATCTTTTTTCTGCTCTTTGTCATCTTGAGCATCATCTTCTTTGATGACATAAGGAGAACCGCGAGTCTTGAAATCCCACTCTTGGAGAGTCAGCATCTTACCAGACGTAGTCTTTATGATGACGGCGTCACCGAGCAAGCGGTGATGCGCAACAGTGACTTTCATCTCACTCTGCACGTTATTGTGTGCGTCTACGCGCTGGATTATCACTTTTGCGCCTTTGCGCAGCAGCTCTTCACCGATCATTTCAGACCCTCAGCGAGAGCGTCAGCTTTCACGACGCGCTCATTTATGACATCCCAGTTAAACTCAGACATCATCTTTGACAGATGTTCTGTCACGTCAATGTTGTGATCTCTCACATATGCGTGTTCAAAACAGTCGACGACGATGACAGGCCAGCAGCCGATCGGTATGTCAGATGTGTCATCGCACACAGTGAGATTGACGAATCTGCGCAAAAACATGTCGTACGCTGTGACGATCCATCCGCTACTAGCTCTGATCTCTTCTGCGCGAGAGAAGAAATCTCTCTGCCAGTCATTGAAATCGCCAAAGTCTCTAGCGAGTCTTGCGTAAGAGATCGACGAGATAGACAGCTGGCTGTTCCTGCAGAAGCAGTTGCTAAAAAACAGCTCATGCAAGAACACGCTGTTTCGAGCTGCAGTAAGATCGCGCTTTGTCTTTGCTAAGTCTTGAAAGTCATTGCGTCCGATCGCGCTTGCAACTTCTGCTGATAATCTTGTAAAAGATTCGCACGCTCGCTTGTAAACGCTCAGATGAAGAGCTTTCGATTCTTTTGAGACAGAATCGCTGTCAAGCGCGTACTGCTTTGGCTGAGCTGCTAGAGCGACGCTTTCAGTTAAGACTGGTTGTTTTGATCGATTTGTTTGATGATGAAACACATCAAGCACCGGGATCCTGATAGATAACGCCTGTTTAGACTTCATAATCTTTCTCAAAAGTCGCAGCATCGACTGCGAACTCTTTTCCCTCTGGAGTTCTTAAGATCACGTCTTTTTTTGACACAGACACAACTGTGTACAGAAATCCAGTCGCGCTATGCCTGACTTTCAGATCTGGTGATGCATCATCGATCTTTGCATTTACGCTCTCTAGCAGAGACGCTAGAGTGAATTCAAACTGCTTGCGTGCGTGTAAAATATTCATCTTACAGTATGTAATCTCACAGAACGAATTTGTGCACAAGAACTCCAGCCTTTTTCAGCAGCGTTATCCCAGAGAAATCTCTGTAGTCAGATTCATACACGACTTTTGAGATTCGAGCGTTGATTATAGCTTTCGCGCACATCTCGCATGGGCTATGAGTGACATACAGATATTTCTGCTGAAGGCTGTGATAGTCTAGTTTGATTATCGCGTTCAGCTCAGCGTGTATCATCCCAGACTTTCCGGGCTCAGATGACTCAGTTTCGTTCGGTCCGCCGCGATAGTTTCCGTTGTATCCATGTGACAAGATCATCGTGTTTTCATCATTCACGATGACAGCGCCGACTTTCAATCTTGGATCGTAAGATCTCTGCGCGATCTGTCTCGCCATTGTCATCCACGTCGCGTCCCAAGAGACGCGCTCGACAGCTCGAGTCTTTGAGTGCTCTGGGAACAGAGTGATGAAGCGCTCGATGAAAGCTCTCTCAGCTTCTTTCGGCGACATCGCGATTATCTCTGTCAGATACGGCTCATACTGAAAATCAAAGCTGTGATGCAGCAGCTGCTGTATCTCTGTCGCGCACACTCGCTGATCAGCGACGTGCACGTCGCTTGGTTCGCTGTCAGCACTCAGACCGAATCTCTCATAGATCGATCTCTGCAGTTTTCTCTCGATGTCACGATACTCGCTGAACGCTTGCGATCTCTTGATCGGAGACGGGATGTCTAGAAGATACGCTTCTGAAGCGTCATGCAGCAGACCATATCTTGGATCAGATGCAAACATCGAGACCAAGATGCTGTGCTGAGCGACGCTGTAAAAATTCTTGACATGCCCAGCGAATCTGCACATGTTTGACAGAGCGTGAGCGATATCAAATATGTTTATGTCGTCAAGATCATAAGAAAAAACGTTAAATTTTACGCCACTGTTAGTCATGATATAATTTGACATCTAGTTCACTTTTTACTGTTCAGGATGTGACGAGTGACAGCTTGGTCACTTGATGTTCAGCAGTGGATGGTGTCTATAGCAGACAGGTTCGTACACTTCTGGACCGCCTATCTTCACATCTCGCTCAGTCGGCTGAGACCCATTTTTTGCATTTGTGAATCTTGCGTTCGCTCCGCAGTGCACACACACTGCGTGTAGCTTGACGACATCTGTCGCGATGCCCAGCAATTTCATCGTCTCTTCAAACGGGACGCAGCTCGCTGACATGTCAAGCGTCGACACAGAAGCTGAGCAACCACGCATGAAATTATGCATCACAACGTCTGCTACGCCTCTGATCATGAAAGCTTCGTCTATCGCCACAAACGTAGCATTTTTTGTGATCTCTCGCAGCTCATCAGCATTAGCTACAGAGTGAGCTGCGATCGACAGACCCATGTGCGTGATGACTGAGTCTGCAGCGTAGCGAGTGTCAATTTTTGGCTTGACGATCACGACACTGTCTCGCCTGAACTTCGCTCTCTCTGCATCAACGAGCAAGTGCGTAGTCTTTGACGCCATCATTGGGCCGCAATAGACTGTGATCGTCGGCTCAAGCGACATCATCTGAATCCTTCAAACGACCAACCGCTCCACGCGCATCGCTCTCTCACAAAAGCAGCGCTCTCTTCTTTAGTCGATCTCTTTCGCAGCCAAAACGCTCCAAGCAGCAAGATGAAATCAAACCAATACGGATCAATGTCACTTGACGCTCTTGTCAAGATCTGTCTGATCTGATCTGCTATCTGAGCAGATCTGATCTGACTCTCCAAAGCTAGCATCTTATCTAGTGGCGGCAGTGACGTCATCGCTGGCATAGCTTGCGAGACTGGCGCATGATTGGAAGACAAGACTGCTTTCACTTTATCAAAATCACGCTCATAGATGTGAACTGAGCCACCAGTGTGATTGTACGATCCCAGCTTCAGACCGAGCTCAAGCGCCATCAGCTCTTGAAACAGAGTGAAAGCTGGCACGTCATTAGCGAGACCCAACCAGAGATCAGAGCTGCGCATTGACGCCCACATGTGCAGAGCGTTATCGCGGATAAAAAACTGAAATCCGATCGTGCATGGCACGTCTAGCACGGCGTTAAATGAATCATGTGGCAGCCTGATGTGAATGAACGCTCGGCGAGAGTCTGGATCACGTGTCAGCTCGCGCTTCACCCACTCCCACTGAGACTGATCGATCCCTATCGCTGGATTTGATCTGAAGATCCTTGCGCCGTAAGCAGAGTTTACATTGGTACCATCATCAGATATCTTTGTCCAGAATGGAGCGTACGGTGAGATCCATTCAACAGATCTGATCCCGGCAAGATACCACAAGCACTCAGCAGCCATGTACTGCGGGTTGTACAACCTGTGGTGTATGAATGGCAGTCGATCTCGCGGATTCTCTATCTTAAACGACGAACACAGATTCTCTTTGATCAGCTGCCCTCTTGGAGAGCAGGTGTGCTCACACTCATCAAACACAGCTCGCAGCTCATGCAGATAAGCGTCAGTAAACGTTTTGTGAGAATTCATCACTTGCTCCATTTCAGGTTTTTCTCTGCCCACTCTGCTGTCAGTTCAAGACCCTGCCAGATGTTCACTTGTGGCACGTATCCAAGATCTGATCTTGTCAGCTCGATGTCAGCTTGCGTGTGCATGACATCACCAGCTCTAGTCGGCGCTGTGACGTGCTCAAACGACTGATAGCGCTTCTTAAACCATTGTAAGATGTCATTGTTTGACGTCCTGTCACCGCACCCAACGTTGTATGACTGACCAACAAATCTCTCGGCGCGCTCACCAGCTAGCACGCAAGCGTCAACTACGTTGGAGACATAACACATGTCTCGAGTCTGCGTGCCGTCGCCGTCACTGCGAGCTTGCTTCCCAGCAGCGTGCGCAGCGAACCAAGCAGCGATAGCAGTAGCGTACGGTGAATCGCCGAGCTGCCGCGGACCAAACACGTTAAAGAATCTTAGCGCTACGCAATCGACGCCGTACAGCTTTGCATACATGCGCAGAGCCATCTCACACTGAGCTTTCTGCATAGCGTACGGAGACGCTTGTGTGAACAGACCAGCTTGATTCTCTTTAGATGGCAGTGACACTTCTCCGCCATAAACAGAGCTAGACGAAGCGAGCACTAATCTCGGTTTTCGCTTGCACTGTCTGATCGCGTCAAGCAAGATCATTGTCTTGTGATAGTTTTCAACATACGTTTCAAACGGATTCTCTACAGAGAAACTGACTCGTGGGACAGCAGCCATGTGATAAACGACGTCAATGTGCTCTAGCGCTGCAGTGATCATCTCAGCAGAGAAATCAGATCTGATGATCTGTTTTGAGACTTCATGTGGAAGAAGTTCTGGGTGACCGTTTGACATGTTGTCGACGCCGACAGCGTCATATCTTTGCGACGCAAGCAATCGTTCAAGCAGGTGTCCACCGATGAAGCCAGCAGCACCAGTGAAGCATCTGCTTCCGGTGCGGCCGGACCAGATCCTCGGCAACTCGTTCGATATCTTCCACAAGAACCCGGCGCATCAGCGCCGCATCATCGGCGATCCCAAGAACCTGCCGCATGCGGCCAAGATCAAGCTCGGCCCGGAAACGCTCGACCTCAGGGTCTCCGGGCTGATGGACAAGCGCGGCAACTACACCGGCGCGATGCTGAGCTGGTCGGTGGTGACCGGCAATATCAAGCTGGCCGACGATTTCGAGAGGGACGTGAAGGGTCTTGCCGGGATGCTGTCATCGGCCTCGACGCAGATGCAGGGCACCGCCCGATCACTGACCACGACCGCCGAATTCGTCAATCAGCGTTCGGCGAGTGCAGCGTCCGCCTCCGAAGAGCTCTCCTCATCCGTCAACGAAATCAGCCGCCAGGTGACCGAGGCGAGCCGCATCGCCCGCATGGCGGTCGAGGAAGCGGAGAAATCCGACAAGTTAGTCGCAGGCCTTGTGACCATGGCGCAGAAGATCGGCGACGTCGTCGCGCTGATCAACCAGATCGCCGGTCAGACCAATCTGCTCGCGCTCAACGCAACGATCGAGTCCGAGCGCGCCGGCGAGGCCGGACGCGGCTTTGCCGTGGT
>OFQY01000105.1_pt1 | contig 38419 bp, 53 predicted proteins | sample 1542991 | NCBI WGS metagenome assembly OFQY01 (sample SAMN07774224, study PRJEB24372) | wastewater metagenome | isolation source: Exp Tend VB 10WW | collected 2016-02 | reverse complement strand
TTTGAACCTAAAAGCACGTCCATAATGTGTTTTGTACATTTTTTTCCTCAAAACACCAAAACGATGTGCTACAATATTTCCGACCACGGGCCGAAGCCCACTAGTCAGGAGAAAACAAAAATGAACGAAACGATTTCGGTAGTAGAAGACCAAACACTTTTAGTCAAAAAGCCTAGACTTTTTGACAACGACATTGCGCCGATGAACTGGCGCTCAGAAAGCCGAGTTGTGGGATGGCAAGAGGCAGCATGTCTTTTGAGCACCATTCTCACCAACCCTAAAATGAATGTTTTTCAGCGAGACTTGAAAATGACTCGTGTTAACTCATACGCTCGTCAAATGAGTGCAGGAACTTGGGCAAATTTTAGTGTGCTTGAAATTTGCGAATTGGGCAATGAAAAGCTCACGGACAATGGAATCCAACGTCTTGCCGCTCAAGTATTGAGCCGAACCGCTCAATGGTACATCATTAATATCGGCAAAGCTGATAATATCGAACAAGTAAGTGCTCGATATCTAATTCACGACAAAAACAGTCCCAGAACATCTGGTGATGACTGGGCAGCGCTCGACATCAATCAAGACATCTCTAAATCTGTTTATTCGAATTTGATTGCCGCTGTGAAGAGTCTGGCACAATTCGGTGGACGAATGCATGGTCGTCAAAACATTGGTGACATCGAGAAGCTTTTGATTATCACCGACTGGGAAGACATTGCTCTTAAAATCCAAAAAATTGGCGATATGGACAACTGCCACAAGCATGTGTTCAACAAGATGCTTACAACTGCCATCATGCCCGCTGTGCTTTGTCAGTTCTTCATTCACCCCGAGCAAGCAGCTACTTGGTGGACAAATGTTTGTGTCTTCAACGGTGGTGAAGAGGATTCTTCACGTCGCATGTACCGCTATCTTGCTGATATGGGCAAGGTTCGTGGTAAAGACAACGCACTTCACATGGAGAACGTCTGTCGCTTATTCAACGACCAGTTAACTGGTCGCACCAGCAACTTGGCGAAGAAAAAGACTGGTGATTACGTACTTCGTGTCGAAGGTTCCAACTTCGGCAAGAAAATTGGAACTCGCAAGAACGAATTGTTCTATGATACCAATAAGCGTGGCAATATGAATGAAGGTCACGAAACTGTTTCTGGTTGTTTCCGCCCGTTCGACCCTCGCTTTGATGTTATCAACAACACCGAAGATAAGAAGAAAATTAGTGCAGATATCGCCAATGCTTTAGCTGAAGACGAAGTTCAGTCTGTTGAACTCTTGACTCAGATTGTTTCAAACAGCGTTACTGCTCTTGGCTAAGATAATTAATTGATGGAAAATCGAAGGATGGGTGACAGTCTTCGATTTTCCTCAAAATCAAAAAACATGGTACTATTGTTGATGATGAAGAAACTAATTCTCATGCTTTGCTTTTTGCCCGTGATGGCATTCGCACAAGCTAATCAAACAAAGACGTTCAACGTCAACGACGGTTCTTTTTATGTAAAGGAGCGCACCAACCTCACTGGTACTCTTTCTCTTGAGACTGGATTTTCGGCACCTTTGGCACGTCGAGGTAATTTGTCTGCTGCTGTAAATCTAGCTTATATTCAGAATCTTTCAAATCCTTGGAAGGGTAATGGTTGGGAGTCTGGCTTGGCATTTGGTTATCGCTTGAATCGTGGCTGGAGTGCTTACACTAAGACTGCCACCAATTTCAACGGCAACTGGACTCAGGAAACTGGCTTGCGCACGAGTATTTATCGCACGTCAAACTATGCCGTGAGTGCAAGTGCTGGATATGTCATGGACTATCCTTTGCGCTCTAGAGCTAAGAATTCTTGGAATGTCGGAGTAACAGTGTCATTCCCAGTGAAAACTCTGTTCAAGTAGTCTATAATAATCCTGTGTCTGTAACAAGACACAGGATTTCTTTAATTAGGAGTAAAGACAATGTGGGCAAAAGGACCGATGCCAGGATATTCACCAAAAACAGACGCACAGAAATTCATTCCAGGTGCTGTTTGTAAAAAGAAGCATGCGATGTGCAACATTGTTGGATATGTAATTTATCCAAGTGCCGAGGACGCTTTAGCGGACACCAACCCTATATCATCTGCTGGAAACGCCCAAAATGCTTGGGAGAAAGCTTTGCTTAAATTTGCTCGATATAACGTTGTAACAAATGCGTGGGAAAAGCTCGCTGATTCGGTATAATAATTGGAAATGCACTATCTTCCTTTAATGATGCACAGCGACACTGCGGCTGACAGTATTAAGTCTCCTTTCTATTATTATTTTGACGGTAGAAATCTTGCCGTATGTTTTTGTGTTGACAAAGATTTCGCATTAAGTCAGCTTGAGATTACGAGAGCGCAACATTTCACGGAAGATTATGTCAAGTCTGACGGTGCTTGGGGGTTGGGATATTTTGAATTCGGCAGCATTGAGCAAGTCATGTTGTTTGTAGAGAAGTGGGATGTCAAAGTTCAGACAAAGATTGGCGAAAAGTCTCCGAGTGCTTTATCTCTATGGAGTGACAGCGCTATTGAACCGCACAGATTGATTACTTTCGACCAGATACGAGGAGAGATTAAATTGGCACAAGAGCGAGCCAAGTCCAATGAAACATTTTAACAGTGACGATTTATTAGTCGATGACGTTGTTTTGTACATTCCGTGTCCAATATTAACACGCATTGTGAAGAAGATAAGTGCTCGTACAATTTTCTTTCACGACGGCACCACTCTTTCCCGCACCACTTTCGACATTTCTCTTAAGAACGAGAAATTTGAGATTACTCGCAACGGCTCTATAATTCACCCGATTGATTTTCCTCAAAAATCGCACAGTAAACATGTATGATGTCAAAGTTAAGTCATGAGATTGTTTTCTACAGACGATGAACGCACCGCATTATTGCAGCGTTTAGCGGGTGCTCCCAACACCCCTGAAGTTCAATCAGCCATTCGCATTGTTGAAGAGGCTATTGAATTTGCCGAGATGCGTCTTCTCGTCACTAAAATTTACGAATCACATGGCGCACCCAATCAATTTGAGGACATTTTAACATCTGGATGGATACAGCATGAGATGCGTCCATTTGCTCATTACATAGACGAGTTATATAAAAACATTCGTCTTCAGCGTTTCAAGAGTTTTTATCTTGGTGAGCCAAGTGACATTGATGATGAGGGTTATAAGACGATATGATGAAGTCCACCCCAGCAACAAGAAATGCACTTCATGAGCGTTTAACATCTGCTTTGTTAAAAAACCCAGACAGTCAAGAATTAAAAGAAGCTTTAGACATTGTTGACGACATGTTGAAATATCACAGAAAGATGTTGAAGAATAGAGCTGTTTACGTTCTTAAGTCTGAAACAAATGGAAAAATTTATTTCCTCCGTTCGCACGACATGAGTGTAATGGGTGTGCATGATTTACGAGAGTTTGCCGACATTGATGACGGTTGTGTGGAATTGGGTATATTGTTACAGGAATATTTATGAAATCAAGTTTAGAGACACGACAGCGATTTAAGGAGCGTATTGAAGATGCTCTTAAATTGATGCAAGATTCCGACGAGTTGACGGAAGCGTTGGCTATAGTTGATGATTTAGACGAGATTTTAGAAATCACGGCTTTATCTGCTGAATATTTCTATCATAAGAATTTGACACATTCTGGATATGACTATGATGACGATTATAGTCACAGGCACGACGGCTACAATATCAAAAAGATGTATGAGTATCTCATCCACCGTCTCGACTTATTTTTCGGCATAGGTGTTCACGGTGGTGTTTGGAAGAATTCTCAGCATTGGATTGCTATTACAGTTGAGAAGTTAAAGAAGATTGCTGACACAGCGGGGATGGGATTTATGGGCAAGCACCAAGCTCCCATTTCCAATCCATATGGAAATCCTGCTCCATATAATCCGTTTGGTTTTCCAAATCCATATGCGACTCCACCAGCGCCTGTTGTTCCCACTCCACCAACTTCCATGTACATTGCCAATTTGCAGAGTATTTTGAAGAAGGCTACAAACAATCAATTAAATCTCATTTCAGTGACTCACAAGACAAATGGAGATTTTGAATTAGTCACACCGAAGGCTACGATTTATTTGATGCACAGTTTTGTTCCTGGTACAGTAACGATTAAAGACTCGAATCACAAAAAGCTCAAAGTTTACAAAGAGAGTGATTTAGATTGGATTGCAGACTATATCAAGGGGTTATTGTTATGAAGTCCACTCCAAAGACACGAAAGGAGTCTATTGAGAAGATTACATCTTTCATGAATGGCAATCTTCTCACACCAGAAGAAACATCTTCTTTGCGTGATGTATTGGATGTTTTAGAAGATGCTCAAGAGTATGCTGCTCTTTGGCGCAACATCGACAATCGGATTGGGATAAACAAAGTTTCTTCCATTGTGACAATGAAGCCAATGGTGGGACCACAAATGGACATACGCAGTGCTGAAGACCTATGTGACATCCTTTCTTCATTATCATATAACGTCTCAGGGAGAAATCTATAGTAACATCATGATTAAGTCCACAAAGCTCGAAAGAATGGCTATAGAAGCACGTTTGCGTGATGCTTTGGCTATCAAGGGAAACTCAGACATTGAGGCTACTTTAAACACTATTGTTGATTACAACAATGTAGAGAAGATTTTTTTAAAGCTTCACCAGCAGTATGAAAATTTGTTTATCTGCGAGTACCATAACGCCAACACATTTGCTGGTCAATACAAAGGTGTTGGTGCAAAACATAACCTAGAGCTTGAACGTGCCAACTTCATTAAAAGTTTCGATGAGCTTGCTGAGCTTTTTTCCAATGTTGCAGAAGTCCAAAGACAGAAGCGTGACACAGATGTGATTATTGACAGAGCTTCTGGTGGTGATGCTTATATTATTCGAAGTGGTGCAAACCGTGGATTATGGAGTTACACGGGCAATCTTCACATAAAGCCATCTACAAAACATTCTGTAAGCAGTTCCGTGGGCGTCGGAAGCAAGCCTGCTCAATCTTATGCCACTGTTAAGAGAAAACCTCGACGTTCCATAGCATCATCAACTAGTATTGATTGTCTTTTCTGTGGTGCATCTTTCGTTCCAGACAAGAGTGGTACATGTTGCAATAACTGTTTTGACAAGTCTTTGCTTTTGATTTGCGACGACTGTCATGGCACTTTTACTCCTTCGAACATCAATCAAACAACATGCACTCCTTGTAAAGTTAAAGTAGTTGTAAGTAAAAATGTAAATCTTCCAAAATGTAAACAATGCAACATGCCTTTTAAACGAGGTGCTCATGCGTTTTTGTGCGACAATTGTTCTACTGCCGCTTCTGCTACTCCAAAGGCAAAGAGCGATTCATTGTTCGGTCGCCTTTTATCTTTGTTAATTGGTTAGTTTTGAATTATCATTTTGTTTTAGGGTATTATAGAGAAATAAATGAGCAAGCAACTTTTTAACAGCACCATCACTGAAAAGAAAAGGCTTCGTGAGCGTTTGGGTGATGCTCACGATAAAATTGTTAATTCTTCTGATTCAGATGAAGTTTTTTCTGCTATTTGTGTGACGGAAGATGCTTTAACTCTTCACGATATGCATAAAGTTTTAATGGATTTGCAATATAATTTGATGACTTTATGTGGCACAGACGATGTTAATTTGATTAAGGCTTATATCAAGCGTGACGTAGATTCTATTGCTGATTTCTACGCCAAATTGGAAAAACGAAAGAAAAGGTTGGGGAGATAATGGCTTACATTTACGAACTAGGATATGGTAGTTACGAAGAGAGTGAATTCGCTCAGCTTCAGCATCGGCGCAAATTTTCTCAATCTCGTTTTGAGAAGATGGTGATGGAGTGCGTTGTTCAGGCGGCTCGAATGGAAGTTGATGTTCACCAAAGACAATGGAGTGAAGATTGGAATATTTGCCATGAATTTGAAAAAGACGAGGACACGGAGTGTGACGAGTCTTCTGAGACTGTTTCTCGCCGCAAGTCTTCACTTCAAAGTGCTATGCGTTGGCGTTTAGACGGTGATGAGCGAATGTATTTACATAGTTTGAAGGGCGCTTATTGTATGGACGCTCCTCGTTTGACATATCAGGAATTACACAAGCTTGTTGTATGGTTGATGTGTGAGAACTACGGTTTCAAGCCTGTCGAGAAGTTGCGCACGGCATATTTCTTTGGTTGGAGTGATTTATCTGTTGCGAATGACTGGGGTGATGCTGTTAATAAGAAGGGTTTAACGGCTCGTGCGACTCGTTTGGTGCGAAAATTTGTTACGAAGCATTCGAGTCGTTTTGGTCGCTCCAGTGCGGAGGCGAAGTGGAGTACATCTCGTGAGAGGGTACTCCGCAAGAATCCCGCTGGTGGCGACAATGAGGATAAAATTTTATGCGAGGAGCTTGGTGTGGAGTTTATTCCTTACAACCACGAACTCGCCACTCAAGCGAGAAGTACATCAAAAGCTGTTGAATTAGATGACATAGATATATTTAATCAATTCTTTGGTGATAGTGATGACAAGTAACGGTTTAATTAGAAACATAATTTGTCATAACATCGAGGCATTTAATCAACCGGAGCCTACAAGAAACAACGGCGGGGATTGTTTTGCTTGTGCTACTTTGGCTGCATTGCGTTGGTTATATCCAGAAAAAAAATTTAAATTCGACCAAGTATGGGATTCTTTTATATTGACTCAATCTAATCCCGATGGTTCGTCCTTTGAATTTTTGGGAAATTCTTGGCTTTTGTATTCTCGGGTTTTTGAGCAAATTTCCCAAAAAATGGATTTACCAGATTTAAGTTGGCGAATCAATTCTTGTTACCCCACATTCACTGGTTTCGGTCGCACGGCTGGTAATTGGAATCGAGACAAGGGTCAATACGGTGAATATTGGCAAAAATTGTGTGAAGATTTAAAAACTGGCGTGGTGATTTTGTCTATTAACAAAGATGGTGAAGGGCCGTGGAAAAACGGTCGTTGGAACGAAATAGACCATTTAGTTTTAATAGATGGCGTGAGAGAGCGCACGGTTCCTATAGACAACATGCCTGGTGCATCAACTATTAACTGGGAAGTCCGAGTTGTATGTTCTCGAAATGGATGTGTTTGGAAAACCATTTGGGAATTATTAGATTTACATGGTGCTGGTGCTTGGCATGTATTAGAAAAAAGCCAGAACAAGTTGTATAAAAATCATCATGAGACCAACTCTCCATGATTACAATAAGATTCATTTAACAAAAGAGCAAACACAGTTTGACGAGCGTGTTGCTAGAGAAGTAATGGGTTGGAAAAAGCTTGATGAAAATTTACGTGATGAATTTGTGCGCCACGTTGTTCCAGATGGCATGTTCCCATTTTTCGAAGATTTCAATGAGAGAGGGGTTTTAACATATCATCCCACCACATATCACGCTCAGATGTTCAGCCCATCTACAAGTTACGCTGATGACATATCGTCTTTAATCACCTTGCTTGACCGCCAGCCCGAGTCTCTCGCTTCAGTTCTTTCAATGCTTCATTTGATTCATTACAAGCGTGCTTTAGCTGATGTGTCTTTCGTTCCATCTGATGAATTTTACAGAATCGCCAGATATTATGAAGCGGGAGATTTTTCCACGATTGCGCTCCATTTGATTAAGCAAAAGGGTCACGACGAAATTAAAGACAAAACCCACATGATGATGGAATTGGGTAAAAAGTATCTTAAAAAATACGGTATCGGAGAATTTAGTTTTTCTGGAGATGCTTTAACCATAAAGTGTAAAGACAAGTCTTTCATCCCGCAAGATGTTCAAGACGATTTAGATTCTATTGGTGTACGCATTATTTATCAAATAGATACTACAATTTAATATGTCTCAGATTACACATGTTTTTGCAGAAAGTCTTCAAGTCGGTGCTGAAGGAGAGAGATTAATTGAAGCGTACATTAAAACTCTCAAATCGGTGTCAGATGTAGAGAACGTGACATCCGACCCGAGTTATCGCAGTATAGATGTTGATTTCATCGTCACAACAAATAGTGGCGAAAAAATCAAGTATGAATTAAAAACTGAACCCGCTGCTCATCACACTGGTAATTTTTTCTATGAATACATTTGCAACGTCACAAGAGACACAGAAGGTTGTTTCCTTTTTTCGCAAGCTGATTTTTGGATGACCTTTATTCCACAAAGCGGTTTGTTGTATATTTTTCCTTTAGTTCCATATCGAGAGTATGTTTTGGAAAAAGCAAAAAATCTTCCACTTTTAAAAGTTTACAACACTGGTAAATTGACTAAAGGGAAGATTTTGAACATCCAAAGTGTTTGCGCTGCCGTGTCTCACAATGTTCGAAATCTGCGACATTATGTAGATTACGATTACCTAGAGGCTATTAAGAAAACCGACACAACCCCTTATGTTCCAGCCGAGTTTATAAACGTTCGCTGGAGATAGTCATAAGCCCCACAGCCTTTGTTCGTGTTGACATTTGTGCTCTAATTGAACTATAATAGAGGCACACAACAACAAAGGATGTGTAATATGGTAGAAGAGCTAAGCTTCAAAAGCAGCATTCTTTCACAAGAAGAAGAGCGGCTGGCGGTAAAGTTTATTCGAGAATCAGCACTAGACTGCGTTGTGGGTTTTATCACCAATGGTGGTATAGATTTAAGCGCAGGGCAAAGAGCTGAATGCGAGTATCAAGTCTCGCTTTTGCTTGCTGATGCCGTCGAATACGGTAAGGCAATCAGTTAGTTTGTTGTTTTCCTCAAAATGGAATCATTTTAGGATAAAAAATCATGGGAGCTATAAGTAGAGCCATGACAGCAAACGAAAAGACAAACGGATTTTTGGGCGTGTTTCCAGATTGTGATATTATCACAAGAGACACTGCTCATTCCGAGTTGTTATCCAAAACACTAAAGCGTGAATCATTGCGCATAAAATTTGGTGTTGACCCAACTGCGTCAGAGTTACATTTAGGCTGGATGGTTCCTTTATTGCGCTTGAAAAAGCTTCAAGATATGGGTCACACGATTATCTTGGTCATTGGTGATTTCACAGCCACTATCGGAGACCCAAGTGGAAAATCCGGTACTCGAAAGCAGTTGTCCAAGGATGAGGTTTCAGCGCATGCAATTGAGCTAGTTCATCAATTTTTTCACATTTTAGACAGGTCTAAGACTGAAGTCGTTTTTAATTCCAGTTGGTGGAGTAATGTGCCCACTCACGAATTTATCAGCATGTGTTCTTCAATCACTGTTTCGCAAATTATGGAGCGAAACGATTTTAAGTCAAGATTTTCAGAACACTCTCCGATAGGTTTGCATGAGATTCTTTACCCGATTCTTCAAGCACGTGATTCTGTGTTTATAGATTGTGACGTTGAAGTTGGTGGTAGTGACCAGCGATTCAACTGTTTACTCGGCAGAGATATAATGAGTGACGAAGGCATGGAGCCACAAACAGTGGTGTTAACGCCGTTGCTTGTGGGATTAGATGGCGTCAAGAAGATGTCTCAGTCTCTTGGTAACTTCATTTCTGTTCGTGATGAACCGTTCGATATTTTCGGCAAGGTTATGTCCATCAGCGACGATTTAATGAAGAACTGGTGGTCTTTGCTTCAGATTCCTGGAGAAGATGAATTTATTCATGATTTAGAATCTGGTGTAAACCCAATGATTCTTAAAAAAAGACTTGCCTTTGAAATCGTTAAATTGATTTGCAACGAGCAAAACGCTATTTCTGCGCAACAAGATTTTGAACAAAAGTTTGTGAAGAAGAACTGGGAAGACCTTGCTCCAGAGGTTGTGTTTAAGAGTGATGAGCTTATAGAAATGAGCGCAGCATCTTTACTGTTAAGCCTTGGCATGGTACAATCAACAAGCGAAGCACGTCGTCTTATTGTCGATGGTGCTGTTGAGATTGGCGGCGTTAGAATAACAGACCCCATGTTGATTGTCAATATGGTTGATTTAATTGGCAAGCACGTTCGGGTTGGTAAAAAGCGATTTGCAAAATTGGTGAGCGAATGAAAAGTATTGAAATTACATCCAAATTAATAGCACGTCACAATAGTGTTATCGAGCAAATTCGAAGTTTTCCAGATGTGATTTTTGTTGGTAGGCTTGAGTCTGGTGATTGGGCAAGATTGTCATATCCAAAATATGGCATGGGGTTGGCGTGTTTTGTGTCTGAGTTCGACGGTAAGAACTGGCACAGCGCTCCGGGCAATCATGGTCTTCAGATGGTGAGTATGTTGCGTCAAGAGGCTGTTAAACTTGCGACCCGAGAGAAGGTACAATATCTTCATCTCTTATCCGATGACATATCAAAACCGCTTAGCCATTTGAAAGTATTATGACTTTAATTCCACTTCCACCCGCTGGTTTATTAGCTCCAATTGTTTTAACATTAGAGGATGTACATATTTGTGAATCTGGTAACTATCCAGACAAATTTGGTCAAATACATCGTCATCAGTTAATTCAATGGGCTAACAATTTCTCGGATTACATTCCAATCCTTTTGGAGCACCAGCCATTCACCTGGCCGTTTTTCGGATACATATATGAAATGAAATCGGTTGGAGAGCGTTTGCTTGGGAGTATGGCTTTTACAAAATACGGCGTTCAAGCGCTTTATGATTATCGTGAGCGTCACATGGGTAGTGGCTGGAGTGTCGGTGTCCTAGAAGGAAAGACTGGGATTGGAGAAGTAACTTTATGTCGAATCCCGAGAGTCAGCACAACTCATGTTGTCACTCTTGATGGCATTTCTTTAGAACAGCTAAATGTTGAAAAGTATGGTACTCGTCATATTAATGGTGCCGACAGCGACCTTGGCGACCAAATTGTTGATATGGTGAGAGAAATCATTGATTTTGAAGCTAGAGGAAATGAAGTTGGTGCCATTGCTGGAATGAAAAAACTTCAAGAATTTATGTATTGCAACAACATACACATTCCTGGGACATCTTCATCGGAAGAAAAAGAATAGACAAAAAATGATTTTAATGCTATAATAAACAGGAGATTGATGAGAAACACACCATATGTTGGAATCACTGGTTTTACTGAAAGAGACGATGTTCTTAGGTGTCTGGATTGGGTGCCTGACAACCCCGAGCGTCTTTTTATGGTCGGTGCGCTGTTGTCTTCAAAAACAATTAGCGGTGGTGTGAACAAATATCCAGTTCGCTATCCGCATTACAAGAGCGTCAAAAACATTTTTGTAGATGACGCTCGTTGTCTCAACATGATTCATTATGTTACAGACGATAAGTCAACGTTGGTGAAACAGCTTCTTGATGCGGCTGAAATAGGTGGAGATAACTGCCACGGATTCCAGTTGAATATTGTGTGGCCCGACATTGAGATGTTAAAAGAAGTTAAGAAAGAACTTCCGAACCACAAATTTGTAATTCAGTGCAGTGGCAGCGCCATGAGAAAATTCGAGAATGCTGTTGAAAGTACAGTACCTCGTTTATTGAAATCCGTCATTGACACATATCAAGAAGCCAATGTGATTGACTATTTGCTTATTGACCCATCTGGCGGTCGTGGTAAGTCTTTCAACAGTGATGACACAATAAAAATGCTTAAGCCGCACACAAAACAAGAAAGTTACTGTATTGGTGTTGCTGGTGGTTTACGAGCTGCAACAATTTCCAATTTAAATCCAGTGTTGTGCAAAATGCCATATCTGTTTTGGGATGCAGAGGGTGGTTTGCGAGACGGCGCAGACAATCTTTTACTTGGCGAAGCTATTCAATATTTAGAAGCTTCGTTTAATCTAGATGCATTATTGAATGCAAAGGAAAATTTTAAAAATGAAAACATTGACAGTTAATCGACCAAGCGAGCGCAATCCTGAAATCATGGAAGCTGCCGCAGACATGCTTTTGCCAACTATTTGGGATTGGGTTACTGCATCTTCTTCAACGGAAAATTATCCAAACGATGAAAGGGAGACAATTAGGCTTGAGTTAATTAAGGCTGTCAAAAGTTCCACTCGTGGTTTTGACGGTTATGATTTGGCTAAAACAATCGAACGACAATCTATGTGGGAGCCAGACGTCGAGTTGGTTGACATTTTGGATTCATATTCTCGCTTTCTCAACCAGGCGCACCGTGATGCTGTCAAAGCGTGGGTGATTGAAAGCGGCATAATTCCTCAAAAGATGGTTGGCGATGATGTAATAGTAAGTGTCATTCGCAAAGAGCACAATGGAACAATCGTTTCTATTGATTTAGAGACGGCTCAATACTGTGTCAACATCCCAGACCTTGGGCATGAGAAGTGCAGTTTTTCCGTTGGTGAAAACAACAAGAAGATTTTAAAGAGAACAGGCAGTGGAACGATTGGCATAATCAAACCCGTGGAAGAAATTGATGATTAACGAAGAAATCAATTTAGACGAAAAGCAAGTAAAGGGAACCCGCATTTTGTGCGGCAACCTTGCTGCGACTCGTCGTAAGCTTGTAAACACCTGGGTGGACATTGCCCTTGCTCGTGGTTATCAAGAAATCGTTCTCCCGTCTCTTGAGAAAGAAGAAACTTATATCGACAAGGTTGGAGAAGAGCTTGTTGAGCGTCAAATGTATCGCTTCCCTGACAAGAAGGGTAGAAATTTGTGTTTGCGCCCAGAAGGAACTGCAACTTGTCAGCTTGTAGCCCAGAAGTACAAGTATGAAAAGGATGTCAAGTTGTTTTACGAAACACGTTGCTGGCGCTATGAACAGCCCCAGTCTGGTCGCTACAGAGAGTTTTCTCAGTTTGGCGTAGAAGTTCTCAATCCTCGTGCTAATTACATGGACGAGATGATTGAGATGGCTTTAGAGATGCTTACAGCTTTTGTTCCAGAAGATATTCTTGTTGTAAACAAAAGCGCTCAGCGTGGGTTGTCTTATTACGTTGGCGATGGATTTGAAATTGAGATTCCAGACATGGGTGCTCAGCGTCAAGTTGTTGGTGGCGGTGCATACACAGAAGGAATAGGATTTGCGATAGGCCTTGATAGATTCTTGGCAAGATTGGAGCAAATAAAAACATCATGAAAAAAACATTCGCCACATTATTGGCAGTCTTATCGTTTGGTTTAGTGCTCAATGGTTGCATATCATCAGAGTCAGACAATGCTTACAACAAGCGTCAGCAAATGTTTGATGCGCAAAAGGCATCCATTGATTCCATTGAAAACGAGATTCTTAGAATACGAGAAGGAAATGGCGGCGACATGACGAAGTGGAGTGCAGACACCATTGCCCTTTACAAGAAATGGCAGGAAGAGCTTGCGATTCGATATCAAGAGCGAGAGAAGCTTATTAAAGCCATGTCTGGCGACACGATGTCAGAAATGCCCCGTTAACGACCAATTCCTTGGTAATCAAACCCCATTGATTTCATTTCGATGGGGTCATATAAATTACGACCATCAAAAATAATTGGTGATTTCATAATGGACTTTAAGAGTTCAAAGTCTATGCTTAGGAATTCGTTCCATTCTGTCACAAGTATAAGCGCATCCGCATCTCTGGCGGCTTCTAGGGCAGAACCACAATAAAGTATATCATGGTGTACTCCCGCCATATTCTTCATGGCTTTCGGGTCATACGCCTGAATGTGTGCTCCTTGTTTTTTTAGAATATCAATAATTTTGGTGGCACGTGAATCTCTGATATCATCCGTGTTTGGCTTGAAAGAAAGTCCAAGAATTCCAATTTTTTTATTCTTAACGCCCTTGAGCTTTGTTTTGACTCGTTCTGCAAAATAGTCCGGTTGTTGATTATTAATGTTTTCAACAGCTTGTAGTATTTCAAAATCAAATCCATTTTCTTTAGCAAGATGAATGAGCGCTCGATTATCTTTCCCGAAGCAGCTTCCACCATATCCAAGCCCAGAATTTAGAAACTCTTCTCCTATTCTGTGGTCAGAGCCCATTCCTATAGCCACTTCATTGACATCTGCACCAGTTTTTTCACATATTCTGGCAATAGAGTTGATATACGAAATTTTCATTGACAAGAATGCATTAGATGCATATTTAATCATTTCGGCAGATTCCATTGTTGTTAAAATAACTCTAGATGGCAGCGTGGCGTAAAGCTCAATTAATTTTTCTCCGCCACGCCACGAGTCACACCCAACAACAACCCGGTCTCCATTTAAGAAGTCGAGAACAGCATTTCCTTCTCTTAAAAATTCTGGATTGGCGACAACATCAAACTCTACTGGTGCAACTCTATTTACTGAGATGATTTCTTTAATTTTTCTAGCCGTTCCCATTGGTACAGTTGATTTTTGAACAACCACCTTATATTCATTTAAGTTTTCTCCAATGGTTTTTGCAATATTCCAAATATTATTCATGTCTAGCGAGCCATCGGTTTGTGGAGGGGTGTTTACACAAATAAACACTATTTCAGCATATGTCACTGCTTCTTTTGTGTGATGAGAAAAGAACAAAGTCTCCATCCCTTTTTTGGTGTATTTTTGCACAAGTTCCGCCAACCCTGGTTCGTGGATTGGGACAACACCCTTTTTGAGCAATCCTATTTTATGCTCATCTGTGTCGCAGCATACAACTTCATGTCCGATTTCCGCCAAACATGTCGCAGTAATGAGTCCAATATATCCGCAGCCTATTACACAAACTTTCATGTATTAATTCTTTTTGTTTTGCTTTTCAAACACACCTTTGAAAGCAGGTGTGTTTACTAGTTCAAACGAGCTTAAATCAAGTTGTTTTCACGATTTTTTTTGCAATATGCCAAAAAGCGAACTATAATATAGCTATGAAACCAGAAGAGATTATAGAATTGATGACTGAATTAAACGATGAAGCGTTAACAATGGACGGCTTTCACGAAGCCATTATTGGTATTGTTGACCGCTTTGGAATGCCTTCGATTTTTCTATATGATTGGCAGAAGTGCGTTGACATTTTGATAAAGGGTGGTTGTGAAAACGTAGAAGAAGCCGAAGAGTATTTACATTTTAATTGTTTAGGGGCGTGGATGGGTGACGGCACTCCAGCGTTTGCAAATATGTCTGGAGAAATGAAGTTCTGTCCTAAGACAGAAGATGAATAACTCTGTCTGCTAAAACTTTAGTAAGACCAACATTTCCGTCAGTTTGAACAAGTTCTGACATTTCAAGATTTAGGTCATCGAGCACAGCAAATTGAGCATCTTCGGCTGCTAAAAGTATTTGTTCTCTACGTAGAAGGCATCCGTTGTCTTTGAGCCAGCCGTAATCAAGTTCGCCACCATTATCCATAAGTCCAAGTCTCAAACACATTTCTTCGTCTGAAATTGTTTTACCAATTATTCGATTGTTGATTGAATAGTATGAAGCGCCGAAGAGACACATCAAATACTCCATTCCACGTTCGCTCATTGCTGGTGTGTCACCAAGCATCATATATCTCCATGCTGATGAAACAATAATGTTTGCATCAGGACAAGTATCGAGAATTCGACACAGCTCTTTTACACATTTTTCTTTCATCTGAGAATAGCCATTGGCTAACGCTCTGTGGTCATTAAGAACACCGTCATAGTCCAAAAAAAGTAACTTACTCATTTTTGTATTGTGCCCAAGGGTCTCCGTAAATAGCTTTCAGAACCTTGCTATACACCCAACTGTTTGGGCAAAATTCTTTATAAAAGAAGAAATCTTCTCCATTTATCCACCTTGAAAGAGCTGCTGCTACGGCAGATGAGCGAGCAACACCCATTTCACAATTTACAACTATTAAACCAACTTGTTCTTTCCATTTGTTGACAAAAGTTAAAATTTGTTCAGCTTGGTTTTCTGTCATCATCTCAAGGTTTCCAAACGATTCATCAAGGTCAAAAAATTCAAGTCTCAAAACATCCAATCTTTTATCTGATGGAAACAGCGATGCGGGTCCGCATCCTAGTCTTTCTTCCCCGTCGTATGGGTCGGTGACGGATATGAGAATATGTGGTACATCAGGTGTATGTTCTTGCATTCCAACATGTGCTCTTCCAAGCACCAGAAAGCTCATATTTTCGCCCTGATATACCACTCTTGACATTATTTAACCGCTGCTGTCTCTGACTGTTGAATTTGTTTTTCTAGCAAGCGACAATAGTTGCAACCAGTCGTAGGTTCTGGTGGAGAGTCGTTGCTTAAAACTCTCGCAAGTGTTTTCATCCACTCCTTAAACGAGTTCATGTCTTTTTCAAATTCAACCCAATAATGAGTTCCGTTTAATTTTGGCTCTTCTCCAGCAACATGTTCATATGTACTTGGCTCAAAGACAACAAGTCCAAGTTTTTCTACATTTTGAGCGGAGAACTCTCCATCTGCCGCATTTTCCAAGCAGTATGCGTAGGTGTGCAGTGCCAAGCCGTACATTGGTGTTACGTTGTCATCTACTTCGGTTGTTTTAAGGTCTGGAACACCAATAATCGGTTTTCCGTTTGTGCCGAGTTCTGTGTACTCAAGCAATCCGTCTATTCTGCCTCTAAAAACAATTTGAATGTCTTTTCCGGTAACAACCAATGGCTTACTTTGAACCCATTGGTCAGGATATTTGTAGACTGCATCGGGGAAGTCTGAGCTAAAATCTCTAAGATTCTTACCAACGTAGCAATCTTTCATTGCTTTGTCGATTTTGTTAAAAATCTTTGGAAATATTCCAGATGGTCGGTGTATTCCTTGCGCTACTTTTCGATAAAAGCAGCAAGGACAATCACTCCACAGGAAAGTGATATCAGATGGTGTTACATAATAGGTTTTCATGATGTTGCCTCGTATTTGTTGTATTTGGACACAATGGTGTCATATTTTGCGCTTCGAAAGGCATTAATATTTGAGTAATACTCCCATCTATCATTATACAAGATTGTTATAGGACTTAAGCCCATTTGAACTCTAGCTGCATTTAATAAAATTCTTCCAGTTCTTCCGTTTCCATCAATAAATGGATGAATGCACTCGAACATGTCGTGAATTTCATACGCCATTCTTTCTTTGGCTTCATCATCTGCTGTTTCGGATTCTTTAATGCAATCTGCATAAAATGCTGTCCAGATATCATTCATCAACCAATTGAGTTGCCCAACTGGAGCAAATGTAATATTTCCCTGTGGAGTTCGAATATAAACATCGACTCTTCTCCACACACCGGACATTCCACGGTTCTCAAAAAAATCTACGTTTCTGCTAAGTTCTCTGTGAATCTGTAGCACATCAGATGCGTTTAATGTTTTTTGCGCAATTTTGTCAATAGCAAGATTATATGCATTGAGTTGATTGTCGTACAGCAAGTCACCGGGTGCTTCTCCGGGAATAATTTCTGTTTCATAGAAATTTGGCTGCGGGTTAATTAAGTTGGATTCTCTTATAAACTCAGATACATCAAAGCTCATGATGGTGATTATTATACCTTATTCATCTTTGTTGTCGTCATTTTGCTCTTCATCAAGGATAAAATCATCAGGATAATTTTCTTCTGTCGGCGGCGCTACAACTCTATGTCCGTCGAATAGAACTCGCTTAACGTTCCAAAAAGTATTGTGACATCCGTCAAACAATAAAATTGTTGATGCCACCTGTGGTCTGTAAAATTCGTCTCTGCCAATATCTGCGGCAATAACAAGTGAGATATCGTGTTCTTTTGCTATAGCGGCAATTTGCTCAACAAGTGGTTGAATTCTCGAATCATATACCTGTTCTTTTATGTTCTTGCCCATAATATGTACTCATTATAGTATTTTAACCGTTTCGTCATCTGGGTTGTAGGCTACTATGCGTTTTCCCTTAGACTGAGCATATTGTACACAGTTTGCTGTTCCGCCAGGTGTATGTTTGAAGATAGCAAGCATAGAATCTGCTTTATCAACCATCCATTCATTTCTTTTATTGAGCTTGTGTGTGATGAGATATTTAGCATCAGTGTTGGGTATTTGTGAAAAATCAAGCAATTCATCTAATGTGATTGATGTATCTGGTTGCTGGTCAATAACGTAAATCTCATCACATGATGTCAACAAATTTAGCCAAGCTTGTTTGCTTTTTGGATACCATACGCTTGACTGGCTTGCAAATGGTATGGCTGCAATCAATTTGACATCTGGATAGAGATTTTTCATCTCAGCGACAATATGTCCAGCCCATTGGTCAACGCCCATTGCCATTCCGGTGATGAATGTGCGATATCCAGACTCATAAGACTGAAATATCAATTCTTTCAACTTGGCTTTTACACGCACTGCTGTCGGGTTATTTTCATCATATCCACCCAATTGGGCTGGTCTATGTCCTGTAAATGCGAGAGATTTCATTTTTTATAGTTTACCACATTGAAAAATTGTATAAAAATCTTGCACGAATGTACACGTGTGAAAAAACGAGGAACATATATATGAACATTCTAGAAGATGACACCAAGCCCGAGTTCGCCAAAACCAAGGCTGAACTAGCTGTGGAAGCTGAAAAGCCAGCGTTGACAAAGGAGCAGTTTACTCACATGGCTGCAATCAACGGTCGGGTTCGAGATTTGAAACAGGGTGGATTTGATTTACGTGAATATCTTGATTCAGTTAAGCAAGAAGCCACCAGAGTCGAAGCCGAACTTGAAAAAGCTCGTGAAGAGCTTGTTGAGAAGACCAAGGAGATGCAAAATTGCTTTGATGAATACATCTACAAGCCATTCGGCATTACTGGTCAAATTGCTATTGCTGACAGTGAGCCACACTACATCACAGTAGTAGAACCCGCCACAACAGAATAATTTTACTGTAGTGGATAAAAAATCAGGAGTAAATTACTCTTGATTTTTTTTAATTATCACGTCTTCTGGAAGACCTTTGGTAGACATTTTGTTCGTTTTGTCAACAACCTTAACTGTTAAATCTGGATAATAGTCTCTGAGTTCTCCAAGCGCCTTGAGAAGACTTTCTATATCATCGTTTGCTATTCCAGAAGTGTCTTCTATTACAATATTCAATACTTGTCCTTCTGGATATGTCTCAATAGATGATTCAATTTGAAGTGTGGTGACAAGATAAAGCTCTCCATGTTTTTTCTGCTTTGAAATAGATTTAATTTTAGAATCTATTTCATTTTCACTCCAATTTTTCGCATCAACAACGACAACGGATGTGATTAAATTGTTGTTTTCCAGGTTCATGATTCATCCCATATTACATCAAACATCATTTTCACATGAAGAGATTTGTAGTTATCTTTAAGAGATGTGATAAACATAGTTATGTCGGCAACTTCACGTTTGCTGGGCCAATTGTCCGGGCTAACTGTCATGATTACAGTTAGCACATCCTTTGTGTGTGCAATGTTTGTGCTTTTCACCAACTCACATCTGTCAATGAAAGGCGAGAACAACGGCATAAACGCATCATTGTTAAATTTTTCTGGATTGTCTGCGTTCCATTGTTCTATAAAACTTTGACACTCAGCTTGTGTAAAAGCTGGGTCTATTTTTATCACTTCTACTGCTTCAAGTCTATGTTCCATTTGCCTTCGCCTGCTTTCTGTTTGCCTTTTTTGTTTCTAGCTCTTCTTTATCTTTTCGATAGATTTCATATGGATGCCTAAATCTAGTAATGGTGATTTCGCATCTTGGGTTGTCTTTATCTACACCGCCAAACCAATGCACTCCGTCTTCGCTCCAGTGAATAAATTTATCATTGGCGATAACTTTGTGTTTTTCAAGGATGTCTCCAATCGCCTGCATATATCCCACGTGGTCTCCAATAGACCAGGTATCTAAATATATTCTCATGTGAATGGCGACACCAAAATCCATTGGTGATTTTGTCCAAGCTTTTTCGCAAAACTCTTTGCATAGTTTTTCGTATTTTGCGAACTGAGCGCTTGGAATAACTCTAGGACTACCTTTTACATATATCACTTGTTGGTGTGTTTTTTTGGTAGCTGGTCTTCCAGGTATGGTAAATTCAACCAGTTTTGTTCCATCCGGGAGTAGTTCTTCTGCTGTTACCACATGGAATGTAAAATCCTTTGGTGGGGCTTTTACCTTTGGTGTTTTTGCGGAAGTTGTTGTTTTAGTGCGACGTTTCCATGCCATTTGCAATTTTATACAGCTTATCCCGTATATCTAGCAAACGAGTGGAATGTTATCGTAACTGTGGTGATTTGTCCAGCATTCATTTTTCTATCCACACTGCCGTGCAAACGAGCGCTGCCCAACTCCAACATAACACCTGGTGTGCTGGATTCCACACATCCGCCGATTCTTAAATAACTATCAGAAAGACTGTATATAAAATTGCCACAAACTTGTTCTGTAATAAGAAGATTGTCCCAATATTCAGGTGGCAAAACAATCTCTATCGTCCCAGTGACAGTATATCCCTGAACACCAAATGTTGGCTCTTGACCAGTTCCTTGGAAATAATTTTCACTAATGTTAAATTCAATGTTAATATCTCCGCTAACTACACGATAACCGTTTGGGTCATTAATAGCTTCGTCAATATCCTGCATGTAAAAGGTTGTATCGTACCATTGCGCAGTTCTACCAATAAAATCAAATGGCGTCGGTCCGAAAACTGGTGTAAATATACCGCTGACACCAGAGACATAATCTGCCGAACAAGTAATTCCTTCTGTCGAGGAAATATTTATTTTTGCATTCTTCATCAAGTAGGTAAGACCGTTCGCAAAAACCGGTCCTCGCTGTGCGTTATAATCAGCCACGATAGCATCAAAAATGCTTGTGACTATATCCCCTTGATTAACATAATCAATAATGACAACTGGTGCTTCGATGTGGTTGTTCCACTTCATGCCCTTGACGCTCATAACATGAACGCCAATATCTCCTTGAATTAGTTTTTCGGGCGCTATCGCTTGCTCTTGTTTTTCTCCCCAATTTTTTAATAATCTTGGAACTTGATTTGGGTCAAGAGTGGGCACAAGATAGTACCAGTCTGCAATATATTTCGGGTCTAAAATTGGCATTGTTGTTATTTTCCTTTAAATTGCAGTTTGAACCTGGTTTGCTTCTAGCACATAGGCTGGTAGTTGAGCTGGCGGATTTGCGCTCATATATTCAGAGCAAGCCTTCGCAATAATTCTATCTGGGATTGTGGAATTCGATTGCTTATATACATCTAAAAGAGCCCTTAATCCGCTGTCTCTCATTTTGTACATCGGATTATCAAGTTGTTTACTGTATGCTTCTTTTAATTTAGACATATATTGCTCTTGTAGAGATGCAATACCGTTGCGAACAACATTGTATTGATTCAATAGTGCGCTTGCGCTTTGGCTATCGTTTAGTCGCATAGACTCTTCATATTTTTTCCATAACACAGATAAAGATTGAATTGCCTTTTGATATAAAGTGTAGTATTCATACATGTCTTTACTATCATAAACGCTCTTGTTTTGCTTGGCTGTTGGTGCAAAACCGTATTTAACTTTTAGGTCTTCTATACAAGAGATGATATAAGCTTCTGCCCTTGAATACTCTTTTGGTTGGAATGTAATGCTTCCATTGTTTTCAGACACATACCGCCTTGCTGGACACTCGGGGTCGTTGCAAGTGGTGATGTGTTGTTCCATTTGATGCACAGAAATACAACAAGTTAAATCACTGCATTCGTTGGAATTATAAATAATGTGATTGTTGTCCAACTGAGACATAATGTCTTTATCTTTGGAGTCTTTTTCAATAAAAATTGTCGCATTACCCATCATGTGCGAAACATAAGTTTCGCACACTTTCTTCCACTGTGAAGAAACTTTGTATTTAAAACCTCTTTCAACAGAATTCCCGCCACTTGCGTCAACAGAGTTTCCGTCCGAGCCCGTAAATTTAGCAATACTTCCATCTGGGTTTTTCCATTCTTGTCCTGGTGGAATGGTTATCATTTGTTTGCGGTCAAAGCCAAAATATTCTCCAACAAAAATTACTGTTTGCTGAATGTCTGGATGGGCTTGACCATATTTCATGTTCCATGTTTTTAACACGTCACATGGGATAGTAAAATCAATATCAAACGAACGAGGATTCACAACGCAGTCAGACGGCGATGGAATGGATATTGGCATGGGGACAGCCATTAATCCAAATTTTCTCAACTTATTGACAACATCTTGCTCGGCTTGGCTTCTGAACACCAAATTGAAATTTGCAAAAGCGGGGTCTGGATAGGATGTTTGGTCTAGGTCTTCATTTAAATATCCAAGTCCTGCCGCTTCTAACATCTCCCTGAAGCTTTTCTTATTTCTTTGACAAAGCTGGTCAAAAATATATTTGAGAACTCTAGCTGGATATCGCCTCTCGCCAATTACAACATCACTGTCTGGGTCGGCGTCAAAATCTTCTCCATGTGCAATGTCTTTTTGACCAATCGAAAGTAAAGCCCCAAGCCCTCCGTATTCAAATCCGCCATCTAGTACATATCTTCGTAAAACTTCAAGATTGTTTGGATTAAGCCTTTGTTGCTCCCATGCGGCGTCTCGCTCAGCTTTTTGTTCTTCTGTTAAGCTTTTTGCGCTCGTTTTTTCATATGGAATTTTAGATTTTTCAATCTCCCAGCTTGGTTTATTTGGCGGATATACAGCCATTGTGAATCCAAGTGGAGCAAGTATTTCATCTCTCGTAATGGGTTTTGCATCTGGATAAATTTCTCTATCTCCGGGCTTTTCATTATATCCACTGAATAAATGATTAATTCGACGTGTCTCGTCGGCGCTGGCTTGCAACTGTCTTGGATGCTCGTACAATATCCAGTTCAGCATTCCTGTTGCCCTGGCTATTTCACCCATTCCATTCATTTTTTCAACAAGATATCCTCTTGGACCGTCTCCAGCAAATTGGAGGTTGGTGGGTGGCTTGTTTTGATTAACTTCACCAAGATAACAAAGATGCGTAAATTCCCCTGGTGTGATGCCATATTTAGACACCAAATCGTTATAAACATGCTTTACCTCTGCTTGAAAAGTTCTAATCCATGCTTTTCTGTGATTTTCTGCAACAAGTTTGATTTCTTCAGACGGTTGTTGAAATAAATTGGTTAATTTTCCAGATGTCATTCGTTGCGAAAATGCATCAAACAGCGCAGGGTTGTATGGAATCCCCATTTTTTCTAATGCTGGGATAATTGCGTTGCGTAAATCGCCGCCCCATTCATTTAAGAATTGTTTTCTTTCTTCTGGTGATAAGGATTCAGAGTATGCTTCTAGCTGTCTATACAAATTGTGTACAGGCATCATATGTTCGCTTGAGCCATAACCTTCTTGGAATGGTCTCTTTTGAAAAGCACCATAAGAATCTGCGAGCGGTGCATCAGATGTGCTCAACAAATCTGCAACTTGTTTTTCTACACGCTGTCTTCTTGCATCAGGTGTTTCATCTGGGGCACTATTCCAGGCATATGGAGAAACAGGCTCTGGATTATAACCCAGTCCCGGTATGTCTTTAACACCAGCTTCTTTTCGGAATTGGTGCAGATTGAAACATTTGTTTCTCATTAAGAAGCCCTAATGTTTTTTTACAACATTAGGGCTTCTTAAACCTGTTTGGCGAACTAGTTTTCTCTTGCAAATGCAGCGATTGCATCAAAGTGAAGTATTAAGTCTTTAAGCGGGTCTTCTCTCCACGACATCACATTTATGTTATGTGCCTCGCATTCTGACAACGCTTTACAATGAATAGCTCTTACGGCAAGCATATGAAAGTGTTTCATGGTTTCTTCTTCTTTGTAGCCACGACCAAATGTTTTCACAGGATAAACTTCCCCAAACAATACGGAAGCCAAACAAGCATAATTTGCCAAGTCTTTAAGAGTGTCGGCAATTTGCTCATCCTTCACCTGAAAAACTCCACGAGATGCGAAAGACATAATTCTTTGTTTTTTGTCCCCCATTCGCAAAAGTGTTCCCTTCCAGGCTGGAATTCCAAGTTCTTCCGATGAGCGCAAATTGCCCATAGGCTTTCCGTTTGAAGCATAGTCTGTATCTTTAGCTTCAAAAATAGACAACATGTCAGCAACGATGACTCTTACTGACTGCTGCACTTCTAGAAATGGTTTTTCGAGAAATCCGTAAAGGGTGGTTGGGCTCAAACAATCTTTTTCCAATGCAGTCAGCGCAGCATTATATTCTGGACATCTAGGTGGGTTCATATGAATAATGATTGTACCACGTTTTTCGATTCTTTAGAAAATACGCAAATATACCAGCCGCCCCAGCAGGTGTTTTTAATAAATTGCGTTAATGCAACACCATACTGTAATTTATTACAGGGGGAAATATGTTTTTGGTTCATTCTTTGTTGCTTGGGTCTGCGTTAATTTTCCAAGATAATTTGGTTGCGTTATCACCTGAAAGACTGTACTATTTAAACTCCCCCGAATCAATCAGGTCTTCTGGAGTTGTGGCTCAATTTAAAACACCGCCGTCTCCTCAAAAAATTCGTGTTTTTTTCCATTTTGTTAATCGGACATCTGTCGGTCAAGAATTTGTGTTACATTTTGACAAAAGCATGATGCAATTTAGATTAGGCTATGGAATTTCCTATTCTCCTGGGTTTGCTGGACAGGTTGGCGTGAAAAACTTTATGTCGTCAAAGCTAGTTGATAAATTGGGTGGTATCAAGCTTTCTTTAAACTTAAAACCAGGGTGTACAATTTCTGGTATTTGCGAAGGTGAAACTACTGATTCAACCAATGTTGTGGCATATTTAGGTTCTATGTCCAATACAACAAAGTATAAAGTTCTTGAATCTAGTAACGTTAACGAACACATTGATGTTTCTTTAAATCCTGGTTCTAAACAAAACATCAGGATTGGCAATAAGCGCAAAGGAATGATAGATGGAGACTATGGAACGTCGTTTAATTTTTTGGTTAAACCCAATATTTTAAAACCATCTAGATTAAAAATCGTAGTCTCGCCACGTGGCGGTCACGCATCTTTTGGTTTTTCGTTTTTTAACATTGTAGGTGAATCCCCATTAATAGGTTCAAAAAACATTTGGACATTTTATGACAAAAATATCTTGCCGGGTGAGCAGCTTGCTTTTAGTGTTATGTTACCTGGCGGGTATTCTTATCCGCTAGAATATAGATTTTCGATAAACTAGTGTATAACCATTTCATGATGGACCCAAATATTCAGCGTGGACAAAGCACGTTTAACTCTCTTCTTCAATCATCCAAGCAAACAATGGATACGGACGCCTGCGAGCGATTAGAAGCCCTTAAAGCTCATTATTGGGAGAATGTAGGGATTATGCCAATGAACGGCTTGTATGCCGCCAAAAGGCTTGCTGAAGCGTGCATTATGGCGGCAGCTTCAGAACTCAGTGGCGAAGATAGCATAGCTCTGACTGAAAAGATTTATGAAGAGTCAGCACAAGGTAAATCGACATCCGCATTTCGTTTAAGCAACCAAGATGTAATTAAAGACAGGGGTAAGGTTGTTGACGGATATTCTGACAGCGGAGATAAAGAGCACGATGACACCACGAAATTCCTTGCGAATATTATTGATTCGACTGTGGTTTCAAAGGGAGTTGAATCATTTGTTGTTGAGGAAGAAGACGGAGAGATTCGTGAATTCGACGCTGAAGTTGTTGACTTAATTGAAGATGCAGCGGCAGAAGGTCAATTAAGTGTCGAAGGCATGCGAGCAATGGGATTGGTGGGGATGGATTTTGACACCACCAAAGATAAAATCACTGATGAGATTATTACATCAGCGCATCAGTTAACACAACAACCTGAAAAGAAAAATTGGAGTTATGACGCTGATGGATTCTTAACTATTTTTTGCCCGTCGTGCGGAGAAGACAAAATATATCCTATGGGAGAAAGCATGTTTGGTTGTTTCAAGTGTGATACAGAATTTAAATTCACACACAATCTCGGTGACGTTTCTTCTTAACTCTCGTCGTCTTCGTCTATATCGCTTTCATCGTCTAAGGAATTTTCATCTTCAGGTTGCTCTTGTGGCGACTCGTCATCAAATTCAATTTGAAAGATATTTGAATTTTTAGCTTCTAAAGAAGACAATCTTGATGATATGTCTGCAAGACTGTCCATTATTGATTGAAGCTGTGATTTTATTTCTTTGCTATGTTTACTGGTTGAAAGAATGTTCTCTGATGCTATTTCAACCACATCCGACATAGACGGAGATGGGTTTGCTTTTATTTGATTCAATCTTTTAATATCCAAAATTAATCACCAGCATGGTTATACATTTATTTCGCCGCCGTCCATCTCAATAGGCGCTGGCGTTGAGCCTGGAGTTTGCACGTAGTTTACAGTGTTTGGCGTGATTGCATTTTGGCTTTGCTGTATCGCCTGCTGTGCTTCTGGGTTTTGTTGTTGCTGTTGTGGTTTTGCTTGCGTTCCTATTTGCTGCTGTTGTTGTTGAATCTTCACGTCCAGTGTATTAACTTTGTTTTGCAAAGTCGCAAGTATTGAATACAATGCTGGCGGTATACCCGTTGGGTCAATATAAGAATAGGCATTTCCTGGCATTTGCATTTGTTGCGCTATTTTTACTAGTGATTTTTGAACATCATCAGCGGCATCAAACATTCCCGCTTCATCTGCTTTAGACGCAAGTCGAAGTAATGTTTTTAATTGTTCTGCTAGTTTGTCCATTATCTTGCGCCTCTAATTCTTGGAAGGTTATTTTTCGTGCTTTCCACTGGCGTGGCAGCGTTTACGTATTCCAAAATTTCTTGTAATACAACTCTCGCTTCTTCAGATTCAGCAGGAATATGCTTCTTCAATCTGTAAATTTCCTCTACAAGAAATTGTTTATCAACTTTAACATACACTTCCATAGCCTATCTTCTTAATTTGAGAAACAAGAGCTATTCACCTTGTACAAAGGATATATTCGTGAATCAAGAAACGCACAACATTGGCGATGTTTATTTAGAACAAGACCACGGCATGATTTGGCTGGCGCGCTCCAATCATGTTGGTTATGATAAAATTGTGTGCAATAGCACATCGCTTGCGATGGCTACTTTAAGCCCGAGTGCTCAAGTTTTTTACAAAAATCGCACCATCGGCAATTTTCATTCCATACAATACAACAAGGGGGATGGATTTCTTATCGGGTTCTTCACATTAACCGTAAGTAGGGATTCGCTGCCAGACAACGACTGTTTGTTTTCCGACGTAGCATATGATTCTAATGGTATTCAATGCCTTCGATGTCATCGAATTTTTAGAGTCGGTTCTGCATCATGTGAGTGTATAGAATCCGCCCCAGCAATACAAATCCCAACAATAAATATTCTTGGCGTGTCAATTCACAACGGAATGAACGACAATATTGATATGTTTGATTCCAGACCTGTTTTGCTGAAAAAGTATTTTGGCGGCATCTTGGCTTCAATAAAACTAGATGAAGAGGGGTTTAAAGCTGACAACATCTAATCAACAGAGATATATAACCAAGGTCAAGATTGAAAATTTTCAATCTCACGAAGACACCGAGTTTAATTTAAGCCCAGGTGTGAATCTTATCGTGGGTTCTAGCGAAGGTGGCAAATCTGCGATTCTTAGAGCCATAAACTTTGCCCTTCACAACGAACCAAGGGGTGATGATTTTGTTCGAATGGAGAGAGACGAAACAAGAGTTTCGATTTGGTGGAGCGACGGTTGTTATTTGTGCCGAATTAAGGGTGCGAGTAGAAATTCTGTGTTGATTAAGGATAAGGATGGGTTTGAGCAAGGCTTTGAACGAATAGGAACAACCCTACCTTCGGAGGCACTAGCTATTTTGGGAAATCCGCCGATAGACGACGAAAGCGGTCCGATAGCATATGCAGACCAGCATCAACCTCTATTCTTGGTTACATTGTCTGCATCAGAATTGCCACGAACAATTTCTCGGTTAACTGGTATAGATGATTTTGAAGATGCGGCAGAGCTTCTAAACAAAAAAGCAAACGCAGCAAACAAGCAAATTAAAGATAGCACGAGAAGAATCGAAGGCATTAATAACCAACTAAAGGCTCACGAAACACTAGATGACCAATTAAAAAGCCTTGAAGCTATGGAAAAGCTTGCTCTTGACATTGATGAAATTTCAACAAATATCAATGATGCAAATAATCTCAAAAACAATTATGAAGATTTGATGAAAATTGGCAGAGTCGCCAACAAAGCTCTAAAACAAGCAGAGAAAATTGCCGTCTTGTCTGTGCATCTTGACGACATTCGTTTATCTGTTGAAAGTATAGCGGAAGCAAAAAAACTCTTGGATGATTATAACAATTTAGTTTTACTCGAAGAAAATACAAAGGTGTTGTTGCGCAAGGCGGAAGCGGCTTCAAATTCTGTATGTCGAGATTTAATAGATAAAATAGACACAGAGTGTGAATTAATTTCGGATGCTAAGTCATTGCAACAGAATTATAACGACTTAATAGAGAGTGGCAACAAAATCAACAAAAGCTTATCTACATGGACTGATGCAAAAAAACAAACCGATAAAGAGCTTGCAGATATTGTGTCTGAGATGAGAAGCATGGGCTTGTGGTGTAGTGTATGCCAAAGACCAAAGTCAATGGATGTGTGTGAAACATGAGCGATTTAATGCAAAGAAAATTGTTTATTGGTGACAATCATATTGACAACATAACGCCAACAAGTCGTTGTGACAACTACATGGACGCATGTCTTGATGAATTGCGAGAATCTTTGGAAATTGCAAGAAAGTACAAATGCGAATGTGTTGTCTTCTTGGGCGATGTTTTTCACAGAATGGAAGTTGGAGCCTGGTGTAGAAACGCTGTTTTAAAAATTCTTAAAGAAGATGAAAACGGTGAGCCCTGGCCTTTTAGAAAGTTGGTTTGTGTTGGTAATCACGACATCGACCATAACATTCAAAACTTAAAAAAATCTGCGCTTGGAACATTGTTAGAAGCTGGTGTGTTAGAAATGGTTGATGAAGACGAAAGTCTTGGTATTGCATTCGGGCACTTTAGAAATACGCTGGTTAATGAGATTAAAGGTGGATTGTTGAATGAAACAACAATGCCAATCGTCGTTGTTCACGCAAGTGTTGTTTTGGCTCCATATTATGGAGATTACGTCATTTTTGACGAGCTTCCGTTGAATAAAGCAACTAAATTTATCATAGCTGGACATATACACTTTCCTATGGAAAGTAGTAGAAAAGATGGGAAATTTTTTATCAATCCAGGCAATGTTGGTAGAGAGCGAGCCACAAAAGAAAATATGTCTCGTGTTCCACAAGTTTTGCTTCTTGAACACAATGCAGATTGTTCTAAATATAAACACAAGTATGTAACTCTTGAGCGCTCGGCGCAACCTGGTGATATTTTTAGAATTGAGCAGATTAAAGAGAGAAAGAATGCCACGCTTGACACCAAGGCATACATACAGCGAGTTACACAGATTTCAACTTGGGGCGACATTGAAGATAAGTATGAAAGTCTTCGTGTCTCTGGAAAAATTAAGCAATTAGATGGTGAAATAGTAGAACTTGCAGTTGATACGGTAAAAATCATTAATGATGAAAAAATGAAGAAGAAGTCAATATGAAAACACTTGAAGAACGATACAAAGATGCACAAGATGCTGTTAAACAAGCCGAGCTTGAAGTTGGGTTTAGAAAAAAACAGCTCAGCGAATTGCGCCCGAAACGCCAAGAATATGAAGAGTTAAGTACGTCAAAATTTAATGTTCCAATTCAAAAAATAGACGAATACATTACCGCTCGTGAAGAAAAGGGTGAAGCTTTGATTGAAGAGTTGGAGAGAGAGCTTGAGAAGGCAAAAGAGGTGACGTAATGACATTGCGCTGGGAAAACACCAAAGAGCAATTGAATAATTTGCGCACTGAGCTACACGAACAACGTGGTGTGCGCAATCAATTGTTGAAAAACAAACTTGAAGAAACCACTGTTCTTCAAGAAATGCAAATTGTTAAACAGAAGTCTGAAAAAGCAAATTTGTTTCTTCTTTCTGAAATAACAACACGCAGAAAACAAGCAGTCAGCGCTATTGAAAATATCGGTTCATCAGCTTTAAAAATGGTGTACGGCGATGGCTATGCCATACAATTTTATGACTTTGAAGATGTTAGAAAAGCGGGAAGCAACACTTTTAAAATGGACATTCAGATGGTTTCTCCATTTGGGAAAGGTGGCAAACCGTTAGTTACAAAATTGTTTGGTTCACGTGGTGGTGGTGGTATTGAAGTTTCTGCATTTTCTTTGCGTCTCGGCGCTCTTGATTGGCACAAATATGAAGGTCCGGTGTTGCTTGATGAAGCTTTCAAGTCTATGTCAAAAGATAAGAAAATTCACCAGGTTGCAAGGTGGCTACGAGCTGTTCGTGACTTAACCGGAAGACAGATTATTTTTGCCACCCACATGGGCGACGTATTCGGTAAAACGGCAGACAATATTTTGTATGTTCAAAATGACTTGGGCAAATCTGTTGTAAGAGCCATCGACTTTGACGAGCTTATTGTGCTACAATTGGATGATGAGGGAGATGACGATGGTGAAGAATAATGACTAGAAAACCAAAAGTAGACGATAATGTCAAGGACATTATCAATAGAATTTTAACATCACCAATTCCAGCAGATGGTCAACTACTTCATCCAATTCAATCCCAAAAGCGCAAGAAAGATGGTCAGTTAACGCTTGGTGATGTCCCAACTACAAAAGAGCGGAAGAAAATTGAAGACTGGAATTCTAAAGATTTTGTAGATTATTTTGCGAACAAGTTCCAAGAAGTAACTGGCGGCAACTATCGAAGAGTGTATCGAGCTGATGGAACTGCTTTTCAAGAGATGCTTCGTTTTTTTGGTTCAAATGGATTAGAAAAAAACGAATGGACTAAGAAATTTATTGACTGGTCTTTTTCAAGAAGAGATGTGATTAAGCGAAAGTTTGGATATTTCGACCCTCACACTGTTTTGCGTGTTATCAACTATTATTATCAAGATGAAATTTTGCCATTAATTGAGGGCGACAAGATACAGCGTGATGAAGAATCATCGCTGTTAGATGAGCTAACAGAAGCCTTTTCATCCGGTAAAGACATTGAAGTTTTTGAGCAATTCGGTATTCCAATCACTGCTACTTACATGATTCATATTCGGCATGTTGATAGAGATAGATTGATTGAAGCCATCAGACAAAGATTGTTAATTCTTATGCAAAGCAATCGCAGCGATGCAAAGAAGATATTTTTGAAATCCATTATTAATTCTCCATATCGTACAGATTTTGAATTGTTGGACTGGAGAGACTTATACTCTGATATTTTGAAAACCTTTGAAGCTGAAAGCTGGTGGAGAGACAATGATTATCGGGGAGCCCCTTTGAAAAAATATAAAGAAATAGTCGATAAAACCTAACCTAAAGAGACTATAATTGAACTATGTCCACTGAGCAAAAAACCCATCACAGACAATGTATGCAAGAAGTCGATTGGCAAATTCGCTCAAATCGTCCACTGATTTACATATGCACGCATGAAGAAGAGCGTGTGTGGGATGCTCTTACAAGAATTTGTGAAAGAAAGAACAAAGAACTTTGGACATTATATGGTTGGGATATCACTGGCACTATAATCTCAAACACTCCAACGGCAAATCTCCCGCAAAATGGCGAAGCAGCAGACCAGCTCAGTGTGTTGTCTTGGTTTGACGGGATTCAAGACGGATTAAACGACGATGCCAGCGACGGTTATTCAATCTTGGTTCTAAAAGATTTTCAGAAATTTTTTGAAAAGGGTGAGATTTCAGACCAAATGGAAAAGCAGGTTGTGCGTCAGTTGCGCAACATGTGTCAAAAATACAAGTACAAGCACAAGTGTGTTATTGTTGTTGGAATCACCCTTAATTTGCCACCAGAGTTGCAAAAGTTAGCAACCATTATTGACTGGCCTCTTCCAGAAAAAGAACATATTGCCGAACAGATTGACGAAATGATTGGCGGAATAAAGAAGAGAGACGATTTAAGCAATTTTAAAACTGACTATTCCGACGATGAAAGAGAAGAAATTGTCAATTCACTTCAGGGTTTAACACGCAATGAAATTGAACTTTTAAACAGCTATGTGGTTTTAACCAGAGACCATCTTAGCCCTGTTTTCATGGCTTCTCGAAAGAGAGAAATCATTCGAGAGTCTGGCTTGTTAGATTGGCGAGATTCTAGCATAAACATTGAAAGTGTTGGTGGAATGGGTGAGTTCAAAAAATGGCTTAAGAAGAGAAAAAACGCATTTGGACACGATGCTCAAGAATACGGACTGCCGCCATCTTTAAAGGGCGTACTGGCGCTAGGTATTCAGGGTTGTGGTAAAAGTAGATTAGCAGAAGCCTTGGCGGATTATTACAAACTTCCCCTTTTAAGAATGGATGTCGGCAAGTTGTTTTCTGGGACTCTCGGCAGCACTGAAGAAAACATTAGAATGGCGATTAAGGTGGCTGAATCAGTTGCCCCTTGTATTTTATGGTGTGACGAGCTTGAAAAGGGCTTTAGCGGCTCTGGAAGCAGCAATTACACTGATGGTGGTACGGCGTCACGAGTTTTTGCAACATTTTTAACATGGATGCAAATGAAGACCAAGCCTGTTATTTTGTTTGCCACCGCAAATGACATATCATCTTTGCCGCCAGAATTAATCAGAAAAGGGCGTTTTGATGAAATTTTCTTTGTTGATTTACCGCTGCCAGAAGAAAGATTGGAAATATTTGACATTCATCTCAAGATGCGTGGAAGAGATGTCATAATGTTTGATATGGACACTCTGGTGAAATGTTCTGATGGTTTTACTGGTGCGGAAATTGAAGCAGCAATAGTAGATGCCATGTATGTTGGATTTGACGACAACAAGCGTGAAATTACCACTGAAGATATCCAGATGTCACTTTCCGAAACAGTCCCTCTTTCTATACAAATGAAAGAGCAGGTAGATGATTTGCGAATATGGGCTCGAACAAGAGCACGACACGCTTCAATTCCCCGAAAGAGCGCAAGTGTTCAAATTGAAATTGAAAAAATCAAAAAGGCGCAAAGAAACACCGTGGTATTAGACCAAACAAACGAAGATGAAGAATTATGAATAAAAAAGACGACCTTTTAGGCAGATTGGAACAAGGCAACGAAGCTTATTTAAAAGAGCAAGCAAAGACGGGTATTGGTTGCCCGAAGTGCAACTTTCGTGGATATACGGTTCACGAAGATAAAGCCACCAATTGCGAGTGTTGGTTTAAGGGTGTAATGCGGCGAAAAATGATTGAAGCCAAAATTCCAGAATTTTACATTGGAATGACGCTAGAAGACAATTGGTACACCAAGCTTGATGCCAATGAAGTTGACGCCATCGCTGATGAGCAAATTAAAACAAAAATCAAAAGACAAATTTCTCAATACATTAAAAACATAGTTCCACTTTGTGCGGGTTTGAAACTTAAACTTCAGAGTGGTGGGCAAATTTCCAATTTGCTTTTGATTGGTGAATCAAAAAGCGGGAAGACGCTACTTTCTGCTATTATTGCCCAAGAAGCTATTAAAAAGGGCATGATAACTGTGTTTATCAATTGGATGGATTTGGAGCCCATTTTCTCTGATTTTGACGCACGAGATGAGCAAAATCAAATTATAGAAAGCTGTAAAAACGCAGATTTGGTGATTATTGATGGTGTATATAATCTCGGATTAAACAACCCATATTACTTCAATGGATTAGAACGAATCGCAAGCTCAAGAATTAATAAGGGTCAACCCACAATCATTACTGCATTTCAAGACTATGTGGATATTAGAGGAAAGCACCACTGGACGAGTTTAATCGGAAGTGCTTATAAAATCTACCTACCGTCTCCCAAAACAGTAACACCATCCGGGAAATAAATTTATGAAATTAGATACAGAACAGATTGAGCTTAAAGTGCTCAAGCATATGATGAGCAGTCCTCTGGCGATTAATAAAATCGTTGAAAATCGAATCAAAGACGCTCATTTTGGATACATACCAGAACAGCAGACCAAGTGTTTTACCAGCGCCCTCTTTAAGTTAATTTTAACATATTATGAAGCGCACAACGTTCTTACGACAAAGTTAATTTTGGAAGACAGACTGTCTCGCACCAATATTGACTCAAAGACAAAGGCGAAATATTTGGAAATTTGGGAGCAAGCGGAGCTTGAAGATTACGACGAAAATGAATTGCCGTATCTCATTGAAGCTCTTAAAGACAAGCGTGCGTGGAGGCTTTGGAATAACATGCACCAAACTGGGCATGAAAAATCTGTCAACGAAAGTCTTGAAGCAGGACTGCAAACGGTTCAATCTATCATTGATGAAATCCACGAAGAGTTAGCTGATTTTGGAACAGAGAAGCAGCGAATTGACGTTACCTTGGCATCTGATTTTGTAAAAACAGAGTACAATCGCCGTCTCAATGACCCAGGGCTATACAAGGGTGTTGAATGTGGTTTGCCAGCGATTGATGACAAAACATTTGGTTGGATGGGTGGTCAGCTCATTGTCCTATTGGCACCATCTTCGGGCGGTAAGTCAGTTCAGCTTTTAAATTGGGCACATCACGCCCACAGCAAGCAACAGAAAAATGTTCTCTATTTTAGCTTTGAAATGGATTTGTGGCAGTGTTTGCTTAGACACTTAAGTCTAGCTTATCAAGTGCCGTACAGTGCTTTAAAGGGCATGAGTCTGCTTCCAGAAGAAGTGGAAGATTTGGTCACACGATTGAGTTTGGCAAAAGGCGGTGCGTATTTTGAATATGATGTTTCGCTGGAAGACCCAACACCTGAATATGTTGACACAAGAATCAGAGAGCTAATCCAAACCAAGGGTAAGCCAGATTTAATTGTTATTGACTATATGGGCAATATGAAAACAAGAGATGGAAGAAGAGATGCCAAACCCTGGGAACAGCAAGGTGATGCATTTGCAAGACTACACGTTTTAGCAAAAAGATATCAGATTCCATTTTTAACTGCTCAGCAAATTAACAGAGATGCCATTAGAGAAAATCGCAAGCGCAAAGAAGATAAAAAAGTCACCCAATACTGGCAAGACGCAGCAAGTGGCGACCAGCGCCTTATGCACCTTGCCCACTTTGTGATTGGGCTTGAGCCACACAAAGATGAATCTATGGTCACTTATCATCCGGTGAAAATGCGTGATGCCTGGTTTATACCCTGCGGTGGCAAGTGGGACGCTGAATATAACACCGTCAAGCCATTAACTGACGAAGAATCAATCAGATGGATGCAAATTGCAAGATTAAACGGCACCATGCCAGATGATGGTGTTGGCACACAAGACACTGGTACTGTTGTACGAGATGTTGGTGACGGAACTCAGGAGATTTCATGGCAGGGCGGCAAAGAAATTGTTGACCCAAGTGAGCTAACCTTAGACCCCAGCGACTGGGAATAGTTATGATTAGAACATTAAATTCCAGGCAATTATCTGACGGTTTTGAGAAGGGCGAAACCGTCAAAACGGCTAATAAATATAGTGCGTCCTTAATCGAGGAAATTGTTGAAAGCTTGGATATTCTTCAGATTTTAGAGGAAGAATACGACCTCGCATTTGAAGAACCCACGGCAAAAGGATGGTATCACACGAACTGTCCTTTGCCTGGGCACAGAGATTCGACACCAAGTTTTGGTGTCAATCCAGAGTTAAGAGTCTTTAAATGCTTTGGCTGCCAAGAAAAGGGCAATTTAATACATTTTGTGCGTAAAGTTGATGGTATTTCCTTTAACGAAGCAATCTTAAAATTGGCTATGTTGTCTGGAATAGATGAGTCAACAGATAGGTCTACTTATAGAACTTTAAAAGAAATTGACTCTACTGTTAAGGCATATTTAGATGACCAGGGCGAGTCTAGGCTACCTGCTGGTTTGTCCACGATTGAATATTTGAGAGCAGTAGCAGATAGATTAAGGGCTTATGAAAAAAGAGTTAATTTTGATTTAGAAGAATTGCGTTGGGTGGACAGCATTTACAAATCTATTGATAGCTTTGATGTCAAAGAAGACCAGAAGGGAATGAGTGAAATTTGGTCAAAGATTGCGCCTGAGATAAAAACACGATACCAAAAATACCAAAATCGTGCGGATGAAGAAGAAGAAAATGAATAACAAACAAGAAGAATTAAATCAAATATGGAGAGGCATTTCCAAAAGGGTGGGTCCATCCGCAGAGCAACTACAGGCTGTTTTTGACCGCCCACCAGAACAAATCACCCGAACAATTACTTTAAGCGGAGCATCTGCTGCGATTTTTGCATTTGTAAGCAAAACTCTTGAAATGACGCTAGGCTTAAGCGAAGAAGAAGCTGCTGTTTATTTGTTAAGAATGGGCGCAGAATTCGAAATGCACAAAAGAGACGCAATTTTACAGGCAATTAAGAAAAATGCAGAAGAATCTTAATAATCCGCTGCCTGAACTGCCAACTATAAAGGTTGTCTTATACCCAGAGTTAATTGCCGCATCTCTTAGAAGTGGAGAAATTGACTTATATGTGCTTTGGAGCATATTAAAAGCCACTGATAGTTATTGTGCTGGTAGCGGTAAAATTTCAATGGCATCACTTCTTCACGTAATACAGAGAATTTTTGGATTGATGCCAAGTCAAGCTTACAAGAAAGTAAACAAAGGCATTGGGAAATACTGGAACAAATTTGGCAAATCATCTGATGGTGAAAAAGTAACCACGCTCGTCGGAAGAGGGGCGCTTGTCGAGAGACTCAAGCCAACATCAACAAGAAGCGAGCCATTTGTTTTTGAGGTTAGAGACCTAGAGAGGGGTGAAAACGCCAATCCCCACGAAATGAAATATTTGATGATTGCAGCAATTGCATCTCGTTACGTAGACGGGCGTCCTATGTCCATTCGTTCAATCTGTGAGTTAACGAAGCAATCTGAAAGAACTGTTCAGCGTGCGTTAGAAAACTGTGTTGACCTTAACAAAAGAAAGAGTTGCAAGCCAATTTCATCGCATAAAACAATTTTAGAAGCACGAGCGAATCTTTTAAAAATTGCTCAAAAAGATAACATTCTTGCATATAGAATCGAACAAAATTTAGACAATTTTGTTATTTATCGCCGTATCCCAAACATTTATTCATTGACAAAACCCGAAAGACTACCGCTGAGAAAAAGACCAAAAGAATTACGAGCCAGAGACGCCGAGAACATGGCAAGCCTTGCAAAAAAGAGGTACTATCATGAAGAAAGCAAAAAGCCAGTCGAACACGAGCATTTAAAATTCTCCGGTATTGAATTTCTCCCAAGCGGCGTGGCAGCAATCTGGGATGAAAGAAACGCCCCGGCTCAACAAATCCAATGTAGACGCTCTTTAATTGGAAGATGGGAAGATATAAAAAGAGGACAAACTGTGCAAAAACAGACCAGAGCGAACGATAATAGGAATATAAGCAATGTGTCAATCTAAGCAAAACTTCGTTCACTTACATGCTCACACTCACTTTAGTGTGCAGATGTAGGTGTTGTTCTCGGATTAAGTTAATGTTTAAGTATGAATGTTAATAACACAAATGCTTTCATTGAAAAATCATCTTTTATACACAACGATAAATATGATTACTCTAAAACCAATTACGCAGGTAACTTAACAAAGATAAGTATTATTTGCCCGCATCACGGTATTTTTTATCAAACCCCAAAAAGGCATCTAGGTGGATTTGGGTGTCAAAAATGTTCTTTTTTAAAAAGTTCAAAAAACAATACAAAAACTATTGAGAAATTTATTGAAGAAGCAAGAAATATTCATGGTGATAAATACAATTATAAATTAACAAATTATATAGGCTGTTATACTGATGTTAGCATAGAATGTGAAATACACGGAGTGTTTGTGCAAAATCCTCGTCATCATTTAAAGGGGCACGGATGCTCTGAATGTGCTGGCTGTAAGCCATTAACCAAGCAAATTTTTATTCAGAGGGCAAACAATATTCATTCGAATAAATATGACTATAATTTGGTTGAATATACGAGTGTGAACAACAAGGTGAATATTCTTTGTTCTGTCCATGGTTTGTTTTCTCAAAATGCACTAAATCACTTGAACGGCGCTGGCTGTCCGTCTTGTTCTGGGAGTAAAAAACACACACCAGAAAGTTTTATTGAAAAATGCAAATCTACACACGGTTTGCGATATGATTATTCCCTTGTTGATTACACAAATAACAGGGTAAAAATTAAAATTATTTGTAAAGACCACGGAGTGTTTTCACAAACACCTATTCATCATAGCCGAGGCTCGGGGTGTCCAAAATGTAAATCTTCTCATGGTGAAAAAATAATTAGAAATATTTTAGAAAACAACAATATCAAATTCACGG
>OFQY01000103.1_pt1 | contig 38589 bp, 32 predicted proteins | sample 1542991 | NCBI WGS metagenome assembly OFQY01 (sample SAMN07774224, study PRJEB24372) | wastewater metagenome | isolation source: Exp Tend VB 10WW | collected 2016-02 | reverse complement strand
CAAGTTTTACCAAAACCATAAGAAATTTCAAGAGGAACTGGTTCCAGATTCGCTAAAAACTCACTAGGTATAGCATTTTTCATAGCTTTTTCTATTATCCTCATAGCTTGCTCTATTTTATCTTCTTTTATTTCATAAACTAGTTCATCGTGAACCTGTAGTAAAAGGCGAGTGTCCTCTAAAATACCAGCATTTTTTAATTCATCATTCGCTTTTTTCATGCCAATTTTTATCACATCAGCAGTTGCTGTACCTTGTATGGGGGCATTGATAGCCATCCTTTCAGCCATGGCTTTGATAAATGGGATGGGTGACCTCATTCCAGGGAAATATCTTTTGCGTCCAAAAAGTGTTTCCGTATAACCATGGTCTTTTGCAAATTTCTTAATTCCATCTAAATATCCAACAATACTAGGAAATTGTGCAAAATAATTATCATAAAATGCTTGTGCTTCTTTTCGATCGGTCCCAATATTTTGCCGGAGTGCGTTTACGCCCATTCCATAGAGCATTCCAAAGTTAATTATTTTGGCTCTTCTCCTCATATCGTGAGTAACTTCAGATTCTTTGACTCCAAATACTTTCATAGCAACTGCTGCGTGAATATCTTTCCCTTCTTTGAAAACTTGGATAAAGTAAGGATCTTGGGACATAAGGGCTGCAATACGAAGCTCGATTTGAGAATAATCAAAAGATGCTAAAACATAGCCTTTCTCAGCAACAAATGCTCGCCTAATATTCTTACCTTTTTCAGATTTTATAGGAATATTTTGTAAGTTTGGATTACTAGAAGAAAACCTGCCGGTTGTAGTCCCTGCTTGTATAAAATGAGCATGCAACCTGCCGTCGCTAGATACATGATCAGGGATAGTATCTATGTAAGTAGATAGGAGTTTTTGTAATTCTCTGTATTTTAATATTTGATCGATTATTGGGTGTTCTCCTTTTAGTTTTTCAAGTTCGCTTTCTCGAGTAGAACGAGCGCCACCTGCAGTTTTTTTCATTTTTCTTTTTGACGAATCCTCTCCCATGTCTTGAATTTTTAGCTCATCAAAGAGTATTTCCCCTAGTTGCTTAGGAGAATTTATATTGAATTCCCTTCCAGCCATTTTCCAAATGCTTTTTTCTATCTTAGTAAGATCTGTGTGATATTCTTTAGATATTTTTTTTAAATACTCTGTATCAACCTTAATGCCTAAAATTTCCATTTTTTTAATAATAGGAATTAAGGGTACTTCGATTTCGTTGTAAACATAAAGTAAATTTTCTTTTTCTATGTCAGATTCTAACAATTTAAAAGCTTCGTCAAAAGATTTACTCCCCTTATAGTTAACGATATCTTCTAAACTTGGGTCGTTCCTCTCTGAATTCAGTAACCAAAAAGCAATTTTTGCTTTATCGATATTTTCTTGTTCTCCATTTGAAAGTTCTATAATTTCAACCTCTTTTTGTTTTTCAGTAACTTCTCCCTTTTTTTCTGCTTCTCCACCAATAATACCCATAAAACGATTTTGTAAACTCTTAAACTCCATTTCTCTAAAAAACTCGGAGACTTTATCTGTTTGTATATTTTCTTTCCATGACTTTTCTGGTAATTTAAAATTTATCGGCGCATCTTTTCTTATCGTTGCCAAAGTTTTTGAAAAAATAGCTTCTTCTTCTCCTTCTTTTAGCAAATTTATAATTCTATCAGTCAGACCAATCTTTTCAATTTCTTTATCTCCTTTTTTTAATTTTTTGTAAAAATCTTCAAGTAAACCATATTTTGAAATAATAGTTGTAGCTGTTTTCTCACCAATACCTTTAATACCTATAATATTATCAGAGGGGTCACCTCTCAAACCTTTATAATCTGGTAGAAATTTGGGTAAAAAACCAAACCGCTCTTTAACTTTATTCTCATCATATAAAATAGTGTCATTGATTCCTTTTTTGAGCGTATAAACACGAACCCTCTCATCATCAACCAATTGTAGGGTGTCCATATCGCCAGATGCAATAATAATATCAACTTTGTCTTTTATTTCTTCTGCTATTGTTCCAAGCAAGTCGTCTGCTTCAAAACCTTCACACTCATACATCGGTATTGAAAAGGCTTTAAAAAAATCCCGAGAGCGAATAATTTGAGCAACAAGCGCGTCATCAGTTTTTGCACGGCCTGCTTTGTAGTCATCATAAGCTTCGTGCCTAAAAGTTTTTTTAGGCAAATCGTAACAAGCTACAATGTAGTCTGGTTTTAGATCTGTAATGATTTTAAATAACATTGTCGTAAGACCGTATATAGCTCCGGTTGGTTCTCCTTTGGAATTTGAAAACTCAGGCAAAGCGTGGTATGCGCGGTGAATAATCGCGTGAGTATCAAGTAAAATAAGCCTTTTTTGAGAATTTTTAGCTTTTGGCATAAATCGATTATAGCACTTTAGTATTAAAAAATGGGAACTATTGAGTTCCCATTGTTTGGCGCATTTTACGCCTTAGTTTTCTTGGGGTCGTGTGGCGAATATAAGTTTCGTTTACGACCTTTTCAAATTCTTTTTTCAATTCTTCAACTGTTTTTCCAATAGGTGAAATTGGATTACAATAAACAACTTTTACAATAGTGGGGTTGATTCCTGTACTATAATATTGTTTTATGAATCCAAAAAACTTTTTAATAAAGTGTTTTTTACTTTTGTTGTGTGATTTTGTATCTTGCTCGCCAGGTTTCCTCCATTTGTTTGTTCCTACAATAACAATAGGAATTAAGGAGACTCCCAATTCACAAGATACAACAAAAGCTCCTGGCTTAGAATCTTTAACTCCATTCTCTGGATTTCTATCCCTTGTGCCGGTAGGAAAGACTCCTAATACAGCTTTTTGATTCCGACGTAAGAACTCTTTTGAAATATTCATAGCCTCTACCCTTTGTTTATGAGCACCATCTTCTCTGGGGATAGGTACACCAACAATATCAAAAAAGAAATTCAACAATGGGTACTTCCATAAATTAGCACCAATCATTACACGCCAATTCTTAAAAAGACCTAAGGTTGCAGCAATAAAATAATCACCAGAACCTAAGTGGGTTACCGCCATTACAGCTTTGTTTACATCTCTGGCTGTTCTAACATTTCCAACTTCCACAACAAACAAGAGGTTTGAAAACATTAGCATCGCAGACAAAATAGAAGTTAGAGTACAACCAAAAGCAGAGTTTTGTATCTGCTGTTGTGCTTTTTTAGATATAAACTTCTTTACAAACCAGTTTTGAAAAAGGATGTAAAGAATTACAATTATAGCTAAAACAACAACTGGCAATGACAGTAACGTCGACAGAACTGCAAAGAAAAATCTTACCCATCCTTTTCTTTCTACTCCTATTTTTGCGGCAATCAACCCAGTGATAATTGAAAATATTATTAGCGCTGCGAATATAGCGTAGGCATACAGAGCGTTTTCAATGCTATAGTCGGGTTGAATAATCCACGAAACAAATCGGAATAATAAGAAACTGAGGCCTAGTGGAATTACATATAGGATAAACCCTATAAGTAACCACCTTCTAATAAAGTGCTGGTACATAGAGGCTTATTTAATATGTAATTGCAAAATTGCAAAGATACTTAGGCCCAATATTACCACACTTTTGGCAAAAATCAACCTAAAATTTTATAACTCGAGTTTGTTCATCTTTATGAAATAGATCTATAAAAATAGCGTCTTTAGGTACACATTCTGGGACTTTTTCTGGCCATTCTAAGACTATTAAATTTTTAGGGTCGCCTATTATTTCATTCCAACCTAGTTTCACTAGTTCTTCGCTTTTTTCAAGTCGATAAGCATCTATATGAATTAATTTTTCAAACTTTTTACTTTTTATATTGTAATTTTTCATTATCACAAAAGTAGGTGAAATTATATTGTTTTTAACTCCCACTATTTCAGCTATCTCTTGAGTAAGGGTAGTTTTACCAGCACCAAGTTCTCCGCGTAGAGCAATAACAGTGGCTTTTTCAGTTTTTAAGCTATTGGCCTTTTTTACTAAATCTTTAGCAACCTTATTTAAATCTTTTAGAGTTATGTGAACCTCCATAAACATATCCTAACATAAAACACCCTGAGTTTAGTCAGGGTGTTTTAGCATAGGCAAGGCAATTAATTAATAATGTGTTGTCGTAGTTGTTGCACCATTCGGACCAGCTACATGGACTGTTGATCTTCGGTAATATCGGCGGGTAACTAGAATTATAAGTAAGATCAAAAGTATAAGTAGTAACCATCCGAGTAATGTTGTTGGGAAAAATCCTAGGAAGAAGGCTGCTGCTCCAAGATTATTGTTTGTATTGTTTACAATTATTTCTCTTGGGTCATTTAACACATAGGCAATCGCATTTTCTTGTGCTTTATTTGGATTTGTATAAACAAGGATTGCTGTAGTCACAACTTGTGACAAGTATGAAGACAAGAAGTCAACATGGCCTTGTAGGAATATTACACCTTCTTCGTTTGGTTGTAAGTCCTGTATTGGTACAGTAAGAGTATTTGTATCTGTTGAGTATGTACCTGCTGAAGATCTAACAAGCGTAATCCCGCGAGGGATAACTACTTGAACAACTGGATTAGTAAGGACCACTTTACCAATATTTTTGTAAGTTACAGTATAGTCGATTATATCGCCGATACTTATTGTCTGGTAACGATCTTCGATTTTAAGCATTATTGGAGAAGATGTACCGACAACTGTTGTTCCTTGGATTATTATTGGTCTAACTGGATTGTTTATTACTGTAGTACCTAGAGTTTTAAATACATCTGTTCTACCGTAAGAAAGAGATCCTCCACAGTTAGAAACTAATCTGTAATAGTAGAAAGTATTTTGTGCAAGTCCACTAATAACAGAGACGACATTACCACTTGAGTTTATTGATGGTGTTGTTGAACCAAGAGCAACTGTTGGGCCGTATTCAAAGTATGATACACCAGTACCACTTGTAACTAGACCGTTGAGTGTTGCAGATGTCTGACCAATATTTGTTGCAAGTGTTGTAACAGCACAAGCAGTGTTGTAAATAAGTGGCCCGCCTGTTACTCCGACAGAAACTGATTGACTAGGGTTACCATTATTGCCGTAAGCATTTAAATAGTAAGTTGTAGTAGTAGTTGGGTAAACAACCTGACTATATGAGTATGGAAGGTTACTTCCAACTCCTGAGATACTTACAGATGTACAACCTGTTGTTGTCCAAGTTAGAGTTACAGGTTGACCGGAAGTTACAGAGTTAGGGCTCGCATAGAAACTTTGTATTGTACAGTAGCTACCTTGATTACCTCCAACACTTATATAAACTGTTTGGCTTTGTGTACCACCAGTATATCCGTATGCACTTAGAGTATATGTACCTGAAGTCGTAGGGTATATGTATTGGCTACCAGTTAAACCATTAGTATAGAAGTTTGGTCCAGAAATTGAAGCAGAAGTACATCCAGTAGTATTCCATACCATATTTACTGATCCACCAGATTGTACTGTTGTACTTTGTGAACCATTGGCTGTGAAGTTATTTATATAACAATTATTTTGAGTGTTAGATACATTTACGTAAACATTTTGAGTTTGTGTTCCACCATTATTTCCACTTGCTGTAATTGTGTATTGACCTGAACTTTGAGGATAAACTGTCTGACTACCACTTATATTGCTACTAGACATTCCATTTCCAGTAACATAAACAGAAGTACAGTTCGTAGTATTCCAAACAATGTTTACTGGGTTACCAGATGAAATGTAGGCAGTGTTTGAACCATTCGCTGTAAAATTGTTTATTGCACAGATTTGATTATTGTTATTTACAAAAACTGTAACTGTTTGAGATTGAGTACCATTTGTGCCAGTTGCAGTTATTGTATAAGTATTTACAGAGTTTGTAGGATAAACTGTCTGACTACCAGAAGTATTTGTACTTGATAGATTTGGGCCTGAAACATTGACTGATGTACAGCCAGTAGTATTCCAGACTATATTTGCAGAACTACCAGATTGGATAGTTGCACTAGATGAACCATTCGCTGTGAAGTTTGAAATTGTACAGTTTGAACCTCCTCCACCACCGTTATTACTGATGTTGAAAGAGAACACTATTGCTCCCCAATCATTATTGGGAATTGTTCCTAGAGATAATCCTCCAGTGAAGGCTTCAGCTCCAGTTTGTCCACCAGGAAATGATACAGGAGTTCCTGAACCATTCTGATACCATCTTGCTTGGCTGAAAGTCAAAGTCTCAGAAGATGAGATATTCGCAGTTACTTGGCTAAATGGTAAATTTCCAGCACTTGAAGTCAAATTTCCTGAGAAAGAAAAGTTTGTACTAGCACCACTTGCTGGTGATTTAGTAAGACTTATATTTGTATTGTTTGCTGCAACACCATTTGTATTGTCGTAGAAAACTTTAACATTAATAACTTGACCACCTGTAGCTGAGACATTTGTTAGGTTCCAACAAGAACCAGGGTTTATACCTTGGCCAGTGCTGTAGTTCCCGATATTTATCGCAGGACAATCACCAGGATATTGATTCCATCCTGCTGCTTGCGCAATATTTACTCCCACAAGCATTAGAGCAAGTGAAAAGATTCCGACTATTATTTTTTTCATAAAATTTTTCATACTAATTAATAAATTAAACTTACAATTTTAAACCTTCAACGTTTTCGAAGCGTTCAAGACTTAAAAAAGTAAGTGAGATATTGCAGATATGCAATAGAGCTCACATTACATGTCCTAACCCATAATAATTTTAGCCACCAATACCAGCTGGATCAAATACCTGACGAGGTCTGACACCATTTCCAGGGGGGTCGTAGCGGGTTCCACCTCCACCAAGACCACTTGGGTCATAGCGGGGATTTATTACTGGTACAGGATTAGAGATGTTGCCACCTCCTCTGTATCCAACAAAAATCCTGAATCCACTTCTGCGTACTTCCTGTTGGCGATACACTGGATACCGTCCACCTCTTTGGGATTGATTCTGATTATAAATATTGGTTGTATAGTTGTTGATAGTTGTGCTACCAACTTTTTCTTCAACCTCATAATCATCCGCTTCAATTTGTTGTTTTTCCACAACAACCTTAGTAGTAAAAAGAGATGTATCCACAATGTTTTTGCAACTTTGTGAAGTGAAACCCTCGTAAACCAGAGAATCTGATTTTACAACTTGGTTGTTCTGGTCAATCCATCTGTAGATTTTAAGCTTCAGATGATTCTCACAAGCAGTGGCAGGCGGCGTAGGAACATTGATGATTTTGATTTGAGAAAGGGGTTTGAAATATTTGAACTGATTACCACACTCGGGGTCGTAAGGGAATGGATCTGAACCTTTTGTGTAGAAAGTAAACCCGATGGGGATAGCGAGGTAGTTGCCATCCTGGCTATTATGCTCATCGTCTTTAAAACGGGCGAGGTAAACCTCAGTTGTTTTATAAACAATGACATCTTTGCGGGTTGAATAACCTTTTTCAAATACTTCTTTTGCTTCCGGCCTTGAGTTCCAGAAGGCACCTCTTTTCACCTTTTTTATTCCATCAAACTCAATCTGTCCAACGGAAATTGGGTCTTGGGCTTTTGTTTGCTGCAACCCAAACAGGGCTACAAACAAACTGATTACAATGTACTTCATTTGTTTGGGTTGTTTTTAGTTGTTACAATCAAACCCCAATAAAATTGAGGACCAAATGTAACAACTAGAAATTACCCATCTAGACACATGTTAGCATACTTAGACGAAAATGTCAAGTATCTATTATACGAATATATACTATATAATAAGGCTATTATGACGATCCAATTTGACGAGGATAAAGAAGAAAAAGAACTCAGCGACCTAAGGAAACAAGAGGAGGAGGACTTAATTCAGACTCTTGCTGAAGCAAAGTACGGTGTTTCCCCTATCAATCTTGCTGGAATGCCTATAGACAATGATGCCCTTCGGTCTATTGAAGAAAAAGAAGCGATGGCAGAAGAAGTTGCTCCTTTTAAGCTTGTGGGTAAGGATATCCATGTAGCAGTGCGGTCTCCTCAACCGGAAAAATTAGAAAAAATGAAGGAGTATTTTGAAAGTCGTAGTTTCATCCCTCATTTCTATATGGCATCTTTGGCTAGTCTTAAAAAAGCTTGGGAGAGATATAAAGAGATATCATATGCGTCCGGTTCAACTGCTGGATCTATGTCTATGACTGGAGATGAATTGAAAAAGATTATGGCTGATATCAAAAATATGGACGATATCAAAAAAGCTATTGAGGAAACAGAGAAAGATAAGCAGCATATGACTTCAAAGATTTTAGAGATAGCCCTTGCTGGTGCGATTGCTATCAATGTATCAGATTTGCATTTTGAACCAGAAGAAAACAATGTACATTTACGGTTTCGTCTAGATGGAGTACTCCATGAGGTTATTGAAATACCTCACGCAGTGCATAAGTTTATAAACTCTCGTATCAAACTCCTATCTGGACTAAAACTAACAAACTCCTCTATCGCACAAGATGGACGATTTAGTATTTTTCTTGATCAAGATGAGATTAGTTTCCGTGTATCTACAATGCCAGGTGCATATGGGGAATCAATTGTGATGCGTATCTTAAATCCTAAATCTATTCGCGTAAAATTAGAGGATATGGGAATCGAAGCCAAGCTTTTTGATATATTCATGCGTGAAATTAAAAAACCAAACGGTATGATACTTATCACTGGACCTACTGGTTCCGGTAAGACTACAACACTCTACTCTTTCTTACAGAAAATTTATTCAACTGAACTAAAAATTATTACAATTGAAGATCCGATTGAATATCATCTACCAGGAATCACACAGACACAAACAGATGATGAGAAGGGATATACTTTTCTTGAGGGTTTGCGTTCTGCACTTCGTCAGGACCCAGATGTAATAATGGTGGGAGAAATTCGTGATAGCGAGACAGCAAAAATTGCAGTTGAGTCTGCGCTTACTGGTCACTTGGTTTTTTCAACACTCCACACTAATAATGCTGCAGGAGTAATACCTCGCTTGATAGATCTTGAGGTTAATCCGAAAATTTTAGTCTCTGCCCTTTCTCTTTCTATTGCTCAAAGACTTGTGAGAAAACTCTGCCAAGTTTGTAAAAAAGAAAAAGTTGTTACTGAAGAAGAAGCAAATATAATAAAAAAGATTGCTGAAAATGCAAAAGCTTGTGGTAAAGAATTTACGAGCTATGGGATAGATATGAGTGCTCCATACAAACTATATGAGCCAGTTGGTTGTGGGGAGTGTAATATGACTGGATTCAAAGGGCGTATGGGAGTATTTGAAGCAATTCACAATGATGCTGCTATTGAAGCAATTATTCCTAAGAATCCAAGTGAACGAGAAATAAAAGAAGTGGCTTCTCATCAAGGAACTCTTGATATGAAGGAAGATGGAATAGTAAAAATATTAAAAGGAATAACCTCTTTTGAGGAAGTTGGTGAAGTTGTCGATTTCTACGCTGATTAATTTAGATAAAGTTATTTAATAAGGTACCTTGTTAAAGGTGTTTTATTATGGTTAAATGAGGGCAATTTAGTCTTTGTAAACAATATTTATTTAAAATAAAATACATCGCCATGGCAGTAGAATATGCAAAAGTGCAAGGGTTAGCTAATGCACTCAAAAACAATGTTTTGGGAATAAAAAATATTACTGAATTCCCGACCACAGCTATAATTTTAGGTAGTGGTTTAGCAACCGCTTTTGAAAACTCCAAAAACTTTAATGTTGTTGGGGGAATCGGGAAAGACAGAATTGACCATATGATGGTTCATAATAGTCTTCCCCAATTCAGTGCGGTCGGCCACGAACTGAGAATATTTATTGTTGAAGAAAAAAATACCGGTAAAAGAATTCTTGCCGTTGGTGGCAGAAAACATTTAAACGAGATGGGTCCTTTCGACCATGATAAAGCTCAAAGAGTTGTAAGAATTCCAAGAGCTTTGATTAGCGCCGGTGTTAAAAATCTGATACATACATCTGCAGTAGGTGGTATATCACCATCCGAACCAGGTAAAATTATCCTGGTAACAGACCATGATGGTGGAGAAAATATACCAGCACATTTATTTTCTGGAATTGATAGTACCGACTTTGGCCCCTATCACTGCGATTGCCAAGAAATGTATTACCAACCAGATTCGGAAAGGGTCCGTACTTTAACTACACCTGGTGTATTAATGTGGTGTTTGGGTCCTCAGTTTGAAACTGCTGCCCAAATAAGACGTTTTGAAAGAGATGGTATAGCAGGAGTAGGAATGTCTATGTTACCCGAATCTATGGCAGTTAAACAGATGAAACTACACTCATCTGGTGATTACTCCTGCATAAAAAACATCGGATTAGGTGTAGTGTCTAATCCAGCCGCTGGAAAAGGTGGGGTAATTACTGATGAGGACGTAAAGAATAATACCAAGAACCTCGGTGATAACTTTACTGACATAGTGGTTGAAATAATGAAGGTTGTTTAACTTTAAACAACCTATAAATAACAACACCCGGAAGCAATTAGTTTCCGGGTTATTTTAATGGAGAAAATAAAAAAACATAAATCTCTAAACAATCCTTTAAAAACATGCGTAAATAAAGTAACGTATGCTTACAGGATAGACCCAGTAAATATAAATAGAAACCAGGGCGTCCTACGCACATACATAGAGCACGGGGCCGATTGCTTAGAGATTTATGTCTTCTTCGTTAAAATTACATTAAAAATGATATAATCAAAATGTATTAATTTCTGGAAAGAGTATAGCATATCTAGGAGTTAATGTCAAGACATGCCAAAAGAAGAAAAAATAACTAAAGACGAAGGATTTTTGGACCAAACCCTTAGGCCTGGTGTTTGGAATGACTATATTGGCCAAGAAAACATCAAAGAAAACCTTAGGATACTACTAAAAGCAGCTGAGGAGAGAGCTCACCCAGCCGAGCATATATTGTTTTATGGCCCTCCAGGGCTTGGAAAGACAACACTCGCTCACTTGATAGCTAAAGAGACGGGACGCCAGATAAAAATCACCTCAGGACCTGCTATTGAAAAGGTAGGAGACCTCGCTTCAATTCTTACTAATCTATCACCAGGGGATATTGTTTTTATTGACGAAATCCATCGCCTAAATAAGATGGTAGAAGAAGTACTCTACCCTGCTATGGAGTCCGGTGTACTTGATATTATTATTGGTAAAGGTCCATCGGCTAGAACAATTCAACTCGAGCTTCCTCCTTTTACATTAATCGCAGCTACAACACGTATTGCCCTGCTTTCTTCTCCTCTTCGTTCACGTTTCTCTGGTGGAGTATTCAGACTTGAGTTTTACAATCATGAAGAAATTAAAAAAATATTAAAAAGGTCCTCAGAGATATTAGGAGTAAATATGGAAGATGAAGCACTTGATGAGATAGCGAAGCGTGCTCGTTTTACTCCACGCACTGCTAACTATTTTCTAAAGCGTTGTCGTGATTACGCTCAAGTACACAAACTGCCCCTATCAAAAGACGCAGTAAAAAAAGCGTTGGCTTTACTTGAAATAGATGAGCTTGGACTTTCCTCTTCAGATAGAAGAATTTTGGAAATCATAATTAGTAAATTCGGTGGTGGACCAGTGGGACTTAAAACTATTGCAGCTGCAACATCTGAAGAAGAAGCAACTATTGAAGAGGTTGTTGAACCATACCTGATTCAACTCGGATTACTTGAGCGCACTACTCGTGGAAGAACAGTTACAAAAAAAGCTTATGAGCATTTAGGATATGAGTATATAGAAAAATAAATATGAAAATACTTGCGATTGATCCTGGATTTGAGAGAGTTGGAATAGCAATTATAGAAAAAACAAATACCTTAAAGCACCATCTAATATATTCTGACTGTTTTAAAACCAAAAAAAATTTAGAGTTCCACAACAGATTATCTTTAATTGGAGAAGAGGTTGAAAGTTTAATAAAAAAATACAAACCAAAAGCACTTGCGATTGAAAAGCTATATTTTACAACAAATCAAAAAACAGTCATGGGGGTCGCAGAAGCGCGTGGTGTTATTATTTATTGTGCTTCCCATAATGGCTTAAGTGTATTTGAATACACCCCTCCACAAATAAAAGTAGCTGTGACAGGCTACGGCAAAGCTGACAAAAATATGGTTATTAATATGGTTCCTAAGCTTATAAACATAGAAAAAAAGACTAAATCAGACGATGAACTAGATGCCATAGCTATAGGGATAACATGCCTTGCTTGTGAAAGAAATATAAAATAACCTTTTATAGTTTTCCACAGGATGCTATCTGTTGCAAAGAAAATAATATTTTGATACAAATTAATGTATTACAATAATTTGTATTCGCCAAATAGCGGAACCAACCATGAGTTATAGTGACGATGAATTTAAAGTAGGAGAAAGTGAAGAGACAGATCTAGATCTTGATCTAGATGTTGACTTAGATGAACCCGTTGAAGATGATTTGCTGGGTATCGAAGAAGGCGCAGAAGAACCAGAAGAAGATTTTGCAGGATTAGATGGTTCTATGTATTAAAATAAAAACTACTCTCTCGAGTAGTTTTTATTTTATAGTTATTTTACAAAACCTTTTCTTTCCTATTCTATAAACACCACCTTGTGCAACCTCTGTATGAGAAGATACTTTCTGATTTGTATCTAGATTGTTTATTGCATGCTCATCTATCAGTCTCCTAAACTCACTCTTTGAAGAAACTATTTGTTTTGATATAAGAGCATCAACCAACAAGGAGTTTTTTTCTACCAAGATAGTTTCTATATTCGTAGGTATTTCATTTTTCTGAAAAGTATTCTCCCAATTTTCTTGTGCTTTTTCTGCTTTATTTTTATTGTGATATATTGTCACAAGCTCAACTCCTAATCTTTTTTTAAAAACCATTGGGTTTTCACCTAAAGCAAGCTCTTTAGCTATTTCACTAATCTCATTTTGTGATAGGTGTGTTGTCAGTAAAAAATATTTAATAATTAATTCATCTTTTAATGACATAATTTTACCAAACATTTCTTCTGGTGAATCTATGACAGAAATTATATTACCCCAAGATGAGGACATTTTTCTACCGTCGGTTCCTTCAAGCATTTCCAATGTCATTACATCTTGTTCTGGTTTTCCATATCTTTTTTGAACAGTTCTTCCTGCCATCAGATTAAAAAGTTGATCAAAACCCCCGATTTCAACATCCGCATTAACCATAACACTGTCGTAACCTTGTAAAGCCGGATACATAAATTCAACCATAAAAATATCCACGCCTGCATCTAGTCGTTCTTTGAAGTTCCTTCGTTTTGTCATTTGTTGTACCGTAAAACACTCTAGAAGTTGTCCTATCTCAAAAAAACTCATTTTCTTGAGCCATCTTGAATTATAGACAACTTCTATCTTTTTAATATTTAATATGAGAGCGATTTGTTCTAAATATTTTTTAAGATTTGATTTAATTTCCTTATCGGTTAGCATTGGCCTTTTTTCAAGCTTGTCTGATGGGTCACCAATCTTTGCTGTATAGTCACCAATAATAAGCACAATATGGTGGCCCAAATCTTGAAAAGCCTTGAGTTTATTTAGGGTTACAGCTCTACCTAAATGTATATAGGGACTTGTTGGATCAATTCCGAGTTTTATTCTTAATTGGTTACCAGAAAGTAACTTCTTTTCCAAATCTCCTTTTATAAATATCTCCTCTACGCCACGAGTAAGGAGATCATCTATCTTTGATTTATCGGTTATTACTTTACTCATTTGAGTATTTTAACATATAAAAATTTCTTTGTCCGTAAGGCTTAAACTTGTGTTATTATAATAGGATATGAATACCCTAAGAGAGTATTTTAAAAAGAAATATATAAAAAACTGGTTACTGGGGGGGCTGGGCATTGGCATGGTTTTAATAGGCATTTTGATTGTTTGGGTAAGTACATTAAAACTCCCAGATTTTAAATCTTTTAACGAAAGGAAGGTTCAAAGCTCTACAAAGATATACGACAGAACTGGTAAAATTCTTCTATATGATGTTCATCAAGATATCAAAAGAACAGTTATACCTTATGAGAGTATTGGAACAAATATAAAAAATGCGGTTGTTGCTATAGAAGACTCAGAATTTTATCAACATAGTGGTGTTCGAATAAGCTCTATTATAAGAGGGACTATTTGGGCAAAACTTACTGGCAAAAAAATCCAAGGTGGATCAACTATAACTCAACAACTCATAAAAAATACATTACTAAACCAAGATAGGACGATAACCAGAAAAATAAAAGAGTGGATTTTAGCTACAAAAGTAGAGAGAGTTATGAGCAAAGAAGATATACTAACTCTCTATTTAAATGAAGCTCCATACGGTGGTAATATTTATGGGATTGAAGAAGCAACAAAAGCTTTTTTTGGTAAAGAGCCAAAAGATTTAACCTTAGCTGAATCTGCATATTTGGCTGCAATACCAAATGCCCCCACTCATTACTCACCTTATGGTAAATATAAATCAGAGCTAGAGAGTAGAAAAAACCTTGTATTAAGGAGGATGCTCGACCTAAAGTTCATAAATGACTCTGACTACAACAAAGCTCTGTCTGAGAAAGTTGTGTTTCTTCCAGCTCAACCTATGCACATAGCAGCCCCTCATTTTGTTTTCTTTATAAAAGATTATTTAGAAAAAAAGTATGGAGTTGATGCGCTAGAATCTGGTGGATTGAATGTTACTACTACTCTAGATTACGATTTACAAACAAAAGCTGAAAATATAGCACTTGTACGATCTAAAGAAAATGAAAAAAGTTGGAATGGTAAAAACGCTGCTATTGTTGTAATAGATCCAAAGACTGGACAGATATTGTCTATGGTTGGATCAAGGGATTATTTTGATAAAACCGTCGATGGTAACTTCAATGTTGCTACCGCATCTCGCCAACCTGGGTCTTCTTTCAAGCCTATAGTTTACGCAGAGGCTTTCAAAAAAGGGTACACGGAAAACACGACCCTATTTGACGTAAAAACTGAGTTTAATTCTTCTTGTGATCCAAATGGAAATCCTTTGCCTGGTCATAAGGGGGCAAATTGTTATATGCCTGATAATTACGACAATGGTTTTCGTGGACCAATGACATTAAAGGATGCTTTGGCTCAATCTATAAACGTTGTTGCTGTTAAATTGCTCTATTTGGTAGGTGTCCCAGATGCTCTAAAAATGGCTCATGACCTTGGTATAACTACACTAAACGACCCCACACGCTATGGGCTTTCTTTAGTAATAGGAGGTGGAGAAACCACCCTATTGGATACAACCTCTGCTTATAGTGTTTTTGCAAGCGACGGCATAAGGCACCCATACCAGTCAGTATTGTCTGTAACCGATGCATCGGGAAATGAGTTAGAAAAATATGAAGATAAATCCTATCAAGTTCTAGATTCAAATGTAACAAGGATATTGGCTGATATTCTTTCAGATAATAAGGCAAGAACTCCTACGTTTGGAGCTAATTCTAGTTTAGTTGTACCTGGTAGAGAGGTTGCAGTAAAAACAGGTACTACAAACAATAACAAGGATGCTTGGACAATAGGTTATACTCCTTCAGTAACTGTAGGTGTATGGGTAGGTAACAACGATAACACTCCAATGAAAAAAGGGGGAGCTGCTCTAGCTGGACCAATCTGGAACGATGTTATTAGTGAGGCTTTAAAAAAACTCCCAGTTGAATATTTTGAGAAACCAGATCCAATTGACTCTAAAATCCCAGCTATATTAAGAGGGTTCTGGCAAGGTGGGGAAACTTTTTCTGTGGATACTATTTCCGGGGGATTAGCCACAGAATATACTCCAACCGAAACCAAAAAAGAACAGTCGATAACGAACGTGCACACAATTTTATACTGGATTAATAAAAATGACCCCCTAGGAGAAAGACCAATAAACCCAGAGAAAGATTCTTTGTTTAAAAACTGGGAGTATGGGGTTTTGAAATGGTGGAATGCTAATCAATATAAATACCCAATAATAACTGATAAAAATAAGCCCATTGTTCTAGACAATATTCATAATGAGTCTTCGAAGCTATATATTGAAATATTAGGCTTAACTAATACTATATATAAAAAAAATGAACCTATATATATAATGATAAACCCGAAAAATCAAAATAAATTAAGGAAGGTTGATATTTTTATAAACAACTCCTATCTTACATCTTTAAAGAACTATCCTTTTAGTACAACATTTAATCCTACTGAGATACCTAATTTAAAAAACGACAACACAATAAAAGTTGTTGGTTATGATGTAATCGGGAATACTGCTGAAACGATAAACTATTTTAAGGTAAATACTAATTAATATCAGTAAATATGCTGTTGGGCTGTATATTTTTTAACAGTTCTAGTATTTTATTCTTACGTATTAAAATTTCATTTTTAACGACTGGCGAACCCTTTATCTTTATTTCAGTACCTAAAATCTTTATATCATCGATATTTAAAACAACTCCAACTTCTTTAGAAATAGTGGAAATAATATCCTTGTATATGGTTTCTTTTTTAAAAAGTGTATTTTTAAATTTTTCTAGAAAACTGCTAATTGAAGAGTAGTCCATTTTATCTATTCATTGGCATAACTAAGTACATAAAAGAACTATCCCCTATTGGTCTGATTATCATTGGTTTGTTTTTTCCATTTAATTGCAAATTAATACTATCAGAAGTTATGGATTGAAAACAGTCCAGTATATATTTATAGTTAAAGTTTGCAGAAACACTTTCTCCAGATAAAGCTCCTGATATTAGGGTTGTATTTTCTCCTATATCAACATTATTCGACTCTATTTCAAAAAACTTATCCGCTGGGCTTACTTTTAGTGTTATTTGATTAAATTTATCTGAGAAAATATTTGATACTTTTAAAGAAGAAATAAAATCTTGTTTTAAAACAGTAGCTTCTGTATTTGAACCTTTTGGAATAATTTGTTTATAATCAGGGAAGTTTCCGTCTACAATTCTTGATGTTAGATATATGTCGTTCGTAGAAAAAGATATTTGGTTTTTTTGAATTGTTATCTTTAAATCCTCGTCTTTTCCTTCAAAAACTCGAATTATTTCAATGGCATTTTTTAGAGGTATTAATAAACCGTTAAAATTTATCTTTTGCTTTATTTTTACTTTTTTCTCTGCTAAACGAAAGGAATCTGTTGCTACAAAAACAAGTAGATCCTCTTCTGAATATATATAGACACTGCCGATCTCGGGCTTTATTTCTGATACAGAAGAACTATAATAAACGGCTTTCAACCCTTCGATAAACTTTTTGGATTGAATATTAAAACTATCGCCATCTATTACTGGGATTGTTGGAAAATCTTCATATGGAACACTTTTTAAAATCACAGTACTGTGTTTTGTTTTTACGGATAAACTATTGTTTATTGATTTAAAAATAACATTTCCTTCATTGTTTAATTGAGAAAAAAGAGAAGATAAAACGTCTCCTCTAATAGCTAAAACTCCTTCCTCTTCTATTTTAGCAGGAACAGTTATTTCAATACCTAGACTTAGGTTGGTTGCTCGAATTTTTAGTATTTTATTATTAACTACCAAAAGTATAGAACTTAAAACAGGTAGGGTTAGATTTTTACCAGTTAATCTTTCTGCAATAACTAAACTTTCTTTTATTTTGTTTATAGAACACTCGAGTTTCATATTATTTTAATTATTATCTATTAATACTTTATTACTAATACTATTGGTGTGGATATGTGGATTATATAGTTTATGTATATAAAATAATGTTTTTTTAGATTTATATATTTTTTTGTAAAAAGTTTTTTTGTTGATAAACTAAGACTTTTTTAAAAACCAAAACTTTTCCACAAAATACTTTACCTTTAAATACACATTATCCACACAGTTATTATTTAAACATTATTCTAATTTTTTCTATCTCTTGTAGTAAGGAAGGATCCGTCTTTAAATCGTCCCTTATTTTTAAATGAGAGTGAATTACTGTTGTATGATCTCGACCTCCCATTTTCTGACCAATTAAAGGGTATGAAATATTAAAATCTTCTCTTAATATATACATAGCAACTTGTCTTGCTCTTACAATCTCTTTTCTCCTTGTTTTTTCATAAATAACTTCTTCTGCTAAACCATATTGATCAGCGATAATTCGAACAATGTCTTTTATTGCAACAGTTTTCTTGGGTTTGATATTGTTTTTTATTAGTGTTTTTACTTCCGATAAAGACAGAGCTTTGTTTTTTAATTGCGATTGGCAAACAACAGTATTTAAACTACCCTCAAGCTCCCTTATATTACCCTCTAAAGATTCAGCCAAATATTCAATAACATCTGGGTTTACAATACAGTTTGTTGATTCAAACTTAGCTTTAATTATTGCGATTCTAGATTCATAATCTGGTTCAACTATTTGCACTGTCATACCTGAGGCAAATCTAGATTGTAAACGATCTTCCAGCCCTTGTATAAAGTTTGGATGTTTGTCTGAAGAAAAAATAATTTGCTTATTATTTTCATATAAAGTGTTAAACAAGTGAAATAGTTCTTCTTGAGTTTTATCTTTTCCAGAAATAAATTGAATATCGTCCATAATTATTACGTCATACTTACGGTATTTTTCTTTAAAAGAATTTGGATTCTTGTTTTGTATAGAGTTTATATAGTCAATAGCGAATTTTTCTAAACTCACATAATACACCTTTTTAGATGGGTATTTTGTTTTTAAAGTATTACCGACTGCCTGTATTATGTGTGTTTTTCCGAGTCCAGTACCCCCATATATAAAGAATGGATTATAGTTTTGCCCAGGGTTGTTTATTATTGCCTGAGCTACAGCATAAGCCAGCTCGTTAAAAGGGCCAACAACAAAGGAGTTAAAAGTGTATTTAGGATTTAAATTATCTTCTTTGTTTAAATATAGGTCACTAAGAGGAAGCTCTTTATTTATATTAACAGCTTGCTTTATATGATCTGTTTCAGAATTGCTTTTATTAACAGCATCTTGTTTAGATATTATATATTCTATACTCCTAACTCCTTCGTTATTACTAATTAGTGTTTTTAAAATAAGTTTATGGAATTTGTTGTATAACCAGTCCTTCACAAACTCATTAGGGACACCTAAATACAGAGTACCCCCCTCCTCTCTTACAATAGAGGTGTTTTTAAACCAAGTTGTAAAGTTAGCTTTTGAGATACTCAATTCAATTTCAGTTAGACTTTTATCCCAAAGTTCTTTTGTGTTCATAGTGCGTATTATACTCTGTTTTCAAAATGGCTAATAATAGAGTATCTGGATTAACCTGTTAATAATGTGTGGATATTTTTTACCTCAAGGATTGCATTATACCTCATAATGTTATATATTCTCCATATGTCTAAAACATACCAGCCAAACAAAAGAAAAAGAGCTAAAACTCACGGTTTTTTAACTAGATCTAAGAAACCAGGAGGTAAAAAGGTCACTCAAGCACGTCGTCGTAAGGGCCGAGCACGAGTATCAGTTAAGAAGTAGTAAATATGCTCCCAAAAAGAAAACGGATAGATAAAGTACTTTTCCAAAATATACTTAAAAATGGAATGGTACTACATACTCCGTTTTTTATTTTTAGATACATAAGACAAAAAACACCTCAATATGCCTTTGTTGTGCCTAAAAACATAGCTAAATCGGCTGTTTTAAGGGTTAAACTAAGAAGGTTGGGCTACAATACCATAAAAGATCTAAACCTACCACCCCTTGCTGGAGTATTTTTTTATAAAAACACTAAAAACCTTGATTTTAAAGGAGATATTATGAAAATTTTTGATAAAACTAGCTAAAATTATGAAAAAAATGGTTATTTGGTTAATAAATATATACCAAAAAATACCTCTTAAATCACACCAATCTTGTGTTTTTATACCAACCTGCTCCCAATATACAAAAGAGTCTATTGAAAAACATGGCCTAAGTAGAGGTGTATTTTTTGGATTCATAAGGATTTGTAGATGTCATCCTTGGCAAAAAAACCATTATGACCCCGTAAAATAAAGTGATTTTGGGTTTATAGGTTTTTAAGATACAATAGGAGGATGCATGCATTATGGAATACAGTATTCTACGAACCAATATATAACGCTCTAATATTTACAATTAATAATATAACTTTCGGCAATGTTAGTTTTGCTATTATATTTATAACTATTATTGTAAAGTTTATACTATTCCCACTCACCAAAAAATCTATCAAAAGTCAGATTTTAATGAAAAGGATCGAACCAGAACTTAAAAATATTAAAAAAGATTTTCCAAACAAGGAAGAGCAAGCTAAAAAAACCTTTGAGCTATATAAAAAATACGGAGTTAACCCCTTTTCTGGATGCCTAGTCGTATTATTACAACTTCCAGTTATCTTTGCTTTATATTATGTTTTTTACCAAGGTCTTGATCTATCAAATGGACCACTATATTCTTTTATACAAACACCAGTTAATATAAATAATAACTTCCTTGGTTTAATAGATATACATAGCAAAAGTATTGTTTTAGCGGTACTTGCTGGAATATCTCAATTTGTTCAAGGTTATCTAGCTTCACCAATAAAGCCTAAAGTTCAAATAGTAAAAGATAACAAAAAAGATGAGCCAAAAACATTTCAAGAGCAAATGGCAGATAGTATGCAATTAAATGTAAAATATTTCCTACCTATTTTTATTGCTTTTATTGCTTATCAAATTTCAGCCGCAGTTGCAATATATTGGATTACAAGTAATATATTTACCATAGTTCAAGAATGGTATATAAGACGCAAATTAACTGAAAAAACTATTTAGATTAACTTATGCAAGATAAAATTAAACAAATAATTGAAGATATTTTTAAACACACAAACTGTACAATTTCTAAGTGTGAGTTTTCAGACGAGCATGGAATGCTTTGGTGCATGATAGAAACTCCAGATTCACGTTTTATGATTGGCCGAGATGGTGAAACACTCCGATCTCTAAATCACCTAGTACAAAAAATGGTAGAAAAAGATTTGCCTGAAGATGAAATCGCTAAAATATTCATTGATGTAAATGGCTATCAAAAGAAACGTTTTAATGATTTAAAAAATATTGCCCATATGATGGCAGAGAGAGCTCGATACTTTAAAAGTAATATTGAAATAGACCCCATGCCTGCTTATGAAAGGCGCATTATACATATGTTCTTAGAAGGGTCTCCTGATATTAAAACAGAGTCCGAAGGATATGGTCCTAGTAGAAAAGTAGTGATCAAATACATACCAAACAATCTAGCAATATAAAAATATTATCTAGTGACCGTTTGTTGACCAATGCCAATTTTCTATTGGTAAGTTTCTTAACCCGTATTTCCCTCCGTTTTGACTAAGCCAGTCAAAACAAACCTTTGTAGAAGCTACTGTGGGGAACCTATTTTTTTTGCCAGTTCCTATATTTATAAGAGAACCATTACATTTTAGATCAAAGGCAAGCCCAGTCTCATGCATAGAAGTTCCCGGGTATGCTGTTGTAGGGTTACATTTTGCGTTTTTATTAAATTCATTTCCAGCTCCACAGTTAGCTTTTCTTGTTGCTATTTGTTCGGCCGGAGTTCTAAAACCTCCGCCTGAAATTTTTAAACCAGCACTATTGGCATCTGCTATCATTTGTTTAAATTTTGAAGAAATTGATTTACAAGCTATAAATCTTACGGTAACTGTCTTCACTTCTTCCACTCCTTCTGGGCATTTTGAAGTCTTTACTCCGGTAGATGGGATAATTGTTTTTTCGTTAGAAAGAATTGGATCTCCATCTATCTCCGCACTCACCTGATCCACAGAGAGCCCCTCACTTCCCGTCAATGCTGGATCTATGGTATTTAAAATAGCATATGCACCAAGAGCAAGTAATAACCCCCCAATAGGCCCCCAAATCTTCTTTTTAAGCTCTGCTTTCTCAGTAAATGACTCACTAGTCATATATGAAATACCATGGATGATTAGCATGATAACTGCAAGTACTCCACATATACCAATAGCTATATTAAAGAGTATATTAAAATACTTCCCTATATCATTAGTCTCTATACTCTTGAGTCCCGGTAATGGAGCAAGGAGATTGTAGGTGGTGTTATCTGAGGGTTTAACTTGCTCATTAGTAGGGAGGTTTACAACTTCATTTTCTATTGTTTTAACGCCAGCATTTTTTTTGGCATCATCAAGGTTTTTAGTTGCATTATTTAAATTTGCCGAGTTCTGTGCTGTTGGATTTTTATCATATTCAGCCTTTGCTTTATTATAGGCTTCTTGTGCTTTCTGGAGTTCAGTTTTTACAACAGGAGGTGTATTATTTGTAGGAGTTTTTGGAGTAGTAGAAACTGACGGCAAGTCTTGAATTTTTTCCATTGTTCCAGGTTTTGTCAAAAAAACCTTATAACTTTTATTTTTTAAGGCACTTGCACAAAAAACAGATGTTGTATTGTTAACACCATAATATGGATTTACAACACCACCATCACAAAAACCAGCGATCCCTCCCGCATCAAAAACAACTCTAACAGATTGGTTAGTAGTACTTTTTATATAAATAGTTATTCTGGAGAAGGTTCCACTATCTTCGACTAGTGCTGGCTTTGAATATGTATACGCTGCAAAAACCTGGTTTGCCGAAATTAAAAAAAACAATATAGCAATCAGTATTATTTTTTTATTTAAAAAAGAAAATCTATTTCTCATGTTATTCTAAGTCTAAACTCCATAAAGTTCCATCTTTTTTATTTATAAAATAAAGCTCAGTATTTTTATTGTCCAAGAAAAGTTTCGTTGCATCTACATATTGATCTCCTAAACTATCAACATTTGCAACACTCGTGACTTCTCCGGTTGAACTATCGATTTTAATAAAAGTATCATCAAAAGAGGTTAATCCTTGATACCAAGAATCTGGTTGTTTACCTGACATATTACTTGGAGTTGCGCAATATATATTAATATTATCATTTGACCAAACACATTTTTCTGGCAAACCGTCCATATTTAAATTAGAGGTAGTATGACTAGCTACATCAAATAAACCAAGCTCTGTGCCAGACCCAGTCGAAGTACTATATAAAACAGTTGTTCCAGTATTATTTGACAAAGTTGTTAGACCAAGTACTCCACCAAATATTTTCTTAATGGTTCCATTACTAGTATTTAAACTAAACAAGCTCCCTTTTATTGAACTAGAAGCTTTGGTTGTTAGAAAAACATTAGTAGGTCCTACCCATTGAGATAGCCACTCCCCATACGGAGAACTGAATACTTGGCTCTTTTTTGTTTCGTTGAAAGATCTCATTGATCCAGAAACACCACTAGAGTTTTTTACTAAATAAAAGAATTGACTCTTGTCTGGAGACAAACTTATATCGATAATGTTTGAAGGTAAGAATTCTCCCTTATCGCCTCCAAGAGTAGCAAAATAACTGCTGATCGTTTTATTGTCTCCAGATAGATATCTGTAAATTATAGAAGAGGCTTTTGCGTCAAAAATAGCTTCATAAATCCCAGGTATGGTCGAATTGGATATCTTACTTACTGTCTTAGTATCTAAGTACATTTGGTAAATATGGCCAGTAACCTTCTCTACATATCTAAGAGATGGAACAGTCTCTACTGTTGGAACAACTGGCTTTACTTCCACTTTTTTATTTACTGTATTCACAGGTCCTGTTTTTCCTGTTGGTTTTTCTCCTCCTTTTAATGGTGTTTCAGTAGGTGTTTCTGCTGGCTGACCTCCTCCTCTAACAGGGATTTCATCTACTGGTAATGGTCTAGTATCTTCAAAAAATACTGCTCCAGATACAGCAAAGTCAGTTAATTTATGAAGTCTTATCTTTATTTGTTCTTGAGTTGTTCCGGAGCTAGCCGTATTTTCAGTAGAAGAATTATCTGTATTTCCATTTGAATCACTTGTATTTGTTTGGTTATTTTTATTGAAAAAAGAATCAAACAAACCATAACCAGTTTGATTGTTCGGATTGCTGGTATTAGTATTTTTTTTACTATATAGATAATAGCTAAGCATTCCTAGCCCTACTATTATAAATACTACTATTAAGATTATCTTTGTTTTACGTGGCATAGATCAACCATATAATTGTACCATAAAAACCAACCCACTATATCTATATTTTTGAGAGTTTTTTACTTAAAGCATCAAAACTAGATTTAAATAGTTTACATGCTGCAAAAGCATTAGAATAAGGATCTAATATGTCACCTCCTTTGCCATAGTTCTTAAAAACATCATTACTAATAGCAAATAAACCAAGATACGTCCCAGTTTTAGCTTGGGTTGTTAAATTGCAACTAGATTCAATAACACACATTGTCTTTAGAGTTGTTATATCCATACCCGTTTCAGTTGAAGCTTTATTTAGGGCATCTATTATATTTTGTGAAATCTTATAACCCCCCACAACGCTTTTTTTTACAGCCCCTACCTTCTTAGACCAATACTTCAAGAAGTTTACTGGAGTAAGAGTTGTAGTTCCAATAGTTTTCTGAGCACTTTTCTTATTAAAATTACTCCTCATGTTTTTATTTATATCACCTTTTACAAAGGGGTTAATAGAAGGAACCTCGGCGTAACCTTTTTTTGCTGACCAAAATATTGCAGCAGCTCCAGCCACACCTTGTTGGTGAGCCATATATCCAACAAAAGTTGAATCAGTATAGTCGGATATATTTGCGTTAATTTCGCTCGAATTAAAACTATCAATATTTTCTATAAAACGAATATCGTCTGCACGATCCCTTACTTCTATAGCTGCCTCTACCTGATCCACAGAGAGCCCCTCACTTCCCGTCAATGCTGGATCTATGGTATTTAAAATAGCATATGCACCAAGAGCAAGTAATAACCCCCCAATAGGCCCCCAAATCTTCTTTTTAAGCTCTGCTTTCTCAGTAAATGACTCACTAGTCATATATGAAATACCATGGATGATTAGCATGATAACTGCAAGTACTCCACATATACCAATAGCTATATTAAAGAGTATATTAAAATACTTCCCTATATCATTAGTCTCTATACTCTTGAGTCCCGGTAATGGAGCAAGGAGATTGTAGGTGGTGTTATCTGAGGGTTTAACTTGCTCATTAGTAGGGAGGTTTACAGGATCATCTTTTGGATCAGCGAAAGTTGTTCCAAAAGAAACAAAGAAATTAAATATTATTGTTAGTATTACAAGATATACTTTTAGGTTTTTCATGTTAAAGAGTTAAGTTTAGCTTGCCACTAACCTTTTGAAACAAGAAATTTAAATTCTCCATTACTAAATCAATAGTTGCATAGCCTCCTCTCGCAGATGGCCTAACAGTTAATTCTGTTTTTTTAGAAGGAGTATCGATTGTTTCCCCATTAATTTTCCAATTGTAAGAGAAGTTGACCTCATTGCCTTCTAAAGCTAGAAAATAGGGTTCTGCTACGAGAGTCACTTCATCTTCAGGGATAAAAGATCCATCTGAAAGTGCATTATTATACAAAACTCCTTCAGTTGGAGATTTTTTATAAAAAATAATTTTAGGGTTAACTATAGGAATATCGATAGTTTTACTCGCATTATATTTTCCATCGATTGATGAAGCTCGAACTGATATATTTTCTTTTGTCTTTAATTGATTGTTGGAAAAAGTATAAGAATCCTTTCCGTAACCGGAAGCTTCTTGTACAGCATTATCGTCATTTTCCCAATTATAAGTAATATTACCCTTGCCTTGTTTTATATTATTTGTATTTGGTATTGCTACTACTTTTATAGTGCTTTCTCTAGATGGAAAAGATTTCCCTCTATAAAATGGTGGAGTGTATGAACCAATACTTTCCCACAAAAGCTCAACCTCAGAAGTTTTTATTGTGACCCTTTTTGTAAATTTATCAGCACTGTCTGGAGGTGTTATTGTTATATAAAAATCAGTTGCCAGATCTGGCCCAAGAGCTTGAAAAGAATAAGAAAGTTTACCATAGCCTGAGAGTAGTATCTTTGAGCCGTTATGCCACTCAATAAAAGCTTTATTTAAGTCCGTCGCGTAACTAGATATTTTAATAGTTACATTTTCGTAAGGTTCTGGGTTCTCGGGTATTGTAGTTACATCTATATCTCCATCTTGAAGACCTACTTCAGATGCACGAATGCTTAAGGTAGGAGTTAATAAAAACCCAAATATTAATAGCCCAAAACCCATAGTTTTTATTCTTAAGAATATCACCTATACATTATATGATAACTTACTTTGGATTGCCACTTTAGCTTAACCTTGTTTATTGGCAGCAGCTAGGTCGTCCTTTGCTTTTTTTATAGCTAGTATCTGTGATGGGTCTGAAGTAATTATTTGATCTTCAGTATAAGAAGCGATAGTTTTGACTGCAACGTGCTTGAGCCCTGCAAAGAATATTCCCTCTCCGACATTTGCTTCTAGGAGTAGATACTTTTCTTCATCTGTTAGGTTAAAAGTTTTCTGAAGAACATCAACAGTTGAAGGAGATTGTTTCAATAGTAGTTGAATAGAAGAGTTTGTAACAATTGGCACACCATAAGGACTCTTCATAAAGTCTCCTACGTCTTGAGTAATAGTAGCAAGACCAAGATAGTATTTACGCCCACGTTTAGCGATTGAATATAAGAATGAAGCAGTATCTTCAGATTTCATCATCCACCAAGCCTCGTCAACTACAAGCAATCTCTTTTTGATATTTTTACGAACAGCGTTCCAGATATAGTGTGTAACTATATACATAGCTACAGGTTTGAGTTCGTCCTCCATGTCTCGAACTGAAAAGACAACAAATTTACGATTGATATCTACATTTGATGGTTGGTTCAAAAATGATGCCCAAGATCCATGAGTAAACTTTGTTAATCTCTGTATAAGTGATGCACTCCCCTCCATGCCAGCTAAAACCATTTCAAAATCTGTTAAAAGTGGTGGCTCAATATTTGCAAAGTTTGAATCTGGAGTGATATCTTTCAAGGCATATGTTTCTGTGATAGCTCGATCGATAATAGAATCTTCTTCTGGGGTAAGCCCTCCAAGCATTATACGAAATAGACCAACAAGGTTTATAGTATTTGCACGCAAAACATCTGCTGGTGTTTCATCTGCAGTAGGTATAGGTAGATCAAATGGATTTATATGGTGATCTGAAGAAAGAGCGATGTTAAAATATCTTCCACCTACAGCTTCGGATAAGTACTCGTATTCTCTTTCTGGGTCTATAACTATGACTTCAGTGTCGAACATAAGAGTCCGGATAACTTCAAGTTTAGTGGCATAAGATTTTCCTGCACCAGAAGTAGCAAAAGTTATCGAGTTGTAGTTTGGAAGAGAGAATCTGTCAAAGATTATAAGACTTGAATTGTGGCGATTTACTCCATAAAGTATTCCTTTATCAGAAGTAAGGTCAAAAGACACGAAAGGAAATAAACTAGAAAGTGGTTCAGTGTTAAGTTTTTGATGTATTCCCAAAACGTCAGTGCCTAAAGGAATCACACTCTTAAAGGCTTCGTCTTGCTGGAATAGTGCTGGCTTTAGATATATAAGTTTTGACTCTAAGAGAGATTTGATTTCGCTCTCTATTTTAAATAAATCATTTTCGTTGTCGGCATAAACTGTGATATATAAACCTACGTCAAACATTTTTTCTTGTGCCTGCATCAAGTTATCACGTAAACTTTCTAAATCTCTATAAGCAGTATCAAGCATTGGATCGCGAACAAGCCCTTTTGACTCCCTGATAGATATCTGACTTTGAACTTCTGCAACTTTATTTTGAAAAGTATGCAAAACATCAACAGTATCTATTGGATGGATAAATATTGATACATCGAAAACTTTATCTAAATTTATTATTGGTGAGAACCAATTGTCTGTAAGATATCGCGGATAAGATATCACAAAGAAAGTACGAGCTATTTTATCTCCAAGATTGAGTGACTTAGGAGTAATTTGTAGTGCTGATGGAGCAATTATATCTTGGAGTTCGAGAACAGCAGCCTTGTATATTTCTGTAGGCAAAACAGGCATAACCATACTTTTTGGTTTTGATATGTCATTCTTTTTTCCAAATAATGATGAAAATATACCCATGTTATTGTAATTTAATACCCCTACTAATATCTCCTGGGTTGAAAGTCTTATAGAAAAGTTCAACTTCTTCTTCTGTTGTTAATTGGCTACTTCTTATACCAAGTCCACCAAGTCCTGAGATTATAACATTAACTCTCTGGTCTAACTGGCTACGTTTTTCTTCAAAGGATGCCATATCAAGTGCTTTTTTTGTATTTTCAACAGCTTTTTTTTGTTCTCCGCCACCTATTATTTTATCAAGGAGTCCGTCGCTTGATTTGAGTATTGTAGGGCTGTAAGGTACTACAACAAAAAATGTTTTAGTCATTATATTTACTTCATCTGTAAAAGCTCTAATGAAGTCAATGTATTCTTTCGTCTGTATTTTTAAAAGTTTTTCGTTTTGAGTTTTTAATCTTTCTTCAAGCATACCCAAATAAGGCCTGATATCTAGTCTCCTTGATTGCATTACTATTTGAGTTGAAAAATCTAATCCATTCAAAAAAGATTGAAATTGGCTAATGATAGCTGCTTGCTCATCTGCAGATTTAAGAGAAAGATTGATTGAAGAAGCAATCAAAACTGCACGAAGGCCACCATCTTTTAAAATGATAACTCCATTTCTAACTTCTTTGATCGGTACAAATTCTTGAGCTGCGCGTGCATTTATAGCCATAAGTTTATTATATCATGTCCCTACTCCTTATTGTTCTCATCGGGTTGTACATCTAGACTCCAAGAGATGTCTCTCAATTTGCTTGAAGATAAAACTGGTAAGACTGAAGTCTGTGGGATAGCATCTTCTTCTTTTTTAGCGTCTTTTGGTTTAGCTAAACGTTGTTTCCATATATAGAGCTTGTTTGAAATAGCGTAATTCATTGCTGCCTGAAGATAGTATATAAAAGGCTTATTGTTTATTTTGTAAAAAGTAAGAAGACCTGCTAGGAATCCTACTGGAAGAATTAAAAAAATCGCTATCCAAAAAGGAAGAAGCCTATATATTACAAATATCATTCCAGCTCCACCTGCCATATAGACGAATTGTCTAAAAGTAAAAGGACCAAAAAGTTTGTCCTCAACGTCGATAAATTGTGGAACTTTAAATTGCATGCTTTAATTGTATCACAAAATTATACTGCTTCGTGATATGGATCGTGGGGTTTTTCTGTAGGACTTGCTACTTGGGGTTGAGTAATGTTTAGAGGTTTAGGAGTAGTAGGCATAGCGGGATTTATTTTAGGAATAGTCTGATTACTAACAACAGGTTTACTTACAGTTGGAGCGCTCAATTTACTACCAATGATACTTTTCATAACATCTTCTTTTTCTGGTTCACCTTCTATCATTTCAATACCCGCACTTTTATAAATTCCAGATTCAGTTTTAGGTGCTACTTCGACTGCTTTTGGGATTATAGATGTGAAAACCTTTGGAGCTTCTGGTTTTACAACTGCATAAGGTGGCAGAGGAACCTCATCTTCCCCCTCTTGTACTGTGCCTTTGCTTTGTTCCCAATGAGTACGGAGAATTTCGCGGATATTTTTTAAAATTTCTTCATTTACTCTATTAACTATCTCACTTACTACATCGGGCTTTAATCCTAATTTACTATTTAATTCCCCCTCGTATTTATCAGGGTGGATTACATTTAAGAGAACTTTGTTAGTAACTTCTTCCAAACTCTTCATTTGATCTATTGAAAAGTCTTTCTCCTTAGCAATATTATAAAGCTTTGTCCTATAATCTGATTCTCGTACAGCATCCTGAACTTCTTTGGGTAATTTTGCAAAGTATCCCTCTTCATAATATGAATCTGGTAGATCTGAAACTATTCTATCTTCAGTCTCATCGGCTCTAAAATTTTTCTTTATTATTTCAACAACTCTTTTAAAAACTTTCTCGTTCACATCTTTTATAATGCTATCAAGTTTATACTCAGGAATGTCCAAATCATCAGTTAAACTAGTTTTGTAATCATCTGGATGAATTTGACCCAATAATACCATGGTAGTATTTAACTCTAGTTCACTTATTTCTTCTGGTTTTAGTTCATACCTAGTAGCTATTTCAAGTATATTTTTATCATAACCGGGGTCCATAATAATAGCCTGTATCTCTGGTTGGAGGTTATTAAATCTTTCTAATATTGATTTTTGTATTTCTTCTTGATCCATATAATTTATTTAATTAATGAGCTGGTCCATGATTATCGTGAGGATCTCCTCCACCAGGTGCAGGGTGTTCTTCATGAGCTGGTTCACTATGCGCTGGGGTACCACTTCCAGGATTGTAAGTATCCTTGAATTCTTCTTTATGGAAATCTTTATTTCCAGCTTGTCTGTTTGTTGTACCACTATGAAGCGCCATATTTCTAATAGCACCGGCGATACTTCCAACTCCTGCTCCAAATGCTGTACCGATTATAGGAACTACAGATCCAGCCACAGCTCCAACTGCAGCTCCTTTTAATCCTCCTTCTAATCCTTCCCATAATGTTTTCCCAAGTCCACGCATGCGTGCTTTTTCAGCGTGACCAAATTTCTTTATGTTTCCAAGATCATCTCTGTATTTTTGAGCCTCCTTCCAAACTTGTTGTTTGACTGGGTCATTTGGATTTTCTTCCGCTTCCTTTTTAGCTTTCTTATATGCTTTATCTGTTTTATCAACATCGTATATCTTTCCTGATTTGCGTCTTTGTGTAAGAGCATATTCCATTTGTCTACCAGTCTTAACCCTTTCTTGTTTCTTTTGTAAACCTTTAACATCATATTCTTGTTTTGCAACTTCAGCTTTAAATTCAGAACTATTTCTATCAACAACTCTTGTCTCACCATTTGGATCAGTTACTGTCATATTCTTTTGAGTTTTGAATTTAGCTAGCACGTCTTCTTTCGCAGCTATTTCATCCGCCAAGTCATCGTATTGATGGTGATCATATCCAAGAGATTCTCCAAATTTCTTTTCTTTTTCAACTTTACGTTGTTGAGCTCCAACATATCCACCAACAGTATTTTTTGTACCAAGTCCCACAAATGATGCCCCCTTGTTTAAGTTCATGCCAGTTTCCTTTGAAAATGCATTACCAGCAACTGTTTGACGGACATCAAAGCTTCCTCGGGCTGTCTTACTAGTTAGAGTTTTTAATCCAGTAGTTTTAGTTAAGAATTGTGCCATCCTACCTTTTTTACCTGCAGCTGCATCATTTAACCAGTTTTTCTTATCCAAATAGTTTGCTCCCCTACCAACAGTTTGCCTCAATCCCATAGCAGCCACACCAACTCCTGCACCAACAGCAAGACCACCTACCATGTTTCCTGCTTTTGTTATTGCAGCTCCAATATCACCAGAGAATTTAACAGCTAGCCCTTTTGCTTTATTCATTAATACTATAATAAATGCGAATGGGACTATAACAGCAATTATAAATGTCACACCACTACCAACATTTAGAGTTATAAAGTTTTTTGCGTCTACAAATTTTATAATCAAATACATAAAGAACATAAATATCGGAGCTAAGAACGCAAGCTTGAGAGTATTTGGCCACCACTTTTTCCATCCAATAGTATCAACATCTTGCATAGCCGGTACCATATATGAGAAAAAGGCCAGGGGTACTAAGATCATAGCAATCCAAAGACCTACTACTCTGGCAATAAATATAATTCCGGATGTCAAAAACACAATCATACCAATTACGTTTACCGCGCTTGAAAGCAAGGTTATGAGTATAAAGGTTCCATTTGTAACTCCAGTGTGGCTATCAACCCCCTCACTTGTAATACTTCCATTGTTCATTACTAATTTTGTTTCGTTTGCCTTGATTATGAGAGACTGTGGATCAAACTTATCTACGATTGCAGCAGAGATTTGTTTCTCACCATTATCTCCAAGTTTGTTTACTATATCTTTATTAGGGCCAGTTTTATCTTTTTCATTGACTGATACATTACTATAAAAGACCCTCGCCAGTATATTTGATGTATCTACAATTACTCTAGTTGCAAACAAACTGAAGTTCATTAATAGTCCGATAATGACGACATTCATAATCATTTCTTTGGTTTTGAACCCGTGCAAGTTTAGTATCGTTGAAAAAGCAATCCAGAGCAGTACAAATATAAAAAACAAATTCACAAAATCTCTTACGATACCCCAACCCTCTTCTACGAAAGGATTTCTATATGAAGTATCATTCACAGAGTAGAAAAACGAGAAATCAAAAAACTTACCAGCTAGCTCGAATAATGCTGATGTTGGTTTAAATACTAGCCCATATATAAGGTTGGCAATACAACCAGACATAGAAAGACCAAACCAATATAGACACTCCGGCATTCCATCCCCAGCTGCTCCATATTGACCAGTTTCAGGACCAGTATCTTCTTCGCCGTCAGCTAATGTTTTTATTGGAATATCAAACTTTTTCCAAGACCTAGTAGCTTCTTTTTTATCTCCATTACTAACAACAATACTTAAAAAATATTCTGTTCCTTTAGATAAAGGGGATAACTCAAAAATATACTGCCCATCCATTATGTCATCACCATCTTCATCATAATATTTTTCCCCAGGAGCTGCCGCTCCTTTAGGCGTAGTATCTACTGTTAAAACTTGGGTTGGATTTTCTAAATCAATCTCTTTTTGAGGAATCATAGCTTTTACATCACTAGGTAAAATAAATGTTCCAGAATTGTAATTTAAATCTATACTAACTCCAGGTTTATCTGTAACTATATATCCAGCCCAGTGATTCACTGTTGCTGATCGGTGCATTATATCAAGTTCGTAAGTTACGGATGTCTGCGTTCTTTTTACAACAAAAGGTTTAGGGAAAAAAGCAGCTTCAGCCTCTAATTTTTTTACTGCAGGAATTCCATTTTTTATACCAAGCGTAAAAGGCGCGAAAAGATTCACGAGAATAAGGGTTATTAGGATTGAAGGGATTACTTTTTTCATTCGCAATATGATACTAATTATATCATATTTATAGACTTGGTTTGAGCTGTTACCAGATATTTAGTTGGTACTCCAAATCTTGATATTGTGTTGGAGCATAAAAATCTGGTTTGATACTGAAGTCCCCATAGTAAGGGTTATTTTTAGTAGCCTTAGGTCCTACGTATTTTACATCTCTTTTTTGGTCTTTACATTGAAGAGTAAGGGTGTCGGCTTGGTCGATCAACGCTTGATTCCTTTTTATATCTCCGTTTATAAGAGCTACTTCATCGGCTGTTTTCAGCTCTGGAGCTATCAAGTAGTATTGGCGTAATAGTTCAGCTAGCTCGTCTTTTTCAGCATCTGTGTATTCAAGTTCTTCATCTATTGGGCAAATTTTAGTTTCATCCTTAGTTGGTTCAGGAGTAAGAGTAGGCTTAATACCACCAGTAGTCCCGACTATCGGGTTATTGCCAGAAGTTATACCCTCTCCAGGTGTTGGAATAGGGTTAAAAGGTGCAGTTATTCCACTTTTTTTATTTATACCTCCTACATTTCCACCAGTAACTTCGTTTATATCACTTCCACTGTTGTTTTGTGCGTTATTATTTGATCCGTTATTTTGATCAGTGGTTTCTGTTTCAGTATCTGTCTTATCTACAGTGTCTACAGTTTTTTGTTTAGGTGTACCAAGCAGTGGAGAAAACAATTTTGTAAGAGATTGATTTTTCGTCCCAAAAAGTTTATCACTATTTTTAAATAGCAAGTATGCAACTACAACAAGCACAACAATTGCGATTATTGTTATTATTAGGGCTTTACTTTTTTTAGGATTGTTTTCCATATATTTATTGTGCAACTTTTATTAATGTACCTTCTGGTTCAAGAGGGGCATAATCTTTTATTATCTGTTTCTTGGTTTTTATTGTAGGTAAAGGCCTATCATCTGTCGAAGAAATAATTTTTCCATTATAATCTGTGAAAGTTGTCTTTTCTTTCAATAAGCAAGTTGGGCTAATTTTTACTCCACCAGTTTTTACCATTTTTTCTGCCCTTCTTTTTTGTGCAGCAGCTATTATTTCATTTACTCTTTTTTGTATTGCTTTTAGTTTGTCTAGATTTGGTGTTGCTTCTGCAAGCAAGTCCCTTGAGTCGTTTTTTGCAGCCTCTATCTCTTCGATATAATCTGGAATATTTTTCGTGAGCTGAAGACCTCCTTGGGACATTTGAAGATATTTTGCATTTCCCTTCCAATAGTTTTGCATTGGACTAGCTAGTCCATAAGTTGCGTCTATATATTCTTCAAACCCATCTAGGGTCGCTAGAAGTTTTGCAGGGTCAAGTCCTGTATTTTCTGGTGCAATCATTCTAAGTATTGAATCGCGATCTGTTCCTATTGTGTTTGCGATAAATATTGGATCAAGTGGTCTTTTACCAGCCAACATATCGTTTCTAATTTGTTCGTTTTTTATTCTTATTCTCTCATTGTCTGCTTCTATTGCAGCTTTTTGTTCTTCGTAATCCCTATAGTCTTTTGCTTCTTTAAACTTCTTTCTTATTTGATTCATTCCAGCTAGTGGGTTTACAATGAAACTAATTCTCTTAAAGAGTGAAACTTTCTTTTTAACAGGCTTATCTGGTATTGGCTGAGGATATTCATAAGTACCTTCTGGAGCGTATTCTATTGTATTTCCTACATTCCCAATATCATTTACACCATTCAAAGTGGCCAAGTATTCATCGATAGCTTCTTTTGAATTTTCTCTCCAATTTGGATTTGGGCCAGGAATACAGTAATCAAGTTCACCTAGGGCTGGCAATACATCTGCTATAACACCTTTATAGATTCCCATAGCATCTATATAATCATATTGATTTTGGATTACACCTTTTTTGATTAATACCCCATCTTGGTCATAAATATTTCCAAGGTCTTTTGTAATATCAAATCCGTCATCTTGGATGTATGGGCGAGGATTTTTAATTGGGCCACTATTACCTCCTCCAGTCGGCGCACCTCCTCCGTTAGTAGTGCCACCACCAGTACCTACCGTGACTCCAGTTGTTGTAGCTACAGGAGTAGTGCCAGTTCCAAATATAGTATCATCTACACTCACATACCCTTCATCATCAAAGGTTATTGCTTGGACTGTTGTTCCACCAGCTGCTGTCGTAGTTATATTTTTAGCTGGATCAAGTCCTGCAAGTCCCTGGTTTTCAAATTTAGCAAGTAGCATTGTAAACAATGCATTGAGTGCATCGTTCATTGTTTTGACTAGTTCTAACTGGCGCTCAGGAGTATTTAAGTATGTGTTTGCTTTTGTAGCTATAGCGCTTCCCGGAGTTACAGTTTCCCACTCTTTACATTTTTGTTCCGTAGGAGCTTTACCGCCATTTTTACTACATGAGGCTATAAGACCTGAATATTCTGATTCAACATTACTCTTACAAGAATTTATTGCAGCCGGTGTCTTGTTGTCAGTTTCACATGTTTGAAGGGCATCACTCTTTTGAGATTCATAGCTTGCTGTACAACTACTTATCTCAGCAGAGGTTGGCGCAGTTGGCGTTTCAAATACTTTACATTTTTGCTGAGGTCTATATCCCTGGCCTTGTACCAACTCAGCCTTTGCATTCTCAACTTGTTTTTGTTGCTTACTTCTTATATTTTCAGTTGCTTTTATTGTAAAACCAAAAGGATTATTCTGATCATTCTGAGTTAAAGCCCACCAGCCATCCCAACCACCTTGACTGAAGTCATTTGCAAAACTTTGTGGTGTTGCACCTGGCTCAAGATAGTTTGTTAAATCTTGTTTCAGGGAAGATGCAAAATCTTTCTTTAGCTGTTCTGTTGTAATTGCTCCGCGTGCAAAATCTCTACCATATGGATAATCAGCCCCATTCATCGGATCTTTAAATAATTTTGTTTCTTGTTCCAAAATACTATTTTCTATATCACCCATGTATTTACTAAGATTGTTTACATAGAAAGAATTGCCACTAAACCCGGTATTGATCCAGTTCATAGTGTATTTTGTCATTGCAGAGAGTTGATTCTTAGCAAGTTGGATAGCGATACCATTTAGACAGTTCTCTCTATATTCTTTTTTAGCTTCTTTAGTATCTTTTTCTTTTTTATCCTCTTGTTGTTTTTCTGCTGCATCATCAAGTTTCTTTTCAACCCCAGGAGCTTCGGTTTTGTCTTCTGTTAAGTTTCTATTAGCGATATTCTCTACTCCTTTTCCAGCTCCAGTTCCAAGATCAGTTCCGGTTCCTACTACTTTTGTTGTTGTAGCACCTAAAGCAGTTTGAATAACTCCGGTTATTACTGTAGTTATTATATTTTTAGTATTCTTCGCTAATAGTTTTTTTGCCCAATCTTGCAATTTTTTCTTTGCTTTATCTACTAGCTTGTTTGCAATTTTATTTACCGCTCCAACAATTTTGTCTGCAACCTTGTTTACTATTCCAGTACAACCTACCACTTGGGAAAGTAGTTTAGGATTTATAAAATCTTTAACTTTTGGCTTGAAAGGATTGTCCCCACTATTTGGATTGTCGTAATTAAGGGATGCTGAAGTCTGACCGGAGGGGGTGGATTGAGGAGAACCTGTTGCAATACCAGCATATACTTGCAAAGGTAAAATAGTTTCCACTAAGAATAAGGCTATGACTAGAGTAGAAATGATTTTTCTTGTAGTTCCTTTATTCATAATAGATTGATCATTAAATAGTATAACACATTATTAATTACCAGAAATGCCATCAATGTCGATTTCAAGTGCGTCGCTGTATTTTTTGTAGTTTATAAAAGATTTTATGCCAGAAAGGGGGTCACCTAGAAGGTTTGTCATTCCAACAATACTTTGCCCAACCTTTTCGTAGTTATTTGCAAGACTAATGTGTGGGTTTACTAAAGTATTTGGTACTGGTATCTTTATAAATTCAGCCCCGAAATCTCTATAAGCTTTAGATATTGAGTCTATTTGTTTAATAGCGTTAGGGTCTTTGTTTGCTAATCCTTGGTTTATAAATATAAGCTCATCCCCAATATTTTTATCACCATATTTGATAACTAAATTTATAAAAGCCTCATAATAGTCACTAATAGAATTAGCATCAGACTCTACAACCTTGACCATATTCCTTGTGTATATATCATCAATAGGGGTTGCTTCAACTTTTTTACCAATAGCGTCTGACACTGCTTGTATTGAGTTTTGATCAAGAGTTCCACCTTGCTGGAGTGACATAATAATAGAGAAAAAATCACGTGAAAGTGCATCGTTTTCAGATATTGGAGTATCTCCAACTGCTAGGTCGGGTCTGTCTTTAGCTATAGTTGCCCTTTTAGCTAGGATAAATTCCTTATTTTCTGGGCCATTTTTGGTAGGGTCAAGACCCCAAAGCTTCTCTTCCCAGTCAGGGATAGTATTAGCATTTGCATCTTGTTCAGTTAGGTTTTTTACTACTAGTTTACTTTTTGGAAGAATTTTTGATTTACCGCCAAAATATCTGGCGATTTCATATATTCCTAAAATAATAGCAAGTATAATAGCGACAGCTACGACCCTCTGTATGAATTGTTTACTTGGTAGATATTCTTTATTCATTAGATATAAATATTATACAACTCAGATTACAAATCTCCTATAGTAGATGGGACAAATTTAGTTAATTTTAGCCAAGTATCTAATGGTAAGTCCTCAGCTCTTGATTTTGGGTCTATTTTTAAATCTACAAAAGACTCCTCTATTACCATTTTAGGTATTATCAATTCTAAATTCTTTTTTAAAACTTTTCTTTTGTGTGAAAAACCTGTTTTAACAATATTAAAAAATCTACCCTCTTCTTTATGATTAGTAAAGTTTTTCCTTGAAATGTTACTTACAGTAATAATTGCCGAATCAACCTTGGGTGCTGGGCTAAAAAATCTCTTACTTACTTTCATAATATATTTAGGGTCACCGTATGCTTTTACAGAAAGAGACAAGATGCTTTCTTTCTTATCATTTGCAACTATACGCATTGCAACCTCTTTTTGTACTAATATCACCATCTTACTTGGCTGCGTTTCTTCGGATAAAAACTTCTTAAATATTGCACCGGTTATGTTGTAAGGAATGTTTGCAATTATTTTGTACTCGTTATTTTTTAAGTTGTATTTTTTTGCTTCAAATTCCAAAATATCGCCTTGTACTAGTACAAGAATACCCGTATCTATCTGTGTTTTGAATTTTTCCTCAAGGATTAATATCAAATCTCGATCTTTCTCAATAGCAATAACCTTGCAAGCTTTATCCAGCAATTTTTCAGTCAGAGCTCCTTTGCCTGGACCAATTTCTAAAACAATGTCTTCTTTAGAAACTTCCCCAGCTTCACACATCGTTCGGAGTGCAAGCTCAGACTTTAAGAAGTTTTGCCCAAAAGATTTTTTTGCTACATGGACCATGAATTAATACTAACACGCTTTTAAAATAAAAA
>OFQY01000102.1_pt1 | contig 38742 bp, 43 predicted proteins | sample 1542991 | NCBI WGS metagenome assembly OFQY01 (sample SAMN07774224, study PRJEB24372) | wastewater metagenome | isolation source: Exp Tend VB 10WW | collected 2016-02 | reverse complement strand
TTTCGGGAGAAAATCTTATCCCACCTTGGTTCCCACCAAGATTAAAAGCTTTTTGTGAATAAATAGCAGTATTTACCTCAGCCGATCTGCCAAAGTATACGTTCTCCATTTTACCGACTATACCCTGTCTATATTCAGCCGAAACTTCTTTCGGAACACAAACAGCAGCCTCATCTTCAACTAAACCTGAATCCTGAAGATGTGTAGTACCATGTTCTTCGTCATATGCTTTTTGAAGCGTAATCCGGGAAACACTACCTACGGTATCCTGGTTTTTATGCACAACATGCATAACCGGAACCTCAGAAAAGCTTGTAATCTTATTAGAAATATCTAACACAACTATAGGCTTCTCTTTATCGTCAAAAACAACAGTGAATAATCTTCCAGCTCCTCCAAGAGAAACTTGAAGTGTGTAATCGTAGTTATTATCATCTAATGACTTTTTGTACCCACCATCCTTGGCAGATATAAGGCCACCGTCAGATTTTGCGAAGTAAGCTTTTTTAGTGAAAGTTTTTGGCTTTCTAATACCTAAAGAAAATTTTGTTTCTTTAGTACTAATAGCTGCCTGAGCTACAGTGGTAATAAAGTTACTACCAAAAGATACTTGTTTTTTTATAGAACTTCTCATATTGTATATTTTTGTACACAATAGCACAATATGAAGGAAATGTCAAATCCTAGCTCTTTTGCTGTTTGGCGCGCCACTCCTCTATTTTCTTGTGATGACCGCCAACAAGTACCTCTGGGACCTTATGCTTCTTTTGCTTCTCCCCCTTTTTAGCCTTTGGCCACAAAAGAACATCCGGTCGAGTATATACACGAGGACTTGCGACGCGTGCTTCTTCAAGAGATTCTTTATCTCCGAGCACACCAGGGATTTGTCGAGTAATAGCATCAGCCATCACGAGGGCTGGTAATTCCCCACCTGTTAGCACATAGTCTCCAATACTATATTCATCAGCCTTCAATATTTTTCGTACTCGATCATCCACTCCTTCATAGCGTCCGCAGACAAATACAATATCTGAATATTGTTTTGCCATTTTTTTGGCAACAGTGTTAGTGAACATTTTTCCTGAAGGGCTAAGTACTATTACTTTCAACTTTTTACCTTTAACTTTCAACTTGCTGAACGAGCGGAGTATCGGTTCAGCTGTCATCACCATACCCGGACCTCCTCCATACGGACGATCATCAGTTTTCTGATGTCGCTCTTTTGAATAGTCTCGAATATTTACCACAGCAAAGTCCACCAACTTTTTCTCTTTGGCACGCTTCAACATGGCTTCGGATATGTATCCGTCGATCATCCCCGGGAAGATTGTAAGAAAATGAAATTTCATAAGTTAGTAAGTAGATAGTAGTAGGTAGATAGTAGAAAGTCAAAAAAATAAGCCAGGGTTCTTTTCAGAAACCTGGCTTTCAATCTCACAATTCACTCGATATATATAGAGTAAAAATTTTAATGTTTGGGTGCCTCAATATGAGGCACCCCATTATTTTGTTGTTAAAGAACGTGGCTTTCACCGTTAAGTCCTATAACTCACATAATCATTTTCACTACTCAACCCAACAAGCGCTGTGTTGGCTAGTCAGCTTCACTAGCAATGAACTATTCAATATAATCATAGCACTATGATATAATTCTGTCAAGTACCAAAAATCCCCTATTTTCAAGGGGATTTTCCTACTAACTACTCTCTACTTACTACTATCTTCTCTAAAGATCCTTCAAGTCCGCCATTGCATCATCGAGGTTTGCCACATCAGGCTGTCGTTCATATCCAGCAGGCTCATTGATCTTGAGGTTCACTCGGGCGTTATGCTTCATGCCTACCACTCGAAGTAGGGTTCGGATAGCCTTGGCAGTGTTGCCTTGACGACCGATGATTTTACCCATATCTGTTGGGTTTACAGTCATAGTTAGGAGTACTCCCATTTCGTCTACAGTTCGATCAACCACAACATCAGCCGGGTTATCTACGAGTGCTTTTACTACCATTTCCAAGAATTCTTTGTCATTCATATCATTATCTGTCTTAAAGTATTAATACTGCGATTGTACCAAATTTCTCACCTTTTCAAAAGCGACTACAAAAATAGAGTGCAATAAAAGCCATACTACATTTTATTCTCTGCGGATGCCTGCGCAGAGTCCTCGATTCATAAAACATAGTATGGTTTTTATTTTCTAAACTTGTTCCCTTCCCTAAGCGAGTAAAAAATCTCTCCATTATTTTGCCGTGTTTCGAGGCTGGCTGAGCCGAGAATCAAGAAATCCGCTAGCAAGCGGATTCTGACGGCAAAATAATGGAGAGATTTTTTACGAGCGACTATTTTTTGCGAAGCTCTTTTCTCTTCGTTGTCGGAGCCTTCTTTGAGAGTACGTTCTTTTTCTTTCCTTCAATCACTTTGTGCTTTATGAGCATATTGTGCACTGTCGGAGAAACTTGGGCACCACTCTTAATCCAGTGAAGGATGCGGTCATTCTTTAATATAACAGTATCACTTTTAAGTGTTTGTGAGCCGAGGATTTCCAAAAACTTACCACTTTGTGGGCCATTTTTTGAGTCAGTAACAACTAGGCGAAATGCCGCGTCATTCTTCCCTCCAATTCTCTGTAGTCGTATCTTTAACATGTGAGGGGGATAATAGCAGGAAAAGAAAAAAGCGTCAAACTAATGACGCCTCAAAACCTTAACTTCTCCATTCTAATTCTTCCCAACCATTTTGTTTTATTTTGTATGGAAAAGTTCTCCTCCAAACAAAACATTACTACTATTGTCCCAGTGATCTAAATAGGCTTCTACAATATATCTTTCTTCATGACTATCTATATCAAGTTCCTGAATAGGAGCTGCTACTTTAAAATTTCCTCCAGCAACTCTAATTTTCCAACCTGGATTTGGGACATGAGAAACCAATAACTCTTTTCTAAAACGCTTTTGAGTAGCATTGGGGTTAGAATAAAGGATGTAGAGAACTTTAACTTTGTTTTCCTTTTCCATAATAGAATTTTTATTAGTTCTACTCCTGAACAACAAATATGTCAAATTAAATAAATTATGTTAAAGTAAGCCAATGCAAGAACTCAAAATCGGAGCCCAATTTGAAGGCTCGATCAATATCTCCACTAAAGGCATCGGGTACGTAAAGGTTCGAGATTTGGGCATTTCTATCGAAGTTCCACGAGAAGCACTCAATCGTGCTTTTCATATGGACAATGTACTCGTTGAAGTCACCGGTCTTCCTGAGGGAGCCAATCCACAAGGAAAAGTCCTTGATATCCCCCGCCGAGCAAAAGTCGGATACTCCGGCACGCTTTCATTTGAACAAGGCTCGCACTGCATCGTGAGCAATGATGGTCGTATGTACACACCTATTGTTATTCCCGCAAACAAACTCTCTGGCGCCAAAGCTGGGGACAAAGTCTTTTGTTCTATTACTGATTGGCCGGATCCTATGGGCACACCGACTGGTGAAGTGACTCGTGTCCTCGGTAAGCCACTTGAGAACAATGCTGAGATGCTCTCTCTGGCTCTTGAAAAAGGTTTCGATGACACCTACCCTCCGGCTGTAGAAGAAGAGGCCAAAAAAATTCACGAACACGGTATAACAGAAGACGAAATAAATAATCGTCGTGACTTCCGAAAAATTGCGACCTTTACCATCGACCCTGCAGACGCCAAAGACTTTGACGATGCTATTTCTGTACAATTTTTAGAAAATGGAAACACTGAAGTCGGTATTCATATCGCTGATGTGTCTCACTATGTTGTTCCGGGAACAGCGCTCGATGCAGAAGCCTATCGACGCGCTACATCGGTATACCTTGTGGACCGTACTATCCCGATGCTTCCTGAAGTACTCTCAAACGAACTCTGTTCACTGAACCCTGACGTTGACCGTCTGACCATGAGTGCGGTATTTGAAATCACTCCAAAGTTTGAAGTGGTAAATCAATGGTTCGGAAAGACGGTCATTCATTCGCACTACCGATTTAGTTACGAAAATGCACAAGAAGTGTTGGACAAAAACGAAGGTCCCTTTCTCAAAGAGCTACAAAGTGCTCTCGCTATTGCCCAAGATTTGGAAAAGAAACGATTTGCCTCTGGTGCCCTTTCTCTCGATTCTCCTGAAGTTAAATTTACCCTCGACGAAACAGGCCACCCGACTGGTGTTTATATAAAAACGCGCGGACAAACTCACCACATGATCGAAGAATTAATGTTGCTCGCTAACAGAAAAGTGGCGCAATTCATCGCGACACGCGATACAAACGCAAGTGAAATATTTATGTATCGTATCCACGACAAGCCAGACATGGACCGTATGAGCGACCTCCAAATATTTTTAAAGCGACTTGGACACAATGTGCCACTTGATAAAGACGGTATTATCCCTTCAAGAGTATTAAACGATCTCCTAATTTCTCTCGAGGGTAAACCAGAAAAAGAAACAGTGCAGATCTCTATTATACGAAGTATGGCCAAAGCTATTTATTCTACAAAAAATATTGGTCACTATGGGCTCGCATTTGAATTTTACACACACTTTACCTCCCCTATTCGTCGTTATCCTGACCTCGTCGTACACCGACTTCTTCAATCATATTTGTTAAATGAAACCGTCGGCAAAGATACCTGGGTAAACTATGACAAAGTAGCGGCACACTCTTCAACACGAGAAAAAGAAGCCGCGGATGCAGAACGCGCGTCTATCAAATATAAACAAACAGAATATATGGCTGATCGTATCGGACAACAATTTGACGGCTCTGTGACTGGTGTCTCTATGAACGGTATCTTCGTCGAAGAAAAAGAAAGTAAGTGTGAAGGAATGATTCGTCTTCGAGATTTGGGCGCAGATTATTTTGAATACAACGACAAAGAGCTCGCTATTGTCGGCAAGCGTACTGGCAAAACATTTCGTATTGGAGACAAAGTACGATTTAAAGTATCAAATGCTGATATCACTAAAAGAATAATTGATTACACACTAGTGTAAATGTTAGTCATGAAAAAAGGTTTGTTATTCCTGATATTAGGCATCGCACTACTACTATGCGTAGGTATTTCTTTTGCCGTGTCACCGAGCCTTCCATTTGAAACAGAAAAAGTACCACCATTTTCTGTTGGATGGGTTGGCGATATGGTGCCAGCGAACGATGATGCTTTTAACCAAACTGCATTTGCTGGAGTACAACACCTAACGAGCATTCCTTCACTTATGATAGGAAACTTAGAAGGGACCTTTGCACAGGAAGGACGCGCTTCAAAATGTGAATATCTTACAGATAGCTGTCACGCCTTTCGTGGAGGAGATTCATTTGCATATGCAATCAAGGAGGCTGGGTTTGATTTTATAAATCTTGTGAATAATCATTCATATGATTATGGAGACGAAGGGCTTGCCGATACTGAAGCAGTTCTAGAGAAAATGGGTATCCCGTACGTTTCTCAAACTCATCCACGTACAACTCTTATTGTTGATGGAAAAAAGATTGGCATCCTAGGTGTATCAAGCACTCCACCTTTTTCTACTATCACGGACTACGAATATATAACTACAGAAATTGCATCTCTTAAAAAAGAGAATGACATAGCTATTCTTATTTTTCACGGAGGAGCCGAAGGGAGCGATAAAACTATAGTTACTGGAAAAGATGAATACCTCGGTACAGAAAATAGAGGAAATGTAGAACTCGTTGCTCATACAGCAATAGATGCTGGCGCTGACATAGTTCTTGGTTCTGGCCCTCATGTACTTCGTAAAACTTCATACTATAAAAACAAACCTATCATCTACAGCGCTGGCAACTTTGTCGGAGGCAACCAGCGACTCCTCACCAAAGGTATCTTGGGTGTTTCCGGTATCTTTACTCTTACCGAGCGAGGTAATTCATTCAACACGACTCTTACTTCGGTCCTTCTTTCTAAAGAAGGTGCCCCATCGGTCGACCTATTAGAGCAAGCAAAAACGTTAGTTGAATCCCTAGCCAAATAATGCTAGAATGACCCCTGTAATACTTTTATGGCTCAAACACTACAAATAATCCAAATAGCTTCTAGCGTGCTCCTGGTCGCTCTTGTCCTCCTCCAGAAATCAAGTGCTGATATGGGTAGCACTCTCGGTGGCGACGGCTCATCATTTCTTCAGACACGACGCGGTGCTGAACGCTTTTTGTTTATTCTCACTGCTATAGTGGCAATAATCTTTGTTGGCGCAAATGTGGCCTCAATCGTACTATTTCGATAATTCTATTGTAGTGAAAACGCTACAACAAACACAACTTTATTTCTGATTATTTTCTTATGAAATTACATCTGGCATCATTTATTTCATTTTTAAAAACAAAAAAGTTTCCTTCTCGAGATGATCTCATCGCCTTTTGGGACGCCCCGTTTTCTGTATTAAAAGCAATCATTCTGGGCTTATGCATTTTTTGTATTGCACTTTTTCTTACTATTTTGATGCACATCAGTGCTCTTTTTTCAAAAGAAGTACCTGACTACGGTGGAAATATCACTATGGGGGTCATCGGTGCACCTAGGTACATCAACCCTCTCCTGGCCAACAGCGAAACAGACCTAGCCCTCACCAGCCTAGTATACGCACCGCTTGTAAAAAAAGCTGACGATGGATCTCTTGTTCCCGTGCTGGCAACAGATTGTGTAGCGAGCCCTGACGCAAAAAGCTATCAATGTTCTATACCTGGAGACCGTATATTTTCTAATAAATTGCCCCTAACAAGTGCAGACATAGCCTTTACCTTTGAAACAAAAAAAGCAGTATCACTTCGTAGCGACCCAACAAGCCCTTGGGGTGATATCAAAGTGGAAACGTCTTCTCCGCAAAGTGTGGTTATTCACACAATTGGCTCAGCTAGTGTATTAAAAGAAGCGTTGACTCTTGGTATTGTTCCTAAGGCACTATGGAGCACTGTTCCACTTGAAGCCCTCGAAGACAGTACTCTAAATATGGAACCTATCGGAGCTGGTCCATTTGTAATAAAAAGAATCAAGGTTACAAGTACTGTCCCAACAGAAGTAATTCTTCGACCAAATAAGCGATGGTTGGGCATAAAACCATATTTACAAGATTTAGTTATTAAAAGTTATGCGAACCAACTTGATCTCAAGGCAAATCTCCGAGCCGGACAAATAGCCGCAACTAGTAGTCTACGTGGGACATATATCGATAACGATATAGAGCGCGACTTTTCTATCGTATCGATCCCTACAAAAAAAACTATTTCCCTCTTTATGAACCAACAACTGGTAGGTAGTGCTGTGGCTAACAGACTTGCCTATGCTGCTTATTATGTTGACAGAAAAAATATAATTGATACTATAGAAAATGGTTATGGATCCCCTCTTCTCCCGCCAGGAGAAGCCCCTCACTCTCCGACACAAACCCCTATATCTATCTCAATAGCGGTACAGAAAGATGATGATCTGATAAAATCAACAGATATCCTCTCGAAAGACCTCGAAGCTTTTGGTATACTATCTACGGTGAATGTATTTGATCAAGGTCTCTTCACTGATCAACTACACCTCGGGCAATACGCATTTGTTATCGTATCAACTACGAATACAACAATTGCAGGATACCAACAACAGATCCCGCTCTATACAAAATCTATCCTTCATATCACATCTCCGGATGTTCATACCCCGACTCCAGCACTTCTGGATTTTGGTCATGAGTCTCTGCGTGATACATCTACTTGGTATGCACGGACTGACAAAGTATGGAAATGGTTTAAATAATTACAAATAACAAAATAAATCTAATAGATATGACTGAACAAACACAAACAAATACAACAACACACACACCACAATCACACCCACAAGGGCCAAGAAAACCGTTTCCAAAACGAAACAAGTCTTTTGGTGGCAATCGCAATCAATTTAAACGTCGACCAGCACAAGCACCGATGGGACTTACTGAGCTAAATGCACAGCCACTTGAACGAAAGACTGCCCATATTCCGGATGTTGCCCCTGGAGTTATCCGCATTATCCCTCTCGGTGGAGTAGAAGAAATCGGTAAGAACATGACAGCTATCGAGATCGGTGACGATATCATTGTTGTTGATGCTGGTATGTTTTTCTCAAACCAATCTACCCCTGGGATTGACTACGTTATCCCGAACACCAGATACCTAGAAGAACGAAAGGGTAAAATCCGTGCTCTCGTGATAACACACGGACACTTGGATCACATCGGAGGTGTACCGCTTGTCCTTTCTCGTATCGGCAACCCACCTGTGTATTCCCGTAATCTTTCTATTCTTCTTATACGCAAGCGTCAAAGTGAGTTCCCTCATTTGCCAGCACTGAACGCCGTTGTTGTTGAAAAAGATCAATCCATCACCCTCGGAAAGATCAAAATTAAATTCTGGGGCGTTACCCACACTATTCCTGATGCAATGGGAATCATTATTGAAACTCCATACGGCAATATCGTGACACCGGGCGACTACAAGCTCGACCAAATTGATGGCGTGGTGAGTCCAGAAGAAGAAGCGGAGTACAAGCAGTTTGATAATGCCAACAACCTGCTGTTAATGACCGACTCAACAAATATTGAGAACGAGGGCTTTTCTCTGGCTGAGGTAAAGGTGCACCAAGGTATCGAAAATATCTTGAAGCGTGAAAATACTAATCGTATCTTCATGGCCGCATTCGCCTCTAGTATCACTCGACTGATCAAGGTCGTGGAGATTGCTGAAGGTCTCGGTAAAAAAATAGTTATTGAAGGCCGAAGTATGAAAACCAACCTTGATATCGCTGTTCAAGCAGGTCTTCTAAAACCAAAAAAGGATAGCATCATCTCGATCGATCAGATTGATAATTATCCACCGCACAAGCTCCTGATCCTCGTAACAGGTGCTCAAGGTGAAGAGTTTGGGTATTTAAACAGACTCGCTAATAAATCAATAAAGAAGGTAACTCTTAAAAAAGGTGACCGTATCATCCTTTCTTCTTCTATCGTGCCAGGAAATGAGCGCGCAGTACAATCTATGAAAGATGGACTTTCACGCCAAGGGGTCAAGATTATATCCTTCAGAACCCCTGGTGAAGAATTTGTTCACGCAACTGGTCACGGTAATAAAGAAGACATCCGATGGCTACACAAGAAAATGCATGCAAAGTTCTTCATCCCTATTCACGGCCACCACTATCACCTTGAGCTCCACAAAGAGCTTGCTATGGAGATTGGTATGCCCGAAGAGAACATCATTGTCCCTGACAACGGCTCTATTATTGAAATCACTGATAACGGAACAAAAATAGGAGTCCGTAAAGAAAAGGCGCCATCAAACCCAATGATCGTGGATGGCTTCTCTATTGGAGACGAGCAATCTGTCGTCCTTCGTGACCGACAGGCCCTCGCTGATGCTGGGATGTTTGTCATCATTGCAACCGTAGACCAAAAAACAGGCATACTCCGAAAAAGTCCTGATATCATTTCTCGCGGATTTGTCTACTTGAAAGAAAACCAAGAGCTTCTACGGCATGCACGTATCCTCATCAAGCGCACTGTTGAACAAGTCTATGGAAAAGGTGGTAACGATCCAGCCAACCTCGACAATGTAAAAAATATTGTTGCAGAAACTGTTTCAAAGTACTTATACCAAAAAACTGCTAAGAGTCCTGTGGTAATACCTGTTATACTTAGTTTCTAAGTATAAAACGTATTACATAGATGATCCCGTTAGAGGTAATACATGTTTACAATGTATACTAACTGGTAAGTCATACATATGATTCAGATACTTACTATAAGTAATATAATGAACGGAAGTCTTAAGACTTCCTACCTCTAACGGGATGAAGCATATTCGATTTATTTTTTTAGCGTCATTTTTCTTCTCGCTTCACATGGCGCTCTTGGCATATTTGAATTCAAGTATGCTAAGCCAATTCGCTTCTCCAACAGCTATTAGTATCACCTATACTGTTGCATCAGTCTTATCTTTGATTCTGGTGAGTATCGCGCCAAGCGTCGTAAGACGTATTGGCGCATTTCGCTATATATCATTTGCCCTCCTTGGTAGTGGTATCTTGCTCTATCTGATCAGTACGCATACTGGGAGCGCTATTCTTCCATTCTTTGTTATCTACTTTTCACTAAACTCAGTGATACTCTATGGGCTCGATTTATTCCTTGAGCACTATAGTTCAGAAAATCAGACGGGAAATATCCGAGGGTTATATCTGACTTTCGGAAATATCGGCTGGGTGGCAGCTCCTATCATCTCAACTACGCTCCAAAGCACGCTTGGCTTTTCTGCTGTTTATATAGTAGCCGCCTGTGCCGTAGGAGGCGCTCTTATCGTTATGTTTAGTAGCCAAAGAGGTTTTGTTGATAAGGCCTACAATACTTCTTCTCTTCGTGACGGCCTTCGTGTCTTGGCTAGACACAAAAATATCCGTCTCATCACTACACTAAACTTCCTGCTTCAACTCTTCTTTGTAGTCATGGTTATTTATTCTCCTATATACCTCACTACTATTATCGGATTCTCATGGAAAGCCCTTGGTATTTTGCTCACTGCCATGCTCTTACCTTTTGTTATTTTCCCTTATCCGACTGGCCGTATCGCTGACAAATATCTTGGTGAAAAAGAGTTGATGCTTGCTGGATTACTTATCATGGGTCTTGCAACCCTCTACTTTGCAAATTTGGGACAAGCTAGTCTGGTTTTATATGCAGTCACACTCTTTATTACTCGTGTTGGTGCGAGTACTCTCGAAGAAATGTGCGATAGCGCTTTTTTCAAACAAGTCACCGATGCTGACTCGGCTGTTATCAGTATCTATCGCAACATGATGCCGTTTGCTTATACTATAGGCCCACTCATCGCTGGAGCTGTATTTGCTCTAACTTCATACTATGTACTATTCAACATTCTCGGTGTGCTAATGATCCTCGCTACCCTTATTGCCCTCCAAATAAAAGACAGCAAATAATTTTATTTAAATTCAAAAAGTTTGTCTTGGAAGTTTTGTATTTTGTTTTCCTTAAGAGTAATACCCTCTTTTTTATACAATGCCAAACGCTTGGCTCGATGTCCCTCATCTATCCATATCCGGCCATCAGCATAAACGATACGATGAAACGGTATCCTCTTCTCTCCTTCATCATAGGCCTTACCCAAGATGGCTGTAATACTCTGAGAAGCCATAGCGCCCCCTCCTGCCGCTTTGGCAATGCGTCCATAGGTCGTAACCTTCCCTGGAGGTATTAACAATGCTATTTTCACTACCCTCTCACTAAACGTTTTCATTTACCCTTAATCTCTTTAAGTCTAAACTTTATGATCTTTGTGATTAAGGGTACCGGAAGTGACATGTTATACGGAAAACGTATGCACCCTTTTGAGTAACTGATTCCTTTCTTTTTTAACTCATCTTCAAATGCCTTTACTCCGGATGGTGCTGGATAAAAGCCTAGATGACCTTTCATTGAGGCGAAGTGTATAAAATTTTTCCCATTCACCTCTATAGTCGGCATGCTATATTTGATAGACTCTACGCCCTTAGGAATAAGCTTCTTCGCAAGAGCTCGCATTTCTTTTACCTTCGCAAGAAACTCTTTTGGGACGTCTTTTAGGTAGCTATCTACATCTTTATAATCTTTCATCTTCATAAGAAAAGTATATCATTTGTACCTTAAGCAAGGACAGTCCTTGCTTAAATAATGTACTTCTTGTGGAGTGTAATAGGAAGACCACTTTTTGCTGCCTTATCAATAGTGTCTTGAGTGCCGGTACTATTGTTTACCTGGAACGCATAGACCTCATCAGAAATCTTCACTTCTTCATCATGACGAAGATCATAGTGGTCTTGGGTAATAATATCGTTTGGCATTTCTACTAGCGACTCTGGGTTCGCGTCTTTTATTTTTTGTAACACTACCTCAAGAGCGTTTATAGTTTCAGTAGTTACTGGCTCCATACACCAGTTGGTATGGTAGTCATACACGTAGCTTTTAAATACTGCTGGGATAATCACTTTCAGCCGCGATGCATCGGGGAAAAGCTTCATCGCTTCATCCATAGCAAAATAGTCGACCCCTGTCGCTCCGCCGGTCACTATCCCGCCTCCCCGCTCTAGCACCTCCCGCGCCGCCGCCCGTACATCATCCTCCACCTCCTTATTCGTAAGTCTCCACGTCCCTGTAAATAATATCCATTTCATAAAGGCATACTAACACAATCTGCTACTAATTTAGACTAACTTCGAAACTACTTTGATTTCTTAATCTTCTTTGCCGGCAGAGATTTGGCAATATCGAACAATATATCTGATAAGTTCTCAATCTGTGATAATTGCACTTCTTCGACCAAGTAGTGTGGCTTGGCACCTGGATACGGCGCATCTTTTTCACATAATATTTCAAGCTCAGCACTGGCGGGTAAGATTTTTACATACAACTGATCGTCACAAATAAGTGCGACTACCTTACCGTCTGCATATAATGCATATTCACCAAACATCGCCCTCGTCGCAAAACGCTCCTGGTCTCCCAGCTTTTCCAATATAAATTCAACTGTTTCTTTTTGTGTAGACATTATTTGTTAAACCTTTCTTTTAAGAGTTTAAATCTCTCGGGTGTATCTGGATAATCCAATATTGATTCTCTGGAAACTACCTCACCCTTCAAATCTTTATATGTAATATCAGTATATTGTTCAGAGGTAAAGTCTATATCAGCACCGTCAATTCTATTCCAAAAATGAGATTTTAAATAACTATACTTTGGATATTGATCCAAATCGCCTTTTACCAATTCTCCACCAAATAATTCTTGTGCCAGCAAAGACACGACAGCACAATGCCCCCACAACGGGTTCTCTTCTGTCCAACCTGCAGGATTAAAAGATGTACCCGAACTCACAATCTCTTTTATTCTTTTCAGAAATTCCTCTTTATTCATAATTTATTTTTTTAAAAAATAAGATAAATTTTCTCTACTAAATATTAAAATAATCTTGTGCCTTTTTATACTCCTTATCAAACATCTCATCCAAAAGTGCGCTAATCCCTCTACAATGATCAGTTATCTTTTTTGCACCAACAACATAGTCTTTAGCACCTTCAATCCATGAAGCTTTTGGATCTAATACTATCAGCCTAACGTTAGCCGTTTGATCTGCAATCTTTACTCTTTTTACGCTGTTATTTTCATTTTTTATTCGTTCAGCTTGTTTTGCTTTACGTTCACTATTTGATAAGTTTACTATTTCAACTTCATCAGTAAGTCCCTTTACTATATCTGCGATTTCCTGACCAAACGTTTCTTGTATATCAGAAAGTGTTGTTGGGGTATCTTCAACACTATCATGAAGCCATGCCGCAGCAATCTCATTGTCGCTTCCTCCAGACGCCCATACTAGGTCAGCCACTTCTTGAAGATGTTCTAATTGAGGTTTATGATCCCCTGATGTAGTTATAATACCTAACCCCGCATGCGCTTTTCTAGCAAACATTTTTGCTCTTATAACTATATTTATCTCTTGATTGTTTTTCATAAATTATTTTTTAAATACTCTTCAATAAGAAGAACATCTTTAACATCTTTTTCTCGTGTTGCGGTCTTTTTATATTCCAATAATGTTTGGAGTGATATAAAGTTGACGCCATTAATATTTTGAGCCCTAGCAATACCCTCTTCTGGCGAAAGAGTGTCGTTTCCCCACCAAAAATCTTTGAATACCTGCGTATTATCTTTTGAAAGCATATCTCTTGGCTTACCCTCAATTTCTATAATTTCATACTTCCAACCATTATTTTTAAGCTTTTCAAACAATTCAGGTTTGACTAGTAAATCTATATCCTCAGCTTCTCGTATTCCCAGAGCTTCCAAAATCCCACTGCCAAGAACCACGAATTCTTCCTTTGGAATATTTATTTTTTCTACTTTTTCAAAAATAGTCATAATTTATCTTAACATTTCGACGGTCTTTGAGCACTAAATTAAATGTGTAAATGTAACTTGTTTGTAGTTTTAATATCTATTAACCCGGTTTTTAAATTTTGCTTAAAATTCTTAGGATAGTTACCATATTCAGTAGAAAAAAAATAACTGACAGTGATAATTTTACTATCTGGTATTTGTATATCATCAGCATTAAAAGATCCAAAAAACTCATAATGAAACCAGTGGGTAGTTTCTGTAAAAATTGGTCCTGGCATTTTTCCAGAAAAGTGTATAAATTCCTCACCATCTGACGCCTCTTCTTTTTGTGTTGGTAATGATGCGGGACCTATTGACCTAGGAACTGGTTTAATAAAACTTGGTATAAACAAATGCCAATATATATCATGATTAAAAGTTTCTCCGGACAGATGTCTAAAAGCTAGTTCAATTTTATAGCTTACCTTATTATCGTTATTAATAAGATCTAATTTATCAGTTCCACTTTCTCTAAAGAAAAACTCGAACTTTCTAGGCCTCTTAATATATGAAAGATAAGTCGGTAAAAATAATCCAATTAAAGAAGCTACTATAAAACTACTAGCTAAATTAGACCAGAAAGATGATCCCTCAATGATTTTACCAACAAATTTTAATTTTTCTATAATCATAATTTTTATCTGTCTTTAAGCTAGTTCAAACTTGCTGCGGAACCTGGACTCGAACCAAGATAAACGGTACCAGAAACCGTTGTCCTACCATTAGACGATTCCGCAATGTTATATTCTTTCTTTTAAAAACCTTCTTCCGAAACCTGTTTTAAAATATTTCTCCCTTTTAATTGCTTTTTCTTTATTCAAACAAGCTTCATAATAAACCAAGTGTAAAGGTTTACGATGTTTTGTTGCCTGAACAAGACCTTTATTATGTAATTCAAATCTATTTTTTAGATCTGTAGTCCATCCTATATAAAGATCATTATCCTTGGTACTCCTGAGAACATATGTGTAAAACATAGCCTCTCTAGTTTACCATTACCCGCCCGCAACGCCTGAGCTTGCGATGGCGGGCGGGGACGATTCCGCAATATGGCCAAACTATACTGTAAAAATGGCTTTTTTTCAAGGCCAAAAACAAAAGACTGCATTTCTGCAGTCTTAAAATATTATCCTAAAATCTCTCTGAATCTATAAACGGTGTCTTTATCTTTTGGTCCATTTCTAAAAACCTCTTTAAATAACTCTTTGATAGACTCTGTCTTTACCCACAAAGGGCCACTTCCTGGCGCAGGATAAGTCATACCGTAGATGCCTCGTATGATCCTAGCCTTGATATGATCCAAAAGTTTTGGATGTCTTGACGCACTAGCAAGTTGTAACAAACACATGATTTCGTAGTTAGTGATAGGGCGATACGCTGGCACAACAGGGTACCAAATCTTAATTTCGCTTGCCCTACAAATCCATCCAGTTCTAGTGTTTGTCGAATAGAAAGCCTCAAACGGCTTAGTATGCCCTGGCATCTTATACTTTATTCTCCATGTATCGTTACAGGAATCATATACCCTACCAACATCAAGCAAGGGAATATTGGTCAATCTTTGGCTATGCATCCTCCCCCAACAAAATTCGTCAAGATACGGCATGTCCCATCCAAAACGAAGACAATCAAAAAGAGTTTCCCTGCTTGGCCCACCGATAATTTCTCGGTGCCAAGACCTGTCATTTTTTTTCATACAAAGTTATTTAAGTACACCCCTAATGGATGAAGGAAGAGGTACCCTTCGTTACTCTTGCGAGCCACCATGCATACACATGGATTTATTTATTCCGATACTATAGCTAATAGTGCTGACTGTCAAATTAATAGTAAATACAAAAAAGCCCCTCTATAGAAGGAGCTTTTTTGCTATAACATATCTTCAGAAATCTATGTACTGCACCCTGTCAGAGCACTATATTATTTCTTACCGAAGATACCTTTGAAGAAGTTTCCGAAACGGTAGAAGAATCCACCATTTGCTTTTCCTTCTATTACTGTTTTCGCAGTGAGTGTTGTACCTGCAAGGTCTCCCTGAGCAACTACACTATCTCCGACTGCAAGTGTACCGTCTTTACCTTTTGCTTTTACTGAAGCATCGGTAGTAAGTACAGTATACGATGTATTGTTAGATCCGAGAATAGTAAGAGTGGTTCCATTTGTTGCAGTCACCTTACCAATGATTGTTCCAGCCGGAAGATGCAAGGCTACTATTTTCTTTGCAGAGATAGTAGTGCCTGTTAGAGTTCCTTGAAGCATTACATTATCCCCTACAACAAATCCAGAAAGAGATGTCTGCTTTATTTTATTAATCCAAATCTCTGCATTTGTTGCAAGAGTTACTGTATATGAGACATTGTTTGCTGAAAGGATAGTAAGAGTAGTATCAGTCTTGGCTGTTACAACTCCAAAATATCCCTGACGCTTATCTTCTGGTGTTGGCTTTACATCTGTTGCTATTTTAGCGGTAAGAATAAATGAGGCTACAATAGAGCTACCATTTTTAATACCCATAACAAAGACCTTGTCTCCAACGGCGATTGACGAAACAGCTACTGTGTCATTCCCTCGACGAATATTGGCGTCTGTAGTAGTAACAGTATAGAGTTCGTTCTTTGCTGTTTTGATAGTAAGTACTGTGCCAGTGTTGGCAGTTACTTCACCAAGAGTCCCGTTATCAATAACCCAAGACTTGATACGATTGTATGAACGACTATCGCCCTTGCGGTCATCTTCGGACTTTACGCCATCAGGACCACGCTTATCATCATTTCTGTCGTCATCTCTATCATCGTCGCGATCGTCGTCATCATCATTTCTGTCATCAGAACCTTTGTATTGACGGCCGTCATCTACTTTTACGTTAGTATTTGTCATAACTCCCACATCGAGAGCATATGCAGGTACAGTGGTAGCTACAAGCATAAGGATAGCTATTATAGGTGTAAATTTTGAATGTTTCATAAATATGTGTAGGAATTAGAATGATAATAAAGCGACCTACATAGCATAAGACGCATATCAACTTACTGCATTACCTTGTCAAAAAAGATATGTGTGTCTTTATAAGAGTTAATACCTATCGAATACCCGAGTCACAAGAAATATCTTTACTGAGTGTTGCTCCACTTTGTAAAGACACTTTCTCTATAGGGCAAGAAGGGTAGATCGCAATACCTCCTTGTGTGTGGACCTCATACAAGCCGGAGTCAAGAAAAATAGAATAATTTCCATCTACGTCTGAAGTAGTGCTATAAGTTGTATTATTCACCGAAACAAAAGAAATCTTTGTTTGATATGGTCTAGGAGCACATGCAGGGTCTGGAGGATTTCTTTCTACAGGACATACAGGAGAAATAGTTACCCTACCCTTAACTATGCCTTTTTGCTTTGTTACTGGTGGAATAGGATTAGGTGTAACTTTAGGACAATCAGCGAATTGACACTGTGGGCCGGTACGCCCTACATACGAGCCATCAGGACATTGTTTCGCTTCTTGTGTACAAACAACAGTGTCATCCCCAGGTACAGGCGCTACTGCCTGTTTCTTGTCATAATTAATAGCAATTAAAATCCCGATCAGAATAAGTACTGCAGCGATTGTTCGTGTAGACATGTGGTAAGTGTATACCTACTCCAGCTCGAACGCGAGGATACCAAACTCCTTTAAACGTTCTTTATACCCAGGAAAAGAATCGTACATAGCTTGCAATTCTTTGGCTGTTGTTATAGTTGGATTTATCTCTTTAGGTTCATACGCTTTAAGCATTGCGGTAATTGTTTTAAAATGAGTAACTTTTGTTACTGTCTTACTAAACTTTTTTCCCAAACAAGAAAAGACCAAGGTATCTCCTGCTTGTATTCCAATATACTTTGGACCACCCGCCCTAGTCTCTACAGCTTTCTCACCGCTTTTTATAAGCTTCCAAGTATTTAAATTATCTTTAGCAAAAGGCAATGTATGACTTTTTCCATATGAAATAGATGCGTTTATGAAACCGGTAAATAACGGATGAGGAGCCAAAGGCCTTGCTTGGAATTCTGGGTGAAACTGACACCCCACAAAAAATGGGTGGGTCGACTGTGGGAGCTCTGCTATTTCCATAAGAGCACCGTCAGGTGAGGCGCCAGAGAATACCATACCGGCTTTTTCTATTTGTGGGATAAAGCTAGGACTGACTTCAAATCGATGTCGGTGTCGCTCAACTATACTGTCTGATTTATACAAGGCTCGGGCAATAGTTCCTTTTTTTAATTTTGCTTCATAAGAGCCAAGTCGCATAGAGCCTCCATATTCTTCTTTTTTCATTTTTTCTTTTTGTGCATCCATAATATCGATAACACACTCCTTCCCCTGTGGACTGAGCTCTCTTGATGTTGCTCCTTTGATACCTGCGACATGCCGAGCGTATTCTATAACTGCCAACTGCATACCGTAACATAAACCGAGATACGGGATCTTGTTTTTACGTACATACTCGATAGCCAAGATTTTCCCTTCTATTCCTCTATTTCCAAATCCTCCTGGGACGAGCACTCCGTGATACTTCGCTAGCTTTTTTACACTCTTTGGATCCTTTTCAAACTCTATAGCATTCACCCAATCAATGACTGGCTTCTTCCCTACTGCATAAGCTGAATACTTTATGGCTTCAATAACAGAAAGGTATGAATCAGAGAGAGTAAATGCACCAGTATCGAAATATTTACCCACAATAGCAATACGTACTTCGTCCTTTGCATTGTGTACTACAGAGACCATTTTCTTCCAGGCAAGGGCTGTGGTTGGTTTCTTTTTAGGAAATGTAATATGGAGCAATTTTGCTAAGAGCGTTGAAAGTCCTTCTTTCTCAAAATTAATAGGTATATCGTAAATACTTTTTACATCCGGAGCTGAGATGACCTGGCTCTTAGGTACATTACAGAAAAATGAGAGCTTTTCTTTTCGCTTCTCGTCGAGTGGCTCTCGAGAACGAGCCATGATGATGTCTGGCTGAATACCTGAAGCATTCAGTGTACGCACAGAATGCTGTGTTGGCTTGGTCTTCATTTCTCCTATCGTTGATGGGGTCGGCAGATATGACACCATAACAAAACGTACCCGCTCTGGATCACGAAGTTTTAAAATACGCGCAGCCTCCAAAAAGAGAATATTTTCGTACTCTCCGACAGTACCTCCTATTTCTATCACAGTCACTTCAGCATTGGCCGCTTTCTGAGCACGTTCTATGCGACCCACTATTTCAAGCGGGATGTGTGGCACTACTTGCACACAAGCACCTTTGTATTTGAGAGCACGTTCATTTTCAATAACACTAAGGTATACTCGCCCTGTTGTCATGTAGTTGATACGAGTCAGATCAACGTTTAAGAAACGCTCGTAGTTTCCCATGTCTTGGTCACACTCGTCCCCATCTTTCGTAACAAAGACTTCTCCATGCTCAGTCGGATTCATCGTCCCGGCATCAATGTTTACGTAGGGATCAATTTTTATAGCAGTGACAGAGACTCCGTTATCCTGAAGTATCTTTGCTAAGCTTGAGGCGGTGATTCCTTTTCCGACTCCGGAAATGACTCCCCCTACAACAAAGATGTACTTCGGGACAACTTTTTTCATAATCAGACGTTGAGATATTTACGGGCTGCGAAATAACTAGAAAGCGCTCCGAGAACCATCCCGACAAGTAGGACGAAACCTCCAACAGTCAGTAAATGTGATACATAATATTGATACAAATTAACAGGTAACAAAGCACCAATTTGTCGGGTAAGAATATAGGTCGCTGGTAAGAAAATAAGTGTCGTAGCAATCCAAGCAAAGAGACCGTAGAGCACGCCTTCAACAATAAACGGCCCTCGCACATAAGCACTACTTGCCCCAACAAGTCTCATCACACCAATCTCTTCTCGAGACATGTAAATAGTCAAGCGAACAGTGGTGTACATGATAATAATGGAAATAAGAGAAAGGATCAGTGTAATACCAAAACCTCCTTTTTTAGCACTTGAAATGAGCGTATTCAATCGTTCAATAACAAGTTTATTTTGAGCAAAGTTTATACGTTCTATTATCTGACTATTATCTCGAGCGATTTGACTGTCGCCTTCAAGAAGAGAGGCTATGGATTCATATTGAGCAGAATCTTTGGCTTTGATACGGATAGAACCTCCGAAAGGATTGCCTCCGAGCTCGTCGAGGGCTTGGAGTGTGAGATAGTCATCAGTGTGTCGGTCACGAAAGGCCAAGACTTCTTCATCAGCTGAAACGTATTCTATACTTTGTACCTCTGGTATTTTCTCAAGTGTATCCTTAAGAGCCAATATTCTTTCTTCTTGAGCATCAACAGTAAAATAAACAGCGATATCTACTTTGTCTTGCAAAGACACGATCATAGACGAGAGTGAGGCATTAAAAAGAAACAAGGCGGTAATAAAAGAAAGTGTGATAGTGGTTACCAACACTGAAGCAGAAGAAACCAGACCATTTCGTCTGAAATTGATCCACCCACTTTTTAATACTCTTTTTAATGTGATCCAAAACATATGTCTATTATACCCTATGATTTATGATGAGGCTTTTTCTCATCTCCAACTATTCGACCTCGTTCCATACTCACCACTCGAGATGGGATAGCATCCATCACCTGCCTATCATGAGTGGTCAAAATAACAGTAGTACCGAGATCATTAATCTTTTTCAAAATGTGAATCACCTCAGCAGTGTTGGCGCTATCCAAGTTCCCTGTCGGCTCATCCGCTATCAATATCTCTGGCTGGTTGATAATAGCTCGCGCAATAGCAAGACGCTGTTTTTCTCCTCCTGAGAGTTGGCTTGGAAAGTGAAACATTCGGTCTTGTAAGTCTACAAGTTGTAACACATGGGGAACATCAGAAACTATTTCATCATCGCTCTTACCAGCCGCCTCCATAGCAAAGGCAATATTTTCATAAGCTGTCTTATTGGGAAGGAGGCGAAAATCCTGGAAGACTGTTCCAATACGTCGACGAAGCGCCGTAAGCTCAGCACCAGAGAATGCTTGGAGATCAACATTATCGTAAAGCACTGTTCCTTCTGTTGGATCTTCTTCAGCCGAGATAAATTTCGTCAATGTTGTTTTGCCGGCACCAGAGGGACCAACGAGAGTGATGAACTCTCCTTTTTCTATTTCAAGATTTGCGTGTTCGATACCGATAGCACCGTTCGGGAACACTTTTGATACGTTTACGAATTGAATCATAATAACAGCTGTTATTATAGCATGCCCTCTGTTTGAAGAAACGGTTCGATATTACCTCGCTCTAGCACACTCTCCACATCATGGACCTCTACGCCACTTCTATGATCCTTCACCATCTTGTATGGATGAAGTACATACGAACGGATTTGATTACCCCAAGTTATTTCTGTGGTTTTTGAAATATACATGCCTTTCTCTTTTGCGATACGCTCCTCCTCGCGACGCGTATAAAGCTTTGCCTTAAGCATAGAGATTGCTACTTCTCTATTTTGTTCCTGACTCCGCTCACTAGTCACGTGTACTGAAATACCAGTAGGAGTATGGACCATACGTACCGCTGTTTCTCGTTTATTTACATTTTGCCCGCCCGGTCCGCCACTTTTGGCAAATGATACTTCGATATCATTTTCAGGAATTTCAATGCTATTATCTGTTTTAGAAAACTGCGGAATAATTTCCACCATAGCAAACGACGTATGCCGTTTTGCATTGGCATTAAAAGGAGATATGCGAACAAGCCGATGCACTCCTGATTCCCCTTTTAAGGTGCCGTATGCATTTCTGCCATCAATAATAGCGGTAACATTTCGATACCCACCATTATCATTTTTATTTTCGTGCACAAATGAAATATTCCAGCCTTGGTTTTCAATAAACTTCATATACATATGGAGTAACATCGCGACAAAGTCTTCCGAATCGTCTCCTCCTGCTCCAGCAAAGAGTGTCATGACAGCATTGCCCTTATCATATTTGCCGACACCTTCTAAGGCATCTTTTAACTCTTGTAACTCACGAATCATAGCTTGCGCCTTGGTTTTGTCAGACCAAAAATCCCCCTCTGCCATAGCAGTCTCTATTTCTAAAATTTGCCTTTGAATAGATTCTTTATCCATCCCGTTAGAGATAGGACATCCTTAGATGTCCGTTCCTATTATTACTTCCAATAAGGTTCGACATTTATCTTTATACAATAACATGGTTCCCAATCTGAAGTGCGCTATCTCTAACGGGATCCATTTATCTCTACACTTTAGCAAAAACAAGCCAAACAAAAAAGCTCGCACATTATGCGAGCTTTTTTGTTTTTAAATTATTGCTTTATCTCAGGAGTTGCAACTGTAACGTCAGCAGAGATAGCTGCTCGGGTCGCAGGACCGACAAGAGTACCGTCACCATTAATGCCTTTTTCCATTTGGAACTTCTTTACTGCTTTTGCAGTTAGGGATCCGTACTTACCTGTTGGGTCTGTCTCTAAGTAGCCCTTTGATATTAGGAAAAGTTGAAGCTTCTTTACTTCATCACTTTTATCCATGCCTTTCATCACTTTTTTAGAAACAATATTTGCAGAACCTTCCGAATATCTAAGTCCTTTTAAAATAGTAAGCTTGGCATCAGCTGACAACCCCGGTTTTTTCATAGTTGTTGTCTGTCCGCCATCAGTAGTAGTTGCACCAAGAACAGCCGGAGCTGTTTTTTCAACATAGTATTGAGTCATTACATCACCAAGCGTCATAGCTTGACTAGTAACAGGAATAACCAAAAGTCCAAGTGCTAGTACAAATGATATTTTTTTCATATGCGCGCAGTCTACTCTTTTTTCCTATTTTGTCAACTATTTGTCATCAGAGCCTATAAAATAAAGGTTTTGCAGCCTTGTTTTTCTCTTTTCCTTTCTTTCTCAGGCGAGAGAAATGGGTGTGACGTAGGCCGTGAGGACTCTGCGTAGGCATCCATCTTTCTAAAGCGAGGAAATATTAGTATCACTTATGCACCGAGGACCTGTTTGAGCAAAGAGAGTTCCGCAGGAAATAAGTGATACTAATATTTCCGAGCGCCTCCTACTGTTTCTCGTAATAACAAACAATACTCCGTCTCTTGTTTGGCTTACCTCTGATATTGTGTTGGTGCGACAGCTCTTTGTGTTGAAGGATGAACTGTTCACCAAACGCATCGTGAAGTGCTTCATCAGTCCACACGTACTCATAGACTTTCATCTTCGGATGAATGTAGGCATTGTGTTCCCCCGCACTTTCGTTCTTGATGAGATCTTGTGCATGTTTGTCTCCTTTGCCGTAAAAGGATTTGAAAAACAAAATCCCTTGTGGCTTCAATACTCGGTGTAGCTCTTTGATATACCTCTCTCGTTCTATCTCTTTCAAGAAGTGACTCGCCATCATATCGAGTACCACATCAACTGACTGATCAGGAAGTGGTATCGTTGCGCCGATAGAGTGCACAATAAATGTCAGTTTGCTCCCCCACTGTTGTTTCTCTGCCCGAGCTTTAGCTTGATTAATAGCTTCTTCAGAAATATCATAGCCGAAACCACGCACGCGGAACTCATCGTTCATCCACAGTAAATTGCGACCATTACCACATCCTGCATCGAGCACAGTGATATCAGACCGGAAAACATCGTCACCGTATTCCTTTTGCGCCCAGCGAGTAAACTTCTGTAAATCAGCCGAAGACTCTTCCGAGAGCTGAAAAAACGCCGGTTCTTTATATTCTTTATTCCAAAATTCTTTCAGACGCTTTTCGTTCATCCCGTTAGAGATAGGAAGTCCTTAGACTTCCGTTCATATGATTACTTCCAGTAAGGTTTCGACGTTTATCTTTAAAACATAGCATATCTCCCATTTGACACATATTATCTCTAACGGGATTCATGTATTTGACATTCTAGCAGAAAAGTTGTAATGTAGCAAAAAAACATAAGCGTTATGGACAATAGAGTACTTTTTGCAGAACTTTTCTTTTTAGGGATATTTTTAGGGGTGATAGCATCAAGCCTTTATTCTAAGGGCAAATTTTTATTAAGTGGAAAAGATTTTTCTAAAATCACAGAGTTTAATGGCTATGGAAGAGAAGACGCCCCTAAACTAATCAGGGGTTCGAAAATCTTATTCACTATTACTTTTTTGATATTAATAGCATTAATTATATTGTTCATATCAATTGCTAAATCAGATAGTACTAAGGTTTTACAAAAATAATTATTGGCTCTAATCAAAAAGCTGAAACAAAATGTTTCAGCTTTTTTTATTTCTAAAATTTTACTGCTTCGGTCGACGAGCTTTCGCGCGGTCTGTTTCAGTAAGATACTGCTTTCGGAGACGCACACTTTGTGGAGTCACTTCGAGGAATTCATCATCCACCATAACTTCAAGTCCACGCTCAATAGTCATCGTCCAGGCAGGGATCACATTCACTGCTTCATCCGTACCAGAGGCACGCATGTTGGTGAGCTGTTTTCCTTTGGTTGGGTTTACCTTCATTTCTTCACCTTTCGAAGTATTTCCGATAACCATACCTTCATAGACTTCAGTCTGTGGACCAATATAGAGAATACCTCGATCCTGAAGACCCCAGAGCGCAAAAGCGAGAGCCTTGCCACTTTCCATAGAGACCATAGAGCCCACGTTTCGGCGAGTGATTTCTCCAGCATACGGTCGGAAGCCGAGCACACGAGAACTCATGATACCCTCTCCTTTTGTGTCAACGAGGAATTGGTTGCGATATCCGAGAAGTCCACGAGTAGGACCGGTAAAGATCATACGAACAGTACTATTTTTCAAATTCATGTCGCCCATGATGAAGCCACGCATACCAAGCTTTTCGATAATCACACCTTGGTGTTCACTTGGCGCATCAATAGTCACTTCTTCAAACGGCTCACTCTTGGTACCATCAATATCTTTGATAATAACTTGTGGTTGAGAAACTTGGATTTCATACCCTTCGCGTCGCATTGTTTCAAGCAAGACCGCAATGTGCATTTCTCCACGACCAAAGACAGTGAAGCCTTCAGCAATACGATTTTCATTTGGAGAAAAGTCCACCTTGAGTCCGACGTTTACTTCGAGTTCTTTCTCCAACCGCTCTCGGATTTGTCGTGAGGTGACAAACTTTCCTTCTTTACCAGCAAATGGTGAGTTGTTAACCAAGAAATCAAGCACAATAGTCGGCTCGTCGATAGTAATAGCTGGTAGAAGTTCTGCATCTTTTGTAACAGAAATAGTCTCTCCAATAAAAATATCAGCAATACCAGCAATCATCACGATGTCTCCAGCCACAGCTTCTGTTACTTCATCACGCTTCATACCATGGAAGGTAAAGAGCTTCACAATTTTTGCTTGTCGATCAGCGCCGTTGTGAGTTTTTACATATACTGTGTCTCCTACTTTCGCGACACCTTCATATACACGTCCAACAGCAAGTCGTCCGAGGAAGTTGTCATAGGCCAAGTTAAACGCCTGCATACGAAATGGTTTTGAAATATCGTTCGCAGCGACTGGCACTTTTTCAAGGATAGTATCAAAGAGTGGCGCCAAATCTTTGCGCTCATCTTTTTCATTAATCATCGCAACACCATCTCGCCCAATCGCGTAGACTGTAGTGAAATCAAGTTGTTCATCTGTCGCACCGAGTTCAAGAAAGAGCTCGAAGACACCGTCATGCGTTTGCTGACAGTTAGAGCCGGGTTTATCAATTTTGTTGATAACCACAATAGGCTTGAGACCAAGTTCAAGAGACTTTTTCAATACAAATCGAGTCTGTGGCATAGGTCCTTCTTGCGCATCAACAATAAGAAGCACTGAGTCAATAGACCGGAGTACACGCTCTACTTCAGAACCGAAGTCGGCGTGGCCTGGAGTATCCACAATGTTAATCTTTGTTCCTTTATAAGAGACAGCAGTATTTTTGGCATAAATAGTAATCCCACGCTCTTGTTCAATAGCGTTTGAGTCCATAGATGCACCATCAAGTACCTCACCACAGAAGGCAAGCATTTTGTCAGTAAGAGTTGTTTTCCCATGGTCAACGTGGGCGATAATTGCGATGTTTCGGATTTGCATGATTTGTATTGGTTATAAAAAATAAAAAGCGCTCTAAGTTCTTGAACACTTGAGCCGTTTGTGGGAATCGGACCCACGCTCTCTGTCTTACCAAGACAGTGCTTTACCACTAAGCTAAAACGGCACGGTATCAATCAAGATACCATAAAATAAGTTTTTTTCAATATAAAAAAATCGAATGAAGGTATAGTTTTTGAAAGTCATTGCGCAGGCCGACTGGGCCGAGCATAGCAATTTGCCAGCAGGCAAATATGTGTGGCTTTCAAAAACTGATACCAAAGAAGATTTTTTATTAAGAAAGTTTAAATGAACGTAAGTGCAGTCCCTGTCTTCGATGCTCGACCTGTTCGGCCGATGCGGTGAATATAGGTGTCATAAGTAGAAGGAGTATCGTAGTTGATAACATGAGTCACATCAGGAATATCGATCCCTCGAGCTGCTACGTCTGTTGCTACGACAACCTGAATCAATCCTTTTGCAAGTCCTTCAACGGCACGTGTTCGCTCACGACTTCTCATATCACCATGAAGTGCAGATACTTTGAATCCGCGAACTTTCAAATCTTTTGCAAGTTCATCGGTCGCACGTTTTGTTTCTCGAAAGATAAGTACTTTCTTGGCCTCAGGACGAATAAGAATCTCATGCAAAGCATCTATCTTTTGTCCGCGTGGAGCATGCACTACATCTTGATCAACAGAGCTTGATGTATCGCGAGTCTTCACAGATACTGTTACTGGATCATTTAAAAAGTCAGAACAAAGGCGCTTGATTTCTGGAGCAAAGGTTGCTGAGAAAAACATTCCTTGTCGATGAGATGGGAGCATTTTCAAAATCATTTTCATGTCATCCACAAATCCCATATCAAGCATTCGGTCTGCTTCATCAAGCACGATAGTCGAAATCTTTTCCATAGGGATTTTATTTCGAGCAATCAAGTCCTTAACACGTCCTGGTGTTCCTACGATAAGGTGTACACCGTGCTCGAGATCTCGCATTTGTTTACCGATAGGAAGTCCACCAACAGCAGTCATACTAAAGAGACGCATGCCTTTGGTAAACAGACGAAATTCTTCTTGTACTTGGACAGCGAGCTCACGAGTAGGAGCCAACACCATAGCTTTGTGATCTCTATCAGTCACCATTTTATTGATGATAGGAATAAGAAAAGCCGCAGTCTTACCAGTACCAGTACTCGCAATACCAACAATGTCGCCACCTTTAAGGGCAACAGGAATAGCTTGGTCTTGAATTGGAGAAGGATGCACGATACCTTTTTCTGCAAGGTTTACAGCGAGTGTTGGATGGATAGTAAAGTCAGCAAAGGTGTGTGTTGCCACATATTTTTCTTCATGTTGAACAGTTGCTTTATTGATGAACATTGATTCATCAATACGATCTTTTTTAAATCCTCCACGGCTTCCGCCTCCCCGCCCGCCTGATGATGGCCGACTAGAACCGAAACGACTCGAGCTTGATGGGCGTCCACCATATCCACCCCCAGTACGAGTTGGTCGAGATGATGATGAAGAATAAGAAGACGAACCTCCATATGATGAGCTTCCGCGAGTAAACGGACGAGCTTCAGAACCTGGGCCTGTTCGAGGGCGACTGCCGTACGAAGAACCACTATAGCTCCCTGTTGCAGGTCGTGCTGGGCGAGAAAAACCACCAGAGCGTGGGGTACTTGAAGACCCATATGAAGGACGTACAGAATATCCTGTACTTGGTCGTGAAGAAGAACCAGCACTATATGGTCGTGGTGCGTATGATCCTGTTGGTCTAGCTGTGTGAGAGCTTCCTCGTGGGGCAGATGCTCCAGGGCGTCCAGTACGAGCTGGCGTCCGACGGCTGTCGGATGAAAAAGAACTTCGTGAAGAAGCTCCTGCGCCAGAGCGCGGCGAATAAGAACGGCGCGGGGCTGACCCGCTTGATGATGTATTTGAATTCATTGTTTGTCGTACCGTGTCATGCAGACACTAAAATTGGTCGACAACACAAGTAGTATTAATTTGTTACCCCCCTATAGTAATACATAACCCCAAAAGAGTCAAGAGATTGCTTCGTTGCACGGTTCCCTATTGTATTGTACAATCCAAGTCGTTCTCATACCGCGGGGTAGAGAAGAGGTATCTCGCAAGGCTCATAACCTTGAGGCCCCTGTTCGATTCAGGGCCCCGCAACATTCGACTTGCTCTGGTGACAGCGTAGCGGTCTCAAGACTTTCGAATAATAACCAAAATCTGTCGGGTTAGCTGTTTTAGCTAGACTGGCGTAGAAAGATAATGTCGGGGTAGCTCAGTTGGTTAGAGCGTAGCACTCATAACGCTAAGGTCGAGAGTTCGAGCCTCTCCCTCGACACAATACACAAGCAAATGCTATTGTGTAGACGCAACAAATGTTGCGGACGTAAGCAAAGCTTGCGTTCTGGACGCTCGGACGATCCAGATGAATATAATATATTCATCTGCAAGATCCTCACTTGCGGACGTAGCTCAACTGGTTAGAGCACCCGCCTGTCACGCGGGAGGTTACGGGTTCAAGTCCCGCCGTTCGCGCAAAAATAAAAAGATGTAGCTAATAGCTACGTCTTTTTATTTAATCAATTACCTCCAAATCTCGGAAGACAATCTCATAGTATGAAAGCACACGCCTTGCTTCTGGCATTGTCAGAACAAATCCTGATCCATCGTGAGCGATACGGTTACGGACTTTGTGGGCTTCCCAGGCTATTTGAATAGAAGGCAGTTGTTCAGGACTGATTTGTTTGAACTTGTCTCCGAGGGTATCTCCATAAAATCCTTTCTGGTCGAGTACGCGATCCAGATAAATATCGGCTTCGATAATAGCGAGACGCCAATCGCTTTGATTGTCAGAAAGCAATTTGTTGCGAACACTCGTCCAGGTGGGATTATCTCTAGTCACAGGGTGTCCAACAAAATGCTCTGTTGCAATCGCCACACTCCCCGCCTTAGCGCTTGGAGTAGTTTTTAACTTTTTCGGTTTACCTTCTTTTTCTATCTCATAAAGACGAACCAAGCAGTACAAAATAATAGTAATAAGAAGGATTACTAAGAGTGTAGCGAGTACTTTCAACCCCGAGAACACTCTTCCTCCTGCATCTGGATCATTGATATTTCCTCCAAAAAGAAAGTTGAAAAAACGTGCAACAGCTCGATATATTAAAAAGAATATATACTCGAGATTTAAGAAAACTGGATTTGGTATTTGTGTTTCCATAATAGTGTATTACTGTGCCCCGCAAAGCATATACACTTTAATTATAGCAAATATATGTTGTTACTGTAGCCATGCGACGCGGGGTCGCACATCTTAGCGGATTTTTTCTACCACTTCTCCAAGAGCAAAGAGCGTCTCTTCCGCAAATCTGGCCCCGATGAATTGCACACCTAGAGGTAGCCCTGTCTCAGTCTTACCTGAGGGAACAGAAATAGCAGGGTGCTGAGCAATGTTTGCAGGTACAGTAAAGAGATCTGCTAAATACATAGCCACCGGATCGTTTGCTTTCTCTCCTATTTTAAATGCTGGAGTCGGAGTGGTCGGAGTAAAAATAGCATCATAGTCTTTGAGTGTATCTTCGAGCTCTTTACGAATCACACCGCGGAGTGCCACAGCCTTATTGTAGTAAGCATCATAGTATCCATGCGAGAGCACGTAGGTGCCAAGCAAAATACGACGACGAACTTCTTTGCCAAAGAGCGCTCCCCTAGTATCTCCATAGAGATCTTGTTGTTTACTACTATCTCCCACTCGCTCTCCATAACGAATACCATCAAGACGCGCTAAGTTTGAAGATACTTCTGCAGGCATCAAAATATAGTACACAGCAAGAGCATCTCCAAAGTGAGCTAAGTCTACTTCAGTAAATGAAAATCCTTCGCCTTCCATATGGCTTTTTATTGTTTCAAAATTTTTCTGTACTTCTTCGTCTATTCCCCCCTTATCAAAAATACCTTTTGGGATAGCAATTTTTTTCTTTAAGACAGTATCAGAAATTCTATCTTCTTTTTTTACACTTGTGGCATCAAGTGGCTCATATACTGATATCGCATCATACAGTGTTTTGGCATCAGAAACTGTTTTAGTAATAGGGCCGATAACATCGAGCGAACTTCCCATAGAAATAAGACCGTGTCGAGCAACAGTACCGTACGTAGGCAACAAGCCAACGACACCACAAAATGCCGACGGTTGTCGTATTGATCCACCAGTATCAGAGCCGAGTGTCGCAATAGCTAGGTCAGCAGCAACAACAGCTGTTGACCCCCCAGAAGAGCCACCAGGAACTCGTGTAGTGTCATGTGGATTGTGCGTAACACCGTAGGCAGAGTTTTCTGTACTAGAACCCATAGCACCATCATCCATATTGGTACGACCAATAATAATAGCTCCAGCATCTTTGAGTAGCTTAACAGCTGTAGAATCATACGCTACAATATGATGATCAAGCATATGTGAACACGCTCCGGCAATGTGACCCGCAAACATAATGTTGTCTTTTATAGCAATCGGTATGCCCGTAAGCGTTGTGGCCCTACCTTCTGCGAGCATTGTTTCAGCACGAGCAACCTGTTCGTCTATGTCAGAAAATACTTCTCGAAATGCATTTAAATTTTCTGCCTTTGCTTTTTCAACATAAGAAGCAACCAAATCTTTGATTTTTATTTCACCGGAAATTATTTGTTTGTGTAATTGTTCTATCATTTTTTCTACTCACTACTATCTACTTTCTACTTTCTACTAACTTCTCTTTTATTCTCCAATGACTTTTGGTACTTGTACAAATCCATCTTTGTGTAGCGGTGCAGCCTCGACTAAATTGTAGACACTCTCAACTGGATTCACCACATCTTCTCGAACCACATTTTTCTGCATAAAAACCTTTTCGTCACTACTTGAAAGTTGCACCTTCTGAATAACATCAATAAACCCCAAGATATTATTAATATCCTTTGCGAGCTGTTCTTTTTCCTCTTCTGGAACGGTCAATCTGGCCAAATGAGCCAGATGGTCCAAGGTTTTTGAGTCGATCATGGATCTATCATAGCATTTTATAAGTAAGAGAAAAATTTGACTAAATATAAAACTCATGCTAAAAATTACAAAAATTCTTTTTATGATACCTGTAACACTGTCAAAAAAAGGTCATGGGAGATGGATTACTCAACATTTCGGAGCAAATGGACATAAGATGCAACCAATGATTATTCCTCGCTGTGCTCGCTGTTTTGGTATATTTATATTTTGGAAAGCTAGGGTCGGAGGTAAAATAATTTATAGTATTACTGGACTACACTTACCTCCCGGCACCCCTCGGTATACTAAATATACTGGGAAAGAAGTCTTACGTAGACTAATGAAAGAGCTACCTCTATCACAACCCTACTACCTCATTGCTTGTGGTGGGAATATAAATACCCCACAAAATAGATTCTTCTACAAAAAATCTTGGCAACATTACTTGAGTCCGTTTAAAATAGTGTACCCTGATCTTCAGGTAAACATGTATGCCGTAGAGAAAAATACAGTACAAACAACAATGTATTTACATGAAAATGGCACTACATCAGCAAAACTTTATCACCCTATCACTTAAGGCAACTTAAGTGATTTTTATTCCACCATCTTCAAAAATGCTTCTTCAGTGAGAATCGCCACCCCAAGCCTTTCTGCCTCATCCGCCTTACTCCCTGGGTTCTCCCCCACCAAGACATAGTCAGTCTTTACTGAAACACTACTGGAAATCTTTCCACCATTAGTTTGGATAATTTTCTTGGCTTCTTCTCTAGATATAGAAAGTGTCCCTGTGAGCGCAATACTTTTACCTTCAAACGCTCCACCTTTTTTTATTTTTAATGATACCGGTTCTACTCCTGCATCAAAAAGCTTTTTTATAAAATGATTACCAAATGCGCTCTTTGTATACAGCGCAATACTATCTACTACTGCCGGACCAATGTTTTCAATACTATCCAAATCCTCAGCTTTTGCTTTCCAAAAAGCATCAAAGGTTTTAAAATGTAGTGACAAGTCTCGGGCAGTTTGCTCCCCCACATGGATGATACCGAGGGCATTAATAAATCTGTCGAGAGGTGGATTTTTCTTTGATTGTATTTCTCTTATAATATTTTCTGCACTTTTTTCACCAAAGCGTTCAAGCCCAGCAAGATCGGACTCTTCTAGAGTAAACAAATCAGCAGCATCAGAGATGAGCCCTTCTTCTTGTAGCCGTTCTACTATCTTTGGCCCCACTTCATATATTTCCATCGTCTTCACAAAATGAATAAGGTTTTTCGTCTGCTTGGCCGGACAGTAAGGATTGCCACAGTAGTACCCGACACTCTCTCCACCAGTTGTTCCTTTTTTCTGTATTACTACTCCCTCACACTCAGGACAAGTACTAGGCATTTCAAATATACTTGTTTTCTTCGACCGAAGGTTTCGTATCACTTCTACGACTTCAGGGATCACGTCCCCTGCTTTCTGAATGATGACAGTGTCTCCAACTCGTATATCAAGACGACGAATCTGATCGATGTTATGCAGTGTTGATTTTGATACCGTAGAACCGGCAACTTTTGTCGGAGTGAAGTGCGCAAGTGGAGTGAGAATACCTGTTCTTCCTACTTGTACAGAAATATTTGTCACTGTAGTAGTTGCTTGCTCTGCTGGGTATTTATAAGCAATAGCATAACGAGGAGCCTTGCCGACAATACCAAGTGTACTGTGAAGAGACAGGCTGTTTACCTGTATCACGACTCCGTCAGTACCATACTCAAGATCATTTCTTTTTCCTTCAATAAAGGAAATGACTTTTCCCACCTCTTCTAAATCAGGAGCAACACCTTCAAACGGAGCAACATTAAAACCTATCTCTCGAAGATATGTATGAATCTCACTGTGAGTATCCTTTCCTGCACCACGAGCAATATCCCACCCAAAAAAGTCGAGTGATCGTTCACGAGTAAGCTTCGGATCAAGTTGTCGCACTGATCCAGCAGCCGCATTACGAGTATTTGCCAAAAGCGGGCGCCCTTCTTTCTCATACTTTTTATTTAATCTCTCAAGCGTTTTTTTTGACATTACTATCTCACCACGTATTTCAATAAGGCCTTTATGCGTGCCCTTTAAAAATAATGGGACAGACGAAATAGTTTTTACATTTTGTGTAATATCTTCTCCAACAAAACCGTCTCCTCGCGTAATAGCTTTAACCAAAACACCATCTTGGTATACCAAGGAAGATGCTAAACCATCGAGCTTTAATTCACAAAAGTATTCGAATACTGCTGTTGGGGCTAACTTTTGTATTCGCTTCTCCCATTCATACAACTCTTCATAAGAAAAAGCGTCGTTAAGTGAAAGCATCCGGACCTCATGTGGAGCTTTTACAAAGTTATCAAGCGGTTTGCCTCCCACACGGTAAATGACAAAATTTGGGTCTGCAAGATCTGGATTTTGTTTTTCTATCGTTTTTAACTCTCTAACTAGGGAGTCATAAATACTGTCTTCTACCAACGGAGCATCGTCCTCATAGTACGCACGAGAATGTGCTTCAATTTCAGCCCGTAAAAGGGATAGTCGTTTTTTCGTCTGTTTTTCGTCCATAGGGATTAGTACCTGACCTCGAGCGCTCTCTGAACCTGGCGAGGATTTGTACTGCAAATATTATACCCTCTCCCTTGAACAATACTCTCACTTGAAACTGCAAGTGTCGCCTTGTCAAAAACAATAGAAGAGCACGGTTGTGATTGATCTGAAAGATCCTGTAAAAAAACAAGGTAATCTGTATAACTTTGACTCATATCAATAGCAAATTGACTTTCTCCACAAACAATAGGCCCCGAGATAGTGGCAGGGTCTGTGCCAATAGGAAAAGCTCCAGCAGTATCGTAATACATACCACACTCAACAGCAGTATCTGCCTGGTAAAAAGAAATTTGTGAGTCTTTTGCCAAACTAGAGAGAATTGTTTGTTTCAAGGTAAGGTTGGAAATACCAATAGCAATCGACAGGATAAGGCTCACAATAAGAACTGTGAAAAGCATTGCAAACCCTGACTGCAATACTTGCGCATGCACAGCGGGCAGGCCTCTCTTTTGTTGTGTTAAAAAATATTTCATATTATGGTTGCCAATTAGTTATAAGCATATTTTGAGAAATAGTTTTTGTATTTGAACCATTGATCCAAGAAATTGTTCCTGTGACGATAACTTGATCTGGGTTTGTCGAAGAAACAACTACTCTTATTTTACGCACAAATGATGTTTGGTATGAAGCGGTGATGGGGGTAAAAGGATAAGAATCACTATACCCATAAAAGGCGTTGTCTGGAAAATATAAAATATTGGAACAAGTTGCGGAGCAAGCTTTTACATGAGCACCAGTGTTATAAGGATTTATCATACAGCCATTGGTATTGAAACAGCCCTCAGTATCAACTCCTGTTTGGTTCCCACTATTATCTACCTGCAAAGTATCTTGCCAACCATCCCATGAAAACCCTCGGATAAATGCCGTATCTCGACTGTTACGAACATATTCCAGTGACTCTTGCAACAAATTGTTCGCGACAATCTGGTTTCTTGCATATCGAACAGAATAAAATCCTCCAGCTGCAAGAGAGAGTAGCCCTCCAATAGAAAGTGTTAATATTAACACTGCAACAAGTGTTTCTATGAGAGTAAATCCTGATTGTTGTTTCTTGTGTTTCATATTTATTCGGTGGCTCGTTCTGATATATACGTCTGAACAGCAAATGGTGATGTTTCCCCATTTGAAATAGCTTGTCCTTGTATAAATAGCTGTACTGAAGATTGCTTACCATCCGCTGGGTCAGCGCCATCAACATAAAACAATAGACTTTGTATATTTATTTCAGGAGCAGTGAGCGATATCCAGTTGGTCCAAATACCGCTTTCTTGATAACGTTTTTGAATAGCACCATTGCCATTAGTATTGGCACCGAGCCTATACTCAACCAACTGCTCGGTGCCTAAAGTAGAAGATACTAAAAGCATCGAGTTGATCGACTGAGAAGAAAAAGGGCAGTTTGGATCACCGGACACATTTAATGATCCACCACACACAACCGAAGCTGATGTTCGCACTGTTCGACTCATAGCTTCAATAGCAAATGTGAGGTTATCGAGCACGCTACGCATAGCTTGCACCTTTCTTGATGCACTATTAACTGTATACAAAGAACCAACAGCTGCAAGCACAACAACAATAAAAATCATCAAAGAAACCATGAGTTCTATAAGAGTAAATCCTGCCTGCCGTGCATGCGCACGCATGGCAGGCAGGCCTGATTGTTTTTTATAAAAATGAGAAAATTGTTTTTTCATATTATTCAACATTTATCTGTCCTGTGTTCCAGACAGAGACATTTCGTTGTAAGCCTTTTGCTGATTGTAATGTCAATTTTACGTAAGAAGGTGTTTGAGAAATACAATCTGACTGTCCAGAAGGTATATAACAAATAATAGCATCGGGACTTGGTCGACGAAATGTAACAGCAACAGTTCCCGATGTTACTACGCCAGTTACATCAGTTTCTATAGAAATCAAATTGTCGGCACTACTAATCGAGATAGCCTCCAGGCACTCTCCTCCTTCATGGACAGCACCGCATGTCCCGTCAGAATCGTATTTTTTATTAGGGATTTGGCTCCCTCCAGGAATAACGTCAGCAAATGGAATAAAGCGTTTAGGATTAGGTAAAAAAGAAGTACTATTTGGCTCTAAAGAAAAGACAATACCGTAAGCTGGGTAACTACGTATACTTCCTGAACCTGTTACTCCTTGAACACTAGTCGCAGATGTTTGTGATTTTCTAATAGTTAAAGCAATATCTTGTGAAAGGTTTCTTATAGATACGTTGGTACTGAAATCAGAGTAATTAAAAAGCATTACAGAAGAAACAACACTAAAAATAGACACAACAACAATGAGTTCAATAAGTGTTACGCCTGACTGTTTGTTAGTTTTTATTACCATAAAGGAAAAAGGCTTTGTATTGTTACCCCGCAAACACTAACGATAAACATAGCAATGATGAGAAACGGGGCAAATGGTATCTCGCTTTTCATTCCAGCTCGGGATGAAGCCATAAGCAATAACCCTACGATAGCTCCAATCCAAAATGACAACAAGAAGACGCTAACGCTCCCAGCTATACCAACCACAGCCCCGATACCAAGCGCTAGCTTCACGTCCCCAAACCCCATGGCTTTTCCTTTTGAAAAAAACCACAAGAAGAAAAATGGTGCCGCAAGCAGTAGCGCTGATAGTATCGCCGGAAGAAAGACAAATCCTAAAACAGTTAACGACTTCCAAACAATCGAAAGCCCGGCAATAGCAATAAATGGGTAGACTATTTTATCCGGAATAATCTTATGCTTAAGGTCATAAATCATCATGACAATCAAAAGTGAGGCAAGTACAGCGCTCCCTATAAACGATACTACAGAAACAAATGCAAGCCCTCCAGTTAAAATAATTTTTGTATACAGGAGAACAAAACTGATAGCGGTGAGTAGTTCTACTAACGGGTACTGAAACGATATGGGATTTTTGCAACTTTTGCACTTTCCTCGAAGTCCTAAAAAAGAAAATACCGGTATAAGCTCATACCAAGAAAGTGTAGTGCTACACCGTGCGCACTTACTTCTACCTGTGGCTATACTACGACCAGTGTTAAGTCGCAAGATAACGACATTAAGAAAACTCCCAATTATAAGACCGAATCCAAAAATAATAATCGGCAACAATATCATGTCTACATTGTAACACGCAGACAAGTGGAATAAAATATATTATCCGTTACAAAGTGCTGTATTAGTATCCACTACTGCCGTTTTCACATTTGGATCCCCCCCCTGAGAACCTTGGCCATACATTCCATTCCATGCGGCATTAGAGTTACCGTCAACAAATTTTCCTGTGTTTATTGAATCAAGGCAAAAATAGTCATTTGTATTTTTTAACTTGGCAACAACAGCATAGGTAGCAGGAGTACTAAAACACGCAACATAGTCTACTCCACGATCTTTTACAATCTGAGCAATTGCTTTGACGATAACAGGATCTGCTCCGTACATACCAATAGCGCAATTATTGGAAAGAGGTATTGACTGACTTGGTGCATACGATCCCGATCCAGCCCCATCGTAGTACAATTGAGCCTGATTACGCACAGCAAGCATATTTGTCTGAACCGCTTTATCTATAGCTTTGTTTTTAGCAGAAGTGAGTGAGGCAATAATAATAGTTGTTAGTACGGCAATAATTGCAATCACCACCAACAATTCGATGAGAGTGAAACCTGCCTGCGCAGTCAGGCCGCCCTTGAAATTCTTTTTCATGTAAGCTAAGTATACCCTACTCACAAAATAAAAACACCTCTTTCGAGGTGTTTTTATTGAGTACTATAAATGTATTAGATACACGCTGTAGCACCAGCTGCCATCGGAGCGTCTTCAACTTTTGAAGCACCAGAAGAGTCTACACAGTAGTAGTCTTGTGCAGAAGAAGCACCAAAAGCATTTTGTGTCTTAAGAGGCACAGAAGCTGCCCATGCAGTTGCACTAGCAAAACAGTTTGAAGTACTAGCTGTTTGTAGTGTTGAAGTAATAACAACAGTTCCTGTACCAGCAGTATTTGATGCACCTTGTATAAGAGCATTGATAGTTCCACTAGCTACAGCACAAACACCTGTGTATGTAGAGCCAGTATCATAGAAGAGCTCAGCTTGCGCACGAGCGTTTGCAAGGTTAGCCTTGATGTTTGCATCAGCACCCTTACTTCGTGCAGAACTAAGAGACGCAAGCACTACAGAAGCGAGGATACCAATAATTGCGATCACCACCAACAATTCGATGAGAGTGAAACCGCGTGAAGAAGTCTTTTTCATAACAATTAGTTTTTACTTAAATTAATATTGCAATTTTAATAATCGATTATTACAAATCACTTTGTAATTGCATACAGTATATCACGCAAAGGGGCTATCCACGCAAGTGGAGAAGTTAGGAAGTAGAAACTAGTTGGTAGAAGGTAGATTTTCAGCTATTATTTTTCTATATTCTAACCTCTACATACTACTCTCTATACCTATTGAATACCTCCTGCAATGTTGTAAATAGGCACCAACACTGACACCAACAAGAGCCCCACCCCAAGACCCAAACTAATAATCATAAAAGGCTCAATAAGACCCACCAATGTATCAACTGCCTCGTCAACTTCTCGTTTGTAAAACTTGGCCAACATTTTAAGAATCTGCCCGAGTGACCCTGTTTCTTCACCAACACGAATAATCTGCGGCATAATTTTTGGTATTTCTTCATGTATTTCAAGTGACTGAGAGAAGCTTTTACCTGCTTTTACTGCCTCCATGGCCTGTTTAAGAACTTCTTGATAACGCTTATTTCCTACAACATTACTTGTAATTTCAATTGAACGAACGATTGGGATACCGGCCGAAAGCATTGTATCCATGTTGTCAGCAATACGGGCCAAATAAATCTTTCGAAAGAGTGTCCCAACGACAGGAATAGTAAGTTTCACATCATCAATAAGCTTCTTTCCTTTCTTACTTCGAGCAAGTCGCACCATATATAGTGCAAAAATAACAA